>Ga0214472_10004835_pt1 | contig 14208 bp, 8 predicted proteins | sample RVTome_6_FD_207662 | JGI IMG/M metagenome (GOLD analysis project Ga0214472, IMG submission 207662) | Soil microbial communities from uranium-contaminated site in the Upper Colorado River Basin, Wyoming, United States - RVT140D175 | ecosystem: Environmental > Terrestrial > Soil > Contaminated >... | reverse complement strand
GAAAGGCCTGGGGTTCGGCAGCCTGGCAAGGGTTCCGGCAAATACCGCCATCAGGCAACTTTCGTACCGGCACCGCGCTTTCCGAGGGGTGATGTGGTCGGGTTTGGCTGACCCTCTGCGCCATGGAGGGCGCAGTGGAGCCCTCAGGGACGAGTTCACGGGGGGGCGCCCAGCTCGTGTCAGACAGGCCCGACCACATTGGCCCGGCGACCTATCACTGCTTGGAGATAGTACGATTGACCTAACATAGCCTCCCTGGCTCACTGGCTTCCGACCAATATCCTTAACGCTACCCCCGCTGCGGCGGTGCGGTTCTCCACCCCCAGCTTGGGGAAGATCTGTTCCAGGTGCTTGTTCACCGTACGCGGGCTCATCTCCAGGATCTCGGCCGCTTCGCGGTTGGTCTTGCCGTTGGCGATCCAGTACAGCACCTGGGATTCCCGTTCGGTTAGGTCGAGTCTCTCGCGCAGCAGAGCGGCCCCGTCGACTCTTTGTAGATCAAGCAACTTCATCAGACTCTCGCCGTTCTCCTGCCGGCTGATCAGCTTCACGGCCAGCGGGTAGTCGAGTCCATTGAGGTTGAGCTGCTCCCCCTCCTGAGGCCGGTGCCCGAGCCAATAGCGAATCTGCGGGGCGAAGTCGGTTTGCTGCCACTGCTCGTTTGCACGTGCACGGGCCAGCAGTGCGTATGTCTGCGGTGTGGCCCACCGAATCAGGCCCTCTTCACCGACCGTCAGCAGGTGCTGACCTAGGTTGTCGAGGGCGGTGCGGGCACTGTCGGCGAGACGGGCGTTGGACAGGTGAACCTTCATCCGTGCCAGCAGTTCGCTGGGGTTGATCGGCTTGGTCAGGTAATCCACCCCGCCCGCTTCCAGCCCCTTGACCACATCATCGGTGTCGGACAGGCCGGTCATGAAGATTATCGGGATCGATGCCAGCTCCGGGTCGGCCTTCAACGCACGGCACGCCTCGAAGCCGTCCATGTGCGGCATCACCCCGTCCATCAGAATGATATCCGGGCGCATCCGTTTGGCGATGGTCAGCGCCTGCCGCCCCTCCAGGGCGACCAGCACATCGATACCGGCCAGTTCCAGCGCATCGTTGATCAGGCTCAGCGTATCGGGGGAATCATCTACCACAAGCGCTATATCGGGGCGTAGCTTGTCGCTGTTCATGGGGCTGTAGGTTCCAGGCAGTGGGCCAACTGTTCAAACTGCAGGGTGCCGGTTAACCGGTTCAGGTGTTGCAGGGTTTGCTCATCGAGTACGCCCTGCTCGTCCAACTGCAACAGGGTTTCGCGAACCCCCTTGCGGTAACCGATCTCGGCGTAGGCGCGAAGCTCATGGATCAGTTCATGCTCCGGAATCTGCAAGGCGACCTCCACTGCCCCGTTCACCGTCGGCTCTTGCACGGGAGGGGCCGGGACGGGCATGGTCTCGGCCCCTTCGCGTTGATAGATCCACTCCAGTTGCAGGTGTCGGGAGATCCTGTCCAGCAATGCCAGGTTATCGACCGGCTTCACCAGATAGTCGTTATAGATGAGTTCGGAGCCCGGTTCGCGGTGGTATTCACGCGCATCCGCCGACAGCATGACGATCGGTGCTTCAATCCCACGCTTGCGTAACTCATGTGCCAGTTGCAGGCCGTTCATGCCGGGCATCGAGATGTCCAACAGGAACAGATCCGGTCTGCTGTTCCGCAGCAGTGCCAGGCAGGACTCGGCATCGTGCGCTTCCAGGGTACGGAAACCGAGCGGCACCAACAGGTCGGCCAGCAACCCGCGCAGCACCGGGTCGTCATCCACCAGGCATAGCGTGCGTTGATCACCGGCATGGCCGACAATGCGCTGCGCCTTGTCCTTGTCTCCCGCTTTCGGATCAAGCCAGGGCAACATCAGGCTGACGGAGAAACAGCTGCCCTGCCCCGGTTCGCTCTGTACCTGCAGGTCGCCGCCCATGATCTCGGTCAGCAGCTTGACGATGGTCAGCCCCAGGCCGGTACCCGGCAGGTTGGGACTGTCGGCGGTACGCACCCGTTCGAAGGGGTCGAAGATCCGCGTCAGATGCTCCTGCGGGATGCCGGGTCCGCTGTCGCGGATACTGAACTCGGCCACCTGGTTGCGATAGTGAATCTCGAACTCCACCTGGCCGCCTGCGGTGTACTTCACCGCGTTGGCGAGCAGATTGATCAGAATCTGCCGCAACCGCTTTTCATCGGCGCTGACCAGTTGCGGCAGCGGGTCGACTATCCGGCAGTGAAACGCGATCCCTTTGCTCCGCGCCTGCATGGCGAACATATCGGCCAGTTGATCGATCAGTTCCGGCAACTGCACCCGGTTACGGTAGAGCTCCAGCCTGCCCGCCTCGATCTTGGAGATATCCAGCAGCCCCTCGATCAGGTCGGCCAGGTATCGTCCGCTACGGTGGATGGTGTTCAGCCCCGGTCGCATCGGTTCCGGGGTGCCCGGCTGCTCGCCCAGCAACTGGGCATAGCCGAGAATCGACTGCAGCGGTGTGCGCAACTCATGACTGATGCCGCTGATGTAGCGACTCTTGGCCGCGTTGGCCCGCTCCGCCTGCTCCTTGGCCTGCTGCAGTGCACGGTCGGTCTGCTCATGGGCCTCGATCTCGCGGATCAGCTTGCGGGTCTGTCGGTTGGACTCCTTTTGCGCGACCAGGCGGCTTTCATGGGCCAACAGGAAGAACCAGGTCACCACGCCGGAGGCGATCAGCAGAATAAAGAACAGTGTCCACAGCGTCTGGCTGAGCAGCGCTATCTGTACCGGATCCTCCGGCTGCATCTGGCGGTAGACCAGCGCCAGCAGCGCCCCCAACAGCAGGTTGAGCGGCAGCAACATACCGACGAAACGACCGAAGCGGGAGTTGATCGAGCGGACCGCGCGACGTGGCAGGAACAGGCGAAGAAACGCGATCAACTGGGCCGAGAAGCGCGCCCGCGGTTTGCAGCTGTCCATGCAGCGGGCATCGAGCGAACAGCACAGGGAGCAGATCGGTTGCCCATACGCCGGGCAGTAGCTCACATCCTCCCGCTCGAAGCGGTTCTCGCAGATGCCGCAGATGACATGGTTAGGATATTCGGCACAGCGGTGCGGACTCAACTCCGCCTCGGTCGACTGTCGGGCCAGATAGAAGCGCCCGCCGGTCAGCCAGGCGATCAGTGGCACGGCGATGAAACAGGTGACCAGGCTAACAAAGTGCGACAGCGTCCTGGCTACCTCGCCGAACCAGCCCAGATAGCAGAGGATGCCCAGCGTGGTGGCCAGCAGCATCGAGCCGGTACCGACCGGATTGATGTCGTACAGATGGGCGCGTTTGAACTCGACATAGGAGGGACTCAGGCCCAGCGGCTTGTTGATCAGCAGGTCTGCGGCCAGCGAGGCCAGCCAACTGACCGCAACGATCGCGAAGATGCCGAGGATCGCCTCCAGCGCCTGGTAGATACCCAGCTCCATCAGGATCAGCGCGATGGCGACATTGAACACCAGCCAGACCACACGGCCCGGATGGCTGTGCGTCAGCCGCGAAAAGAAGTTGGACCAGGCGATGGAGCCGGCATAGGCGTTGGTGACGTTGATCTTCATCTGCGACAGGATCACCATCAGCGCCGCCAGCACCAACGACACCGAAGGCGACTGGGTCAGATAGGTGAACACCATCTGGTACATGTAGGTCGGGTCGGCGGCCCTGCCGAACGACTCGCCCTGGCTGATGGCAAGATAGGCCAGGAACGAGCCCAGCAGCATCTTGATCAGGCCGACGAACACCCAGCCGGGCCCGGCCAGGATCAACCAGAACCACCAGCGGCGCTTGTTGGCCGCCGTCTTTTCCGGCATGAAGCGCAGGTAGTCGACCTGTTCGCCGATCTGCGCCACCATGGCGAAGAACACCGATGCCGCGGCGCCGAACAGCAGGATATCGAACTCGCCGCTTTGCGAACGGCTGACGGGGGCAAAATCGACCCAATCGCCCATACGCTCATACTCGTAAACCACCACGACCACCAGTGCAGTGCACTGCAGCAGCAGCCACAGGGTCTGCGTGCCGACCTGAAACCGGCTGATCGCCGAGATGCCGTGGGTAACCACCGGGATCACCGCCACCGCACAGATCACATACCCCACCGACAGCGGTATGCCGAACAGCGCCTGCAGCGCCGAGGCCAGGATCGCCGCTTCGATGGCGAAGAAGATGAAGGTGAAGGAGGCATAGATCAGCGAGGTGATGGTGGAGCCCAGATAGCCGAAACCGGCGCCTCGCGTCAGCAGGTCGATATCCAGACCATGCTTGGCGGAGTAGTAGCTGATCGGGAAGCCGGTGATGAAGAACACCAGACAGACCACCAGCATCGCGATCAGCGTGTTGGTGAAGCCGTAGCTCAGGGTCACGGCCGCGGCGATCCCCTCCAGCGCCAGAAAGGCGGTGGCGCCCAGCGCAGTCTTGGCGACCCGCTCGATCGACATCCGCCGCCCCGCCCTGGCGGTAAAGCGCAGCGCGTAATCCTCCAGCGTCTGGTCGGCCACCCACTTGTTGTAGTGACGGCGTACTTTAAGGATGGTCTGGGACGGTAACATGTCGTTGGCTGATCTCCCGGTTGTTCACCGGCCCGGCTCCGCCACGGCTCTCCCCCCTCCCAAAAAAAACCGGGCACGGACTGCACGGCCGCGACCCAATTTGGTGCAGGCTCGTGCGCGAAATAAGGTCATCCCGACCCGAGAGAGGATGCCGGCAGGCTCTGATGTGGGCAGATACTACACGTGAACGAAGTGAGCACTTTATGTGCCAGATGTGGACGTCAGCGATGTGGCAGCGATTTGGCCGTGAGGATATGCACTCTCCAACCTCAGGAGAGTGCCGAGAAACCCTCCTTGAACAGGCCGAGTTGATCCTTGGGCAGTGGTTTGCTGTAAAGGTAACCCTGAGCGGCATGACACCCGTGCGCCATCAGGAAGTCGGCCTGCTCGACCGTCTCGATCCCTTCCGCCACGACGGTCTGTCCGAGACCGCGAGCCATCGACAGAACAGCCTTTACCAGTTCCCTACTGCGCAGGTCCGGGCTACTGATGAACGAGCGGTCGAGTTTCAGAGTGTCGATGGGAAATTGTGTCAGGTAGGCCAGTGCAGAGTAGCCGGTTCCGAAGTCATCCACGGCTATGGAGAGGCCCATGTCCCGTAACGTCGACAGCGTTTCGATCGCATCGCTGTTGACGTCGAGCAACAGGCTTTCCGTTATTTCGATCTCTATCCACCGCGCCTGGCAGCAGGTCTCCTCAAGAATGTCGGCAACCCTTTCAGCCAGGCCCGGCCACTGGAACTCCTTGGCGGACAGATTGACCGCCACCTTATGCGAGGGCCGGCCGGCGGCGTTGAATTCGACCGCCGTGCGGCAGGCTTCCCGCATCACCCACTGTCCCAACCCCTTGATCAGGGAGGACTCTTCGGCGACCGGTATGAACTGGTCCGGAGGGATCATGCCCTTCTCGGGATGGAACCAGCGCAGCAAGGCTTCGGAGCCGATCATCTTGCCGCTTCCCAGCAGCACCTTGGGCTGATAGTACAGTTCGAGCTCCTCCCGCTCGATGGCGCGCCGCAGCTCGGATTCCAGCAGCAAACGCTCATTGGCCCGGGCCGTCAGTTCGCTGGAGTAGAAACGGTAGGCGCTACGTCCGGCGTGTTTTGCCGAATACATCGCCGTATCGGCATATCGGACCAGGTCGTCGGCCTTGGTGCTGTCCCGCGGGCAGATCGCAATCCCGATACTGCATGAGATAAAGAGCTCACGGTCATCCAGCACAAAACTTTCATTGAACTTATCGAGAATTCTCTCGGCAACCTCGCTAAGGTCGGTGCTGTGTCGGGCGTTGGGCAACAGAATGGCAAATTCGTCACCGCCCAGACGTGCTACGGTATCCCCCTCACGCACACAGGCGCACAGCCTCTTGGCCGCCTGATGCAGGAGCCCGTCTCCGACGGGGTGTCCCAGGGTGTCGTTCACCGCCTTGAAGTGATCCAGGTCGATCAGCATGACACCGGCCAGATATTCATGTCGGCTCGCGTCGCCGATCAGCGATTTCAGAGCGTCATTGAAAAACTCACGGTTCGGCAGCGAGGTGAGCGAATCGTAATAGGCCATCCGATGGATCTTGTCCCGGGAGGCGCTCAACTCGGTGATGTCTCGTCCCACCCCAAGGATGCCGACCACCAGGCCTTCGGAGTCGAACACCGGAACCTTGCGCGTTTCAAGCAGTATCGTCTCACCGCTGACGGCATGAGTGACCCACTCTTCGTTGATGAGGATATGTCCGGCCTCGACTGCAGCCTGGTCTTTTATGCGGAAAAAGTCGGCCAACTCTTCACCGAACAGGTCATAATCCGTTCCGCCAACGATCTCGCCTTGCGAGCTACCGACCAGTCCCTCGAATGCGTGGTTGCATAGCAGATAGTTACCCTCTGCATTTTTCAACCAGACCATGTCGGGAATGGTACGGAGTACGGTGAGCAGCTGGTTTTTGGCCTCCTGGATAACCTGCTCTGAGCGCTTGCGTTCGGTTACATCACGCGACAGGACGATAAACCGAGGCGAAGCAGATTCGGAGCCGGGCTTTTTGACTATGGAGTGTTCGAACCACCCGGTTTCGCCGTTCTGTTGCACGATGGGGATGACATGGCCGATGCAACGCCCTTTGGCATCGGCTTCCAAGAGCATATTCATCGCGGCATCCGCTGCCTCCGGATGTAAAACTTCCCGGGCCGTTCGGCCGATTAAAACCCGCTCATGGAAGGCCAGAAGTGCCGGATCCTTCGCCCATACCCTGTGGTATCGCCCCTCTCCATCGACCTCGAACAGAGTGTCTGGAATCGCCTCAAGTATCACTTCGGAAAACTCGACCGCGTCCTTGAGTTGGTGAACGATCCGATCATGCTCGCCGATATCGGTCGGGCCGGTCGATCGTTGTTGTTCTTCTTTCGATACGGACATGTCGATATCTTGGAATCCTGTCAGCGTCCACGGTTCGGTTGAGCACTGCCGCTTCAGCCTCTGCCGGTCGCTTCCCCGGTTCGCTGAGTGCTGAGGTTTTGTGCCAAACTGCTTGGGATACTATCCCGTTCCGACCGGACTCCGCAATTACACTTTTTGCCCATTACTCCCGATTAGTTATTAAAAATCAATGATGTAGGATTTTCCCTACATTTTGGTGCTATATTCCTACCCTCACACCCCAAAACGATCCCGCATCGAATAATACCAGGCGCCGATGGCGCTGAACGGAGCCTGGAACATATGGCCACCGGGGAATGGATAATGTCGGAGCGCGGAAAACGCTTCGAACCGTTTCGACTCGCCCAGAATCCGTTCCGCCAGCAGCCGCCCCGCTAGGTGGGTATAGGTCACACCGTGACCGCTGCACCCCTGGGAATAGAAAATGCCGCCGGCGAGTTGCCCCATCTGCGGCAAACGTGACAGGGTCATCAGGAAGTTGCCGGTCCAGCGGTACTCGATCCTGACCGCTTCAAGCTGGGGGAAGGTCTTCAACATCTTGGGCCTGACCAGGCGCTCGATATCCTGCGGGTCGCGGGCGCCGTACACCACGCCGCCGCCGTACAGCAGCCGCTTGTCGGCCGACAGACGGTAGTAGTCGAGCAGGTAGTTGCAGTCCTCGATACAGTAATCCTGCGGAATCAGCGCCTTCGCCAGATCGTCGCCGAGCGGCTCGGTGGCGATCACCTGTGTGCCACAGGGCATGGACTTGGCCTTCAACTCTGGCACCAGCCCGCCCAGATACGCGTTGCCGGCGATCACCAGTGTCTTGGCCCTGACGCTGCCGCCCTGGGTGACGACGATCGGCTGTTCCTCACGCGAGATGGCGACTGCGGCCGAGCGCTCGAAGATCCGGCCGCCCAGTCTGCTTACCGCGTCCGCCTCGCCAAGCGCGAGATTAAGCGGATGTATATGACCGCCACCCTGATCGAGCATGCCGCCGACATAACGCTTGCTCGCTACGACACCGGCGATTCCGTTGCCGTCGAGCAGTTCGAGTTTGTCATAGCCGTAACGCTCCCAAAGCGCCTTCTGATGCTCGAGCTCGGCCATCTGCTTGCGGTTCAGTGCCGCGAAAACCCCACCGTCCTTCAGGTCGCACTGGATCGAGTAGCGCGCGACGAGTTCGCGAATAATGCGGCCGCCTTCGAACGCCATCGCGCCCAGTTGGTCCGCGATCCGGCTGCCGGCGGTACGTTCGATGACGTCGATATCGCGGCTGTAGCTGTTGACGATCTGGCCGCCATTGCGCCCTGATGCACCCCACCCGACACGGGCCTGCTCCAGAATCACGACATCGACGCCGCGTTCAAGCAGATGCAGCGCCGTCGACAGTCCGGTGTAGCCCGCACCGATGATGCAGACATCGCAGTCGATGTCGCCCTTCAGCTGCGGATACTCGGTGCTGGGGTTGGCCGAGGCCGCATAATAGGACGCGGGATAGTCGAGATCCGGTTTGCTCATAATCAAACGCTCAGTAGCAGGAATTCACGCTCCCAGGAGCTGATTACCCGTTTGAAGTTTTCATGCTCTGCACGCTTGACCGCGATATAGCCGTCGGTGAAGGCGTCGCCAAGGTATCTGCGCGCAACGGCCGACTGCTCCATCTTCTCCAATGCGCTTTCGATCGTGACCGGCAGGCTGAAGTTCTTGCGCTCGTATGCGCGCCCGACACAGGCCGCCGAGGGCTCGATCCTGTCGACCATGCCGATATAGCCGCACAACAGGCTGGCCGCGATCGCCAGATAGCTGTTGGCATCGGCACCGGCGAGGCGGTTTTCCAGACGCTGATTCTTCGCGTTGGACTCCGGGATACGCAGCCCGCAGGTACGGTTGGCATAGCCCCACTCCACGTTGACCGGCGCCGAGGTGTCGGGCAGGAAACGGCGGAATGAGTTCACATTGGGTGCCAGCAACGGCAACAGCTCCGGGACGTAGCGCTGCATGCCGCCGATATGGAAGTTGAACAGTTCGCTCATGCCGCCATCGGGTTTACTGAAGATGTTCTCGCCGGTTTTTACATCGAGCACACTCTGGTGCAGGTGCATGGCACTGCCCGGCTCGTTGCTGATCGGCTTGGACATGAAGGTCGCCAGCACACCGTGCTTCATCGCCGCCTCGCGCATGGTGCGCTTGAACACCTGAACGTGGTCGGCCAGCGTCAACGGGTCGCCGTGGAGGAAGTTGATCTCCATCTGCGCGGTGCCCTCTTCGTGGATCAGGGTGTCGATCTCGAGCCCCTGGAACTCGCACCAGTCGTACATATCCTCGAACAGCGGGTCGAACTCGTTCGCCGCCTCGATGGAGAACGACTGACGACCGGTCTCCGGGCGCCCGGAGCGGCCGATCGGCGGCAGCAACGGCAGATCGGGGTCGTCGCAACGCTGGGTCAGATAAAACTCCATCTCCGGCGCGACCACCGGTTTCCAGCCCTGCTCGTCGTAGAGCGCAAGCACCTTTTTCAGTATGTTGCGCGGCGACAGCTCGATCGGGTTGCCCTGATGGTCGTAGGTGTCGTGGATCACCTGCGCGGTCGGTTCCTGAGTCCAGGGCAGCAGGAACACCGCATCCGGGTCCGGCTGGCACACCATATCGATATCGGCGGGGTCGAGCAGGGAGTAATAGATCTCGTCATCGACCCAGTCGCCGGTCACCGTCTGCAGCAGTACGCTCTCGGGCAGATGCATGCCGCGCTCGTAGAGAAATTTGTCGACCGGCGATATCTTGCCGCGCACGATTCCGGTCAGGTCACTGATAACACACTCTACCTCGGTTACCCGGTTCTCCTTGAGCCAGGTTTCAAGCCGCTGCATCTGATCCCCCTATAACAGGTATCGAGTCAAAGAATAGTTAATGAGTTTGTACCCTGCCTTTTAAACGGCATTCGTCGACGACGTTACAACCAAAGGCATACAGGTGCAATCACGCCGCCTCAGGCGCCATTAAATTAATATATTGACTTTATTCGGGGCTTGGCATTCACTCGATAGCAGCGGGGTCTGAAGTAGACCGAGCGTGAAATGGTGGAACATGAGTAATCAATCAAACGGGTGGTTGGAGCTGCCCGATCCGGCTGAAGCCGAAACCTTCCTTGAGCAACACCCCGACCTGCAGTTTGTCGATCTCCTGATCGCGGATATGAACGGCATCGTACGGGGCAAACGTATCGACCGCTCGGCCCTGAAAAAGGTGTTTGAGAAAGGGGTCGCCCTACCGGCGTCGCTCTATGGTTTGGATATTCTGGGCGAGACCGTCGAAAGCACCGGGCTGGGGCTGGAGATCGGCGAAGCCGACAATATCTGCTTCCCGATTCCCGGAACCCTGTGCATGGAACCCTGGCAGAAGCGCCCGATCGCGCAACTGATGATGACCATGTACGAGGATGAAGAAACCCCCTTCTACGCCGACCCGCGTACGGTACTCAAGCGGGTGCTCAAACGCTTTGCCGAGCTGGAGCTGACGCCGGTCACCGCGTTCGAGCTGGAGTTCTACCTGATCGATCAGGAGAACATCGCCGGCAGGCCGCAGCCCCCGAAATCGCCGATCTCAGGCAAGCGGCCGGAAAGCGTGCAGGTCTACTCCATCGACGAACTGGACGAGTACGCCGACTTCCTCTCCGACGTGATCGAAACCGCACGCGACCAGGGGATACCCGCCGACACCATCGTCGCGGAATCGGCGCCGGGGCAGTTCGAGATCAACCTGCACCACGTGGCGGACCCGATCAAATCCTGCGACAACGCCACCCTGCTGCGTCGGGTGATCAAGAGCGTCGCCTACGACCATGAGATGGATACCACCTTCATGGCCAAGCCCTACGCCGACCAGGCCGGTAACGGTATGCACCTGCATATCAGCCTGATCGACAACGAGGGCCGCAACGTGTTCGCGCTCGACCCCGACGGCGAGGTGCCCAACGACATCATGCGTTGGGCCGTGGGCGGGTTGATCGAGACGATGGACGACTATCTCGCCATCCTCTGCCCCAACATCAACTCCTATCGCCGTTTCAGCCAGGGCTTCTATGTACCGACCTGGCCCTGCTGGGGGATAGAGAACCGCACCACCGCCCTGCGTATACCGCTGGGCGAACCCGATGCGACCCGCATCGAGCACCGCCTGGCCGGCACCGATGCCAACCCCTACCTGCTGATGGCGGCGATGCTGTCGGCGATCCATTTCGGCATCACCCACAAGATCGAACCGCCTCCTCCGATCGAGGGCAACGCGTATCAGCAGCAGGAGGAGATGAGCCTGCCCAATAACTTGCGTGACGGGCTGCGTGAACTGGAGAGTTCCGGCATGATGCGCGAGTATTTCGGCAACGAGTTCCTCAACGGCTTTATCGCCTGCAAGGAGCATGAGGTCGAGCAGTTCGAGCGCACCATCTCCGATCTGGAGTACACCTGGTACCTGCACACGGTCTGATCGAACTGATCGAAAACCTGCCGTTCAGACACAGCCGGGCCGATCACGCCCGGCTTGGGTTCTTACTGGATACCGGCCAGTTCAAGCGTCCGGCGGTCTTTTTCGCCGCCATAGTACTTATCGAGCAGTCGCTCGAACACGCTGCCCGCGGGCGACACCGCAGCAAACAGCGTGGCACAGGAACGTACCTTCATATCGTCCGGCATGCCGAGAATATCGCGCGCGCTTTTCCCCTCCACCGCGAGCAGCGTATCCGCGCATTCGATCAGTCGTGGCCCAAGTAGGGGGTGTGCCAGATAGGCGCGCGCTTCGTCCAGTGACGCGATCGCATAGATATCCGACCGGGTGCTGCGGCCCAACCCCGAAAGCTGCGGAAAGATATACCAGATCCAGTGGGAGCGTTTGCGCCCGCTTTTCAGCTCCCACAGTGCAACCTTGTAGTCACGCGCCTGGGCATCCAGGAAACGCTTCAAATTGAAACGGTCGGTATCGGTTGTCATATGCGCTCTCCGTAGGGCGAAAGACTGTTACAGCGCGATCCAGGTCGCCTTTACCTCGGTGTACTTCTCGAACGCGTGCAGCGACTTGTCGCGGCCGTTGCCGGACTGCTTGTAACCGCCGAACGGCGCGGTCATGTCGCCGCCGTCGTACTGATTGATCCAGACCATGCCGGTGCGCAGCGCCTTGGCCATCCTGTGCGCGCGACTCAGATCCGAGGTCCAGACCGCTGCGGCCAGCCCGTACGGGCTGTCGTTGGCGATCGCGATCGCCTCCTCCATGTCGGTGAAGGATATCACCGACAGCACCGGACCGAAGACCTCCTCCTGCGCGATCTTCATCGCGTTGTTGACGCCATCGAACAGGGTCGGCTCGATATAGTAGCCGCCGTTTTCGGATTCCACCCGACTGCCGCCTAAGCACAGCTTGGCCCCCTCCTGCTTGGCCGACTCGATATACTCGATTACGCGATTGAGCTGCGTCTGATCGACGATCGCGCCCACCTTGGTCGCGGGATCGAGCGGATGGCCCGGCTTCCACTTTTTCAGCGCATCGACGACCAGTCCGACGAACCTATCCTTGATCGAGCTTTCGACCAGCAGACGCGAACCGGCCGTGCACACCTCGCCCTGATTGAAGGCGATGGCCGACGCCGCCGCCTGCGCCGCCTTGTTCAGGTCCGGCGCATCGGCAAAGACGATATTGGGGCTCTTGCCGCCCGCCTCCAGCCAGACCCGCTTCATGTTGGACTGCCCGGCGTAGATCATCAGTTGCTTGGCGGTATTGGTAGAGCCCGTGAACACCAGCGTATCCACGTCCATATGCAGCGCCAGTGCGGAACCGATCTCGTGACCGTAACCCGGTACCACGTTCAGCACCCCGGGCGGGATACCGGCATCCACGGCCAACTGCGCGATACGAATAGCGGTCAGCGGCGACTTCTCCGACGGCTTCAGCACCACCGAGTTGCCCGCCGCCAACGCAGGACCCAGCTTCCAGCACGCCATCAGCAGCGGAAAATTCCACGGCACGATGGCGGCGACCACGCCGACCGGTTCACGGGTGATCATGCCGATCTGGTCATGCGGCACCGGTGCCAGCTCATCGTAGATCTTGTCCACCGCCTCGCCGGACCAGCGCAGCGCGCGGGCCGCATTGGGGATATCGACACGCAGCGAATCGCCGATCGGCTTGCCCATATCGAGAGTTTCCAGCAACGCCAGTTCATCGGCATTGGCGTTGAGCAGATAGGCAAAGCGCATCATCACCTGCTTGCGGGAAGCCGGTGCCATCCGCGACCATGTACCGGCGTCGAACGCGGCACGCGCACTGGCCACGGCCAGATCGGCATCCGCCTTGTCGCACGCCGCCACCTTCCCCAGCAGACGCCCATCGACCGGACTCAAGCAGTAGAACGTCTTGCCCGACAGCGCCGATTGATAGCGCCCGTCGATAAACGCCTGGCCGTTGATCTCCAACGCCTCGGCTGCCGCCTGCCACTCTTTGAATGTTCTTTTGATTTTTTGTTTGGCGTTCATGCACAACACTCCGTCCGATGCCGTTCTGTTTGTTGACTCACTACGGGCAGCTTTCGTTCATAGTGTAGAGCGTAACGGCAAAAGCCGGGCGCACCTATCCCGATCACAACACCTATACTTTTACCGACGATTGTCGCGACGGAGATCAAACCGGTTTGGCTCGGCGTGCCAAGAGTTATCCGCTAATCGTTTCGCGCCCGAATATCGGGGGTAACAAACCGACTTAGAGGATCGACGTATGACGGATCTATTTGAAAACCCTGTCGGGCTTTGCGGATTCGAGTTTGTCGAGTTCTCCGGCCCGGAACCCGACAGGATCGCCGAGGTGTTCAAGCTGCTGGGTTTTTCGCTGGTCGCCAGACACCGATCCAAGTCTGTCGAGCTGTACCGTCAGGGCGGCATCAACTTCATTCTGAACCGCGAGCCCGGCAGCGAGGCCGACTACTTCGGTCAGGAGCACGGCAACTCGGCCGCGGGCATGGCGTTTCGCGTGCGCGATTCCCATAAGGCCTACCGCTATGTTCTGGAGCAAGGCGCCAGGCCGATGAACATTCCGACCGGTCCGATGGAGCTGCATCTTCCCGCCATCAAGGGTATCGGCGGCGCACCGATCTACCTGATCGACCGCTTCGAAGAGGGGCAGGCGATCTACGATATCGACTTCGAGTACCTGGACGGTGTCGATCGC
>Ga0214472_10004831_pt1 | contig 14213 bp, 15 predicted proteins | sample RVTome_6_FD_207662 | JGI IMG/M metagenome (GOLD analysis project Ga0214472, IMG submission 207662) | Soil microbial communities from uranium-contaminated site in the Upper Colorado River Basin, Wyoming, United States - RVT140D175 | ecosystem: Environmental > Terrestrial > Soil > Contaminated >... | reverse complement strand
CTCCGAGGCCCAGGCTGGCCCCACCAGACGGGGCAGCCGTTGCGTCCCGCCATCCCAGGGGAAGCAGCCCGGTTTTGCCAGGTCCGTCAGGCCGAACTGGCACGGTCCGGCGCTGATACGAAGGTCCCCCGCCAGAGCCAACTCTAGGCCGTGGTCCAGCACGTCACCGTTTACCGAAACGATTACTGGGATGGGCAAGCCGGCCAGCGCATCGGCCACCCGGAGGGAATCGATCCAGCTCCTCCGCTGGGCTGCCGGTGCGGCGGCCAGCTCCTGGGGCAGCGGTTCGCGTCCCCGGGAGAAAACCGCACCGGCTCCGGTAATTATCACGACCCGAACCCGGTCATCCTGGCGGACTTGCTGGCAGGCATGGCGAATTTCCGCCGCCAGGTTACCATCGATTCGATTACCTTGCTCAGGGCGGTCCAGCGTAATAGTCGCCAGGTGGCCGCCGTAGCTATATGTAAGAAAATGGTACTGAATGGCAGCTGCTCCGCCGGCCCAATATTGCTAAATGGTACGGTTCCAGCGCTATCTTGACAAGTGCCAGCGGCATGATTAGGATGAATTAGCACTCTCTGCCCGAGACTGCTAATTCCAGTTAACCAGCAATCAAAAATTGGTGCGGAGAAACCGGATAAGGTACGGGTAAGAATTCGGATTAGAATTTCGGATTAGTATAAGGAGGCGAAGGTGGTAACTAAGGTAAAACTCCAGCCGTTGGGAGAACGGATTGTAATCAGGCCCATCGAACAAGAGCAGACAACCAAGGGTGGGATCTATCTGCCGGACACTGCCAAGGAGAAGCCCCAGGAGGGCGAGATAGTGGCCGCGGGCCCGGGTAGGGTGACCGACGATGGGACTCGCATACCAATGGAGTTGTCCGTTGGCGACAAAGTGATTTACTCAAAGTATGCTGGTACCGAATACAAAGACGGCGACGAAGAGTACCTGATTCTTCGGGAAAGCGATGTCCTGGCCAAAATATCCTGAATCCCCCGTATAGTAATTAGATTAGGAGGAATAGAATGCCCGCCAAGAGACTGGCTTATTCGGAAGAGGCTCGTAAGGCCCTCCGATCCGGAATCGACACCCTGGCCGACGCGGTCAAAGTTACGCTAGGCCCCAAGGGGCGCAATGTCGTTCTGGACAAGAAATTCGGGCCGCCGCTGGTCTGCAGCGACGGCGTTACCATTGCCAAAGAGATTGAACTCCCCGACGCATTCGAAAACATGGGCGCTCAGTTGATCAAAGAAGCGGCCACCAAGACCAACGACGCCGCTGGTGACGGCACCACCACCTCCATCGTGTTGGCCCAGGCCATTATCAGCGAAGGTTTCAAGAACGTCACCGCCGGCAGCAATCCCATGGCCATCAAGCGCGGCATTGAAAAGGCCGTGGTAGCGGTGGTGGCTGAGTTGCACAAGATGTCGCAGACCGTGGAGACCCGCGAGCGTATCGGCCAGGTTGCCAGCCTGTCCGCTCATGAAGACGCCATCGGCGAGACCATCGCCGAGGCCATGGAGAAAGTAGGCAAGGACGGGGTGATCACCGTAGAAGAGTCCAAGGGTCTTTCTGACGAGATCGAATACGTAGAGGGAATGCAGGTCGACCGCGGCTACATCTCTCCTTACTTCATTACCAACTCCGACCGGATGGAAGCGGTGATTGAGGACGCTACCATCATCATCACCGACAAGAAGGTTTCGGCCGTTGCCGACTTCCTGCCGGCCCTGGAAAAGCTGCTCCAGATCGGCAAGAAGAACGCGGTGATCGTCGCCGAAGATGTCGACGGTGAAGCCCTGGCCACCCTGGTGGTCAACAAGCTGCGCGGTACCCTGAATGTCCTGGCGATCAAGGCCCCGGGCTTTGGCGACCGGCGCAAGGCCATGCTGGAAGATATCGCCATCCTGACCGGTGGCACCGTTATCAGTGAAGAGACCGGCCGCAAGCTGGACTCCGCCACCATCGAGGACTTTGGTGAGGCCCGTCGGGTCAGTTCCACCAAGGATGACACTACCATCGTTGAAGGCAAGGGCTCCGAGGCGGCGATTCAGGCCCGGATCAAACAGATCAAGACCCAGATCGAGGATACCACCTCCGAGTTCGACCGGGAAAAGCTGCAGGAGCGGATGGCCAAGCTGTCCGGCGGTGTCGCGGTGATCAAAGTTGGCGCAGCCACTGAGATCGAGCTCAAGGAGCGTAAGGCCCGCGTCGAGGACGCCCTGTCCGCCACCCGTTCCGCGGTGGAGGAAGGCATCGTCCCCGGTGGTGGAGTAGCCCTGGTCCGCGCATCCCGCGCTTTGGAAAGCTTGAGCAGCCTGACCGGCGACGAGGCCGTGGGTGTCGCCATTGTCCGGCGGGCCCTGGAACAGCCTTTGAAGCTGATCGTCGAAAATGCCGACGCCGAAGGCGCGGTGGTGCTGAACCAGGTCAAGCAGCAGGCCGACGACTACGGGTACGACGCCGAAGTTGGCGAGTATGGCCCCATGCTGCAGCGCGGCATCGTTGACCCGGTCAAGGTCACTCGATACGCGCTACAAAACGCGGCCAGCGTGGCGGCCATGGTGCTGACCACCGAGTCGATGATTACCGACGTTCCTGAACCGGCATCGGCGGCCCCGGCCATGCCACCGATGGACTACTAGACCCCTGGCGAAAGCCGGTTGCACTTACCCTGGTTGCACTGAACATCGAAGACCGCCCCGCAAACGCGGGGCGGTCTTTTTCGTCCTGGCGTCACCAACTGCAGTTTTGACGATCAATTGGGTCCAGCAGACCCTTCACCTGTCCCAGGATACCTGGTAGAATTCGCTGGCAAACCAGCCGGACAATTGCCAGATTACCAATAATGCTCTTGGGGTGTCTGGTCGGTCCTGGAACAGGTACCGCCCGGAAAATCCTGAGATCTTGCTGGGCCAAGAAGGGAGAGTGCATTGCCCAGGGGAAAGGTCTACGCCACTTGTGAGGCCGCGCTGGCTGACATCTCCAGTGGTGACACCGTCCTGATCGGAGGTTTCGCCACTTGTGGAGTGCCCAGGGGACTGATTGGGGCATTGTGTCAGAAGGCGGTAAAGGATTTGACCTGCGTTTACTCGCCGGGGGCCTGGCCCAATTCCGCCGGATCCTCGGGAATTGATCAATTGGTGGCTAATGGCCAGCTGAAGAAGCTGATCTCGGCCCTTCCCTTCGGCCCGACGGCGGACTGGGGTATTATCAAGAATGCCTGGCAGACCGGTAAGCTTGAGATCGAGGTCCTACCCCAGGGGACCCTGGCCGAACGACTGCGGGCGGCTGGGGCTGGACTGGGCGGGGTGTTTCTCGCCACCGGGGTCGGCACCCGCTTCGCCGAAGGTAAGGAGGTGCGCGCCTTTGCCCAGCGGGAGTGCATCCTGGAATTGCCGCTAAAAGCCGACTTCGCCCTTTTCAAGGCAGATACCGCCGACACCCTGGGCAATGTGGTTTACCGGGGGTCGGGCCGCAACTGGGGGCCAGTGATGGCCATGGCGGCCACCGTCAGCATCGCCGAAGCGGACCGGGTCTGTGACCCGGGCGGCATTGACCCGGAGGCGGTAATCTCTTCAGGAATATTCGTCAACCGGGTGGTCCAGGGCCCTGATTGCTAGATTTCGATGAATATTATCCGGGACAGTGGACCATGCCAACCGCCAAGCGACTAGATAGCAGCGCTCAGGCCCGACGGGCGGCCCGGGATCTCAAGCCTGGGGAGACCGTCGCATTGGGTTCAGGTCTGCCTTCGCTGGTCCCCTGGGAATTGCCGCCGGACAACGCCGTCCAGTTTCTCACCGAGAGCGGCCTGCTGGGAAGTCCCGCTTGGGGCGGTCAATCCTCAGTCCAGTCCGGGTTGGTGGATTCCAATGGGGTGGGTATCTCTCTCCGGCCAGGAGCGTCGGTAAACAGCACCGTGGACCTGGCCGCCATGCTGCGGGGCGGTCACGTAGACGTGGCAATCCTCCAGGCCTCGCAGGCCAGCTCGAGGGGCGACTTCACCCACTGGACTACCGCCGCTACTTCAGGGTTGTTCGGGCCCGGGTTTGCGGTGGATCTGGCCGCCGGCGCCCGGCGGGTCATCGCCATGATGCCCCATCTGGGAGACGATGGTGCGCCCAATATCGTGCCAATCTGTGCCAACCCCATCGATGGCGCGGGTTGTATCGATCTGATCGTCACCGACATTGCGGTAATCAAAGTTAATGCCTCTGGCCTGGAGCTGCTGGAGGTTGCCCCAGGCTGGAGGACCGACGATGTAATCGGGCTAACTTCAGCGCCGCTGGCCGTTTCACCAGATTTGGTCGAAATCGCCTTCGATTTGTCCGTCTTCAGCGCCTCCGGAGGAAAGGCCTCCGAGAAGGTATTTGCCAGCGGGTTGGACGCTCTCAGCGATCTGCCTGACGGAGCGGTGGTGATGATCGACGGCTTCGCCGGACCGGGGGGGACCCCCCACTATTTGCTGACCTCGCTGCGCGACCATGGGGCCAGGAACCTGACCATCATTAGCAATACCGCTGGCATCGCCCGGGTCGTGAACTTTGGCACTCCGCCGGGGAAGCAGGCCATCGACCACACCATACTGATCGACAACCGGCAGGTCAGGAAGGCCATTGCCTCATATCCGGTGTCGCCCTCGGCATCCCGCCCCACTGCCTTCGAGCTGGCCTACCGCCGGGGCGAGGTCGAATTGGAGCTGGTGCCTCAAGGCACGTTGGCGGAGCGGCTGCGGGCTGGCGGCGCGGGAGTCGCCGCCTTTTACACCCCCACCGGCGTGGGCACCCTGATATCCCAGGGCAAGGAGTCTCGAGTCATCGGCGGCAGGGAGTACGTCCTGGAAGTGGCCCTGCGGGCCGATTTCTGCATCATACGGGGGCACCGGGCCGACACCCTGGGCAACGTGGTCTACAAGGGCACTTCCCGCAACTTTAACTCGGTGATGGCTCCCTCAGCAGATGTCACCGTGGTTGAAGTGGACGAAGTGGTCGCGCCCGGGGGGCTTGACCCCGAGAAAATCGTAACCCCCGGCCTTTACGTCGACCGGATTGTAATCCGACCCGGTAATTTCTCGCCTTATGAATAACAGGCATTGACCGGATGTTTAAAGAAAAACCGCGGTTGGACCGAGAAGTCGTCGCCATGCGGGTGGCTAAAGAGCTTCCCGACGGCGGATACGTCAATCTGGGCATCGGCATACCCACCCTGGTCTCCACCTTTGTCTCGGAGGACAGCGTGGTCTTTTACCACAGCGAAAGCGGCGTGCTGAACTGTGGCCCGCTGGCGGATGAGGGCGAGCAGGACATTGACCTGATCAACGCCGGAGGTCAATTCTTGAAACCCATTCCCGGCATGGCGTTCTTCAGTTCCGTCGATGGGTTCGCCATGATCCGGGGTGGCCACCTGGACGTCACGGTGCTGGGCGCCCATCAGGTTTCCGCCAGAGGGGACCTGGCCAACTGGATGCTCCCGGAACGGGGCGTGGGTAACATTGGTGGGGCCATGGACCTGGCCGCCGGGGCAAAGACGGTGATCGTGGCCATGGAACACACCGACCATCAGGGCCAGTCCAAAATCGTGGAGGAGTGCACCTACCCGATCACCGGCAAAGAGTGCGTATCATTGATCGTGACCGACATCGCCGTCATGCGGCCCACACCAGAGGGCCTGGTATTGCTGGAAGTGGCGCCAGGCTGGGCTCCCGAAGAGGTCCAGCAGGTGACTCAGGCCCGGCTGATTATCCCTCCCGACCTGAAGGAATACGAACTCTAACCGGCTGGCCACCGCGTTCCAATCCAGGCGGCTGCCGGTCAATCGCTGGAGGTGAGCACCAGTCCGGGTCAATATCGCGGGAGTATTGAAGTCCTCCCCATTGGGAAAACCGGCATGGTAGCGATTCTGGTAATCCAGGCCTGGGGAATGTATTGATCAGGAGCCCAAGATGAAAGCGGTGAGAATTCACGAATTCGGCGGTCCGGACGTCCTCAAGTGGGAAGAAACTGCCATGCCCAAACCCAGACCACACCAGGTCCTGATCAAGGTGGTTTCCTCCGGAGTAAACTACGCCGACATCCTGCGCCGCAAGGGGGGCTATCCCGGGCCGGACCTGCCGTCGACGTTGGGGCTGGAAGCGGCCGGCACCATTGTGGAAGTGGGCCGGGATGTCGGCGGCCTGGCCGTGGGCCAGCGGGTAATGGCCATGGGACCCCAGGGCCACGCCGAGTACGTGGCGGTAAATGCCAATCTGGTCTTTCCCTATCCGGAATCTACCGATCCGGTGCAGGCGGGCGGGATGCCCCTGGTGTTTCTCACCGCCTACCACCTGCTCAAGACCCGCGGCCAGATGCAGGCCGGGGACACGGTGCTGATTCAGGCGGGCGCCTCCGGAGTTGGCACCGTCGCCACCCAGCTGGCCAAAGCCTGGGGTGCCAGGGTTATAACCACCGCGTCCAGCCAGGACAAGTTGGACCTGAGCCGGTCTCTGGGTGCTGACGCCAGCATCAACTACATCATCGAAGACTTCCCGATAAAAGTACAGGAACTGACCGACGGGAAGGGTGTCGATCTGGTGCTGGAGTGTGTTGGCGGGGCGGTGCTGGAAAAAAGCGTGAAGTGCGTGGCGTCCTACGGACGGCTGATCAGCTACGGCAACGCTTCCGGGTCTCCCGCCAACATCCCATCGGAGGACTTTACTTCGGCCAACCGCACCATCATCGGTTTCAGCATGGGCCGGTCACCAGCTGGCAAATTGGACCATAAATCAGCGATGGCCGAGCTATTTCCCATGATTGCCGGCGGCCAGGTCAGGTTGATTGTGGACCAGGTCCTGCCGATGTCCCAAGTCGCCAGGGCGCACCAACACCTGTCAGATCGAGGAACCCGGGGAAAAGTGATCCTCATTCCCTGAATCCCTGCCGCCGGCCAGTACCGCGGACGGTGGGGTGGTTACCTAGCTCATAACTTGCTTCTTGATATTCTCCAGCCACCACCACAGCCGGTCCCAGACCAGCCTTCGCTCGGCGTCTTCCAGAGGCCGGTCAACCTGGGCGCGGCAAGCAGCCACCGCCCGCCCGGCCAGAAATCCCCAGCAGCCCGGTTCGTCGCGCATCCAGCCCACGACCTTATCCTGGTTCTCACGGACCATCCGGGTAAGCACCGGGTCCAGGACCTCGATTTCCAGCGAACCACCGCCAGCCAATGGCGGGTCACCCGCCACCCACCGGCCTCACGATTTCCAGGGTGTCCCCGTTGCTCAGAGTGATGTCAGGGAAGCTTTCCTTCTTGATGACTTCGCCATTGTAGCCCACGGCCACAAAGCGCAGGTTCACATCGAGGCTAGACAGATACCTCTCCAGGTTTATGTTTTCATCAGCCTCTCTGGGCTTGCCGTTCACTACTAGATTGATCACGTCGGCCAATTCCTTTGTCAGCTGGCCCTGGCGGCCAGCGATGCCGCCAGTATGGCTTGCTTGATTTGTTGGGCCGCTACTTCCGGGCGGCGGGCAGCCAGGATGCTGCTGATCACCGCCACCCCGCTGGCGCCAGCCTCCATAACCTGTCCAGCGTTGGCTGCGCCAATTCCGCCAATGCCGATCACGGGCAGCGAACACTGGGCTTTAATCCGCTGCACCAGTTGTGGCCCAGCCGACTCCCCTCCAGGGTGAGAACGGCTGGCGAACATCGTGCCCACTACCAGGAAGTCTGCTCCCTGCCCCTGGGCCTGCAACGCGCCCTCCAGGGAATGCACCGAGCGCCCGACGAGGCGATGGGGTCCAAGAATCTTGCGGGCTTCGGATACGGGCAGGGCTTCCTCGCCCAGTTGGACACCGTCGGCGGCAACAGCGCCGGCCACATCGACGCGTTCGTTGATTATCAGTAACGCCGAGTCCCCGATAGCCTCTTTAATTCGCTGGACCAATTCCAGCAATCTGCCGCCGGGCAGGTCTTTCTCTCGGACCTGCACCAGGTCCACACCCCCGAGCACGGCGTCAGCGATGCGCTCAACCAGCATGGCTTCATCGCCGAGCCTCCGGTCGGTAACTAGACAAAGGCAGGGGTCGGGTAAAAGAGGCCGCATGGGACTAACCTGGCACTGATGCCGGCCGCGGCACGTCGGCAGTGGGACTGCTGGCGGCGGCATAGGCCCTGATTGGTATTCGGCCGGCCAGGTAGGCTTTGCGGCCCGCCTCAACTCCCAGCTTGAAGGCTTCGCCCATCAGGGCTGGATTTTCAGCCTGGGCGATGGCGGTGTTGACCAGCACTGCCGCAGCACCCATTTCCAGGGCTTTGGAAGCGTCGGAGGGCACCGCCAGTCCAGCGTCCACCACCACCGGAATGTTGGCCTGCTCCAGGATAATGCGTATCTCCTCGACGGTGTGGATGCCCTGACCGGAGCCGATGGCCGACCCCAGGGGCATTACCGTGGCGCAGCCCACCTCTTCAAGGCGCCGGGCTAACACCGGGTCGGCGTGAATATATGGCATTACGATAAAGCCGTCTTTAACCAGCTGCTCCGCGGCTTCCAAAGTAGCCGCCGGGTCGGGGAAGAGGTATTTGGGGTCGGGGATAACCTCCAGCTTGACGAAATCGGTCCTGGTGACCTCCCTCCCCAGCCGGGCGACGAACAGGGCTTCCGCCACCGTCTTACACCCGGCAGTATTGGGCAGGACACTGTAGCGGTTCCAGTCAATATAGTCCAGGATGGTCTTTTCGTTGGGGTTATCCAGGTCCAGGCGCCGAATGGCCACCGTGACCATCTCGGTGCCCGATGCCTCCAGGGCCTGGACCATCTCCTCCATGTTACGGTATCGTCCCGTACCCACGATCAAGCGGGACTTGAAATGTTTGCCTGCAATTACCAGGTCATCCGACATGGCAGCGTCTCCTTATCAAGCAGCCTCGCGATTAACCAACCTCGCACAAAAAACCGCCAGGTAGCGTTCCTGGCGGTTGCAATCGACTTCTATCGCCTGGTCCCTGCGCCAGCATTACCCGGATCAGGTGCAGACGGTCGGCGGCGATCTCTGGCCGCCCTCTCAGCCTGGCTTACCCAAGCTCCCGCCAGAACGGTGGCATTTGGTTATTTAGTCAACTACCGCCAGCTAATGCCTACGGGTCTGGCATAAAAGCAAGCGGCTTGCCCTCAGCAGAAGAGTCTGCCAGGGCTTCAGGGCCGGTTGACAACGGCCCACCCTCCCGTGAGACGGCAAAATGCAGAACCGGAGGTCCTGACCTTGAACCTTTTACCCTATCAAGGATTCCTGACAGGAACCAGAGAAAGCTCAGTTATTAAAGAGCCGGTAGCCGTTTCCCCTAAGGGTGCCTTGGCCCCCGGAAATTATACCAGAAAGGAGGGTCGCAATTCCCCGGTCGGCTAAAACCGACAGCCCCCTTGCGACGATATTGTGGTATTGGCTCATTATGGGAAGCTTAGCACTGCCAAAACCGGAAGTCAACGAGATCCAAAGCCCCTTCAGAGTCCTCAGATTTACTCCGCACCATCGCGATGTTAACATTACGCTGGTCACACGTTACGCTTGGCACGCTTTACGCCTGGCATGAAGGTAGCGCCAGGATTGCCGAAACACCGGACATTAACTCAGCAGCAGATTGGACCCGGTGGCGGCCAGAGGTGAATATGCCGTCCGTTAACTTTCAGTCCTTTAACTCGCATTCCGGGGAATACGACGTAGTCGTCATCGGTGGTGGCATCCTTGGCCTGTCCACTGCGATGCAGCTGGGCCAGCGGTATCCTTCGGTGAAGGTTGCGGTGGTTGAGAAGGAAGTCAGCCTGGCAACTCACCAGACCGGCCATAACAGCGGCGTGATTCACTCCGGCATCTACTACCGCCCCGGGTCATGGAAATCACGGTTCTGCGTGGCCGGCGTGCAAAAGCTGGTCCAGTTTTGCGACGAGAACGAGATTGAGTACGCCAGGTGCGGCAAGGCGATCGTCGCCACCCACCAGTCGGAACTGGGCCGGCTGGAAGACCTTTACCAGCGGGGAGTAGCCAATGGCGTCACCGGCCTGGAGTTGGTCGGCCCGGAGCGGCTCAGAGAAATCGAGCCCCACACCGTCGGGGTCAGGGCGTTGTGGGCTCCCAACACCGGAATCGTGGACTATGTCAAAGTTGCCAACGCCTACGCTTTTCGCTTTCAACAAGCTGGTGGGGACATTTTCACCGGCGCTCCGGTACACGGCGTGGCGCCATCGGGTGACGCGTTGGCCGTGGAGACCAGTCAGGGAACCCTGATCGCCCGGAACATCATCAACTGCGCTGGCTTATACGCCGACCGTGTCGCCCGGATGACCGGCGAAAAGACCCAGGTTCAGATCATTCCCTTCCGGGGTGAATATTACACCCTTCGTCCGGAAAGCCGCCATCTGGTCAGGGGCCTGATTTACCCGGTGCCCGACCCCCGATTCCCCTTCCTGGGAGTCCATTACACTCGCAACATCCACGGGGGGGTGGAGGCTGGCCCCAACGCAGTGCTGGCCTGGGCCCGAGAGGGGTACACCAAGAGCAGCTTCAACCTTGGCGAGACCCTGGGGGCAGTCACTTTCCCGGGTTTCTGGAAAATGTCGATGAAGCACTGGAAGACCGGCATGTCGGAAATGCACCGGTCTTACAGCAAGAATGTTTTCGTGAAAGACCTGCAAAAGCTGATTCCGGAGATTCGCGCTGAAGACCTGGCCTCCGGCGGAGCCGGGGTGCGGGCCCAGGCTGTCGACCGGAACGGCGCGCTGCTGGACGACTTCAGCATTCTGCGCGGGCGCAATGCCGTGCATGTCCTCAACGCTCCATCGCCCGGAGCCACCTCTTCCCTGGCCATTGGAGAGCACCTGGTCGGCCTGGCGGTCGAGGCCTTTGGGATTTCAACCTGAGACTTCGCCTTTTCCGGTTCGAGCCGGCGATCATTTGAGCTTTGACCAGCGGATTGCGCCCGCAACCTTCAGCAAACTGGGTTTTCTCCGCTTTCCCTAATATTGCTGCTTCGACTCCAGTTCATTATAATCGAGCGCACCCGGCCGGCCAGAGGCTGGCCAGGTGGGACCAGGGAGCATGGATGGGAACAATTTCGCCGGAGTCGGCGATCCAACTGGGCAGTTGGACGGTCACCGAAGAATTGGCCCGCCAGTACCTGGCAGCGGTGGAGGATTCCCAACCGGCCTATTTCGACCACCGTCTGTTTCCTCCCCTGGCATTGTCCGCCTACGCTTTAGGAGCCTTGCTGGCTAAGCTGGCCCTGGCTCCAGGCGCAATTCATAGCCTGCAGGAAATCGCCACGGTACGTTCAGTGGGTTTTGGTGACCGGATAACCGGAGTCGCCCAGTTGGAACGTCCCCGGCAGCGGGGAGGTCTGGAATTCATCACCGTCAGCTATATCCTGACCAACGCCGCCGGTGCGCCAGTGCAGACCGGTAAGGCCACCGTGCTGGCGCCAGTGCGGGGCGGTGCGTAAACTCGAGATGCTTGAGTCCAAATGACAACCAACGCCAAAAATCTACCGTCGCTGGTGAAGACCCTCACCCAGGAACAACTGAAGCGGTATGCCGACGCCTCCGGCGACCACAACCCCCTGCATCTGGACGCCCAGTTCGCCGGGACCACCCAGTTCGGGGGGGTTGTCGCCCATGGAATGCTCACCCTGGCCTTCGTATCCGAAATGATGCTGGCGGCCTTCGGCCGGCGCTGGCTGGAGAGTGGCTCCTTGAGAGTAAGGTTCAAAGGAGCGGCTTATGTCGGAGACAGCGTAGAAACCTGGGGCCAGGTCACCAGGGAAGAGCAGCAGGATTCACAACAACGAATAGTCTGCTCGGTTGGCGTGCGAAACCACGAAAACCGGCAAGAGATCATCAGCGGGACCGCTACTGTGCGCATCAATGATCCCCAGGGATAGTGCCGGTCACCAGGGATAGTCACCAAGGATAAATGAACATGCAAAAGAACGGAAATTCCTCTCCGGTGCGCGTCCTGGTTGACGCTATGGGCGGGGACTACGGGCCCCAGGAAGCGGTCAAGGGCGCAATCGAGGCCCTCGACGCCGGAAATGACGCCGGAAATGACGCCAGAAATGACGCCAGAAATGACGCCAGAAATATCGAAATTATTCTGGTTGGCGATCAAGGCCCAATTGAAGCCGAGTTAGCCCGTTACGATATGGCGGGCAAGCCGGTCACCATTGTACCGTCAGTGGGAAAGATCGGTGACGATGAACATCCGGTACACGGCCTGCGCCACAAGCCGGAGGCGTCGATCCTGGTGGCCACCAGGCTGCTGAAGGCCGGTAAGGGCGACGTTCTGGTCTCGATGGGGTCCACCGGGGCATCGATGGCCAGCTCGGTAATGGTGTTGGGGCTGATGGAAGGGCTGGAACGGCCATGCATCGGCGGCCCCTTCCTGGGGCTGGCCCCCCGCACAATAATGGTGGATATGGGCAGCAACGTTGATTGCCGCCCGGCGCTGCTGCTGAGTTTCGCCGCGCTGGGGGCCGGGTTCGCCAAGAAATTCCTGGGCATCAAAAGCCCCAGGATTGGCCTGCTGAGTGTCGGCGCCGAGGAAGCTAAGGGCAACCGTCAAGTGCAGGAAAGCTATCACCTGTTCCAGCAAAGTCACCTGAACTTTGTCGGCAATGTCGAGGGTATGGACTTCTTCACTGATAAAGCCGATGTGGTGGTGTGTGACGGTTTTGTCGGCAACATTTTGATGAAGTTTACCGAAGGTCTGGGCGGTGTCCTGGGAGAGTATCTCAAGAAGCGCCTCGGTCCAGCGATATCCGGGCCAGGAGCCGGGTCAATAATCGCCGACTTGTGGACTGAAATGAATCTGCCCAGGAAGATGGGCGGCCCGCTCTTTGGGGTGAACGGGACGGTAATCCTGGGCCATGGTTCCTCCAGATCCGATGGGATAGCCGGAGCCATCGATACCGGGGTGCGCTGTGTCGACCTGGACCTGGTAGGTGGGATGCGCCAGGAGTTGGCCGAGATATACGAGTCCGGAGCCCTCAGGGTAAGCTGATGGCCGATGTTGACCTCGCCGGAAAAGTTGCCCTGGTCACCGGGTCCTCTCGGGGAATTGGAGCCGCCATCGCCTGCCGGTTGGCCAGGTCGGGCGCCAGCATTGGGGTCAATTACAACCACAACCAGGACGCAGCAGAGCAGGTGGTGACAAATATCGTGGCCGCCGGTGGTGACGCGTTTGCCCTGGCCGGGGACGTATCTCAGGAAGAGTCGGCCCACGCAGTGGTCAAGCAGGCAAACCAGCGTTGGGGACGGATCGACATTCTGGTGAACAATGCGGGGATCACCCGCGACCGCCTGCTGCTGCGCATGACCCTGGAAGACTGGGACCAGGTGCTGGACGTTGACCTGCGCAGCGCGTTTCTATGCACCAAGTTTGTTATGCCACAATTGATCAAACGCCGTCGGGGCCGGGTTATAAATATTTCATCGGTGGTTGGTATCGGCGGCAATCCGGGCCAGGCTAACTACGCAGCGGCCAAAGCCGGACTGATCGGGTTCACCAAGGCGGTGGCACGAGAGGTGGCATCGCGAAATGTCACCGTCAACGCCGTCGCCCCGGGATTCATTGATACCGGCGGCATGGTGGAGCAGCTTACCGAACAAGCCCGCCAGCAAATCCTGGCACGCATTCCCCTGGGCCGGTTTGGCAGCGGCGGTGAAGTGGCCGAAGTGGTGGCCTTCCTCTGCGGAAAAGGCGGCGATTATATCACCGGTCAGGTGTTGACCATTGACGGCGGATTGATCGCCTAGCACATATCGCTGTCCCAGGATGCTTCTATTACGGGATGCTTCCAATATGGGCGCGGCAGATCTGCCCTCGGGTTAGTCCGGCGGCACCTGCTGCGAATCAACCGGCTGCAGTTGAGTCAGCAGGTCCCTACCGCCGTGCCACCGGGTGTACCACTAATTGTTGGACCTTTCGTACCTATCATCCGTTAGCCCGCCACCGCCATAATGAGGTTGTAGGCTACGTCGCCAATGGTTTCAAGTGGTCAAACCGGCCCATCCAGGACGACCTCAGGGCTCGGAACCAGTCCAGGATTCCGAAATTGTACGCAGACTGACGCTGGAGGATATTTGAAAATGCGAAGTGTATCGTCGAAATGGTTGTTGGGCGGAGGCCTGGTGATTCTGGCCCTGATAATATCCAGTGTGGTGGTGGGCCTGCTGAGCCGCTCGCAGA
>Ga0214472_10004830_pt1 | contig 14213 bp, 13 predicted proteins | sample RVTome_6_FD_207662 | JGI IMG/M metagenome (GOLD analysis project Ga0214472, IMG submission 207662) | Soil microbial communities from uranium-contaminated site in the Upper Colorado River Basin, Wyoming, United States - RVT140D175 | ecosystem: Environmental > Terrestrial > Soil > Contaminated >... | reverse complement strand
GATCGCGCGCAGGTCCTGCCTCGAGATGATCGCCGCCATCTGGCGCCGGAATCCGGCTTCCCCGATCTCTTCCGCCATCTTCAGGATCTCCGAAGTGAGCGGCTCCTCGCCGATCCTGTCGGTCCTGATCAGCCTGGGCATCAGTGTCCGCTGTACCTCGACCACGCCCTCCCGGGCGCACAGGTCGAGCAGGCGGTGGCGGCTGACCGTTTCCTCGGCCGTGTCCGGCCGCGCCCTGGTGTCGAGGAGGCAGAGCCGGTCCACCCGATCAGGCGCCTGATGCATGATTTCCTGGGCGATGTAGCCGCCCATCGACAGCCCGGCCAGGGCGAAGCACGGCGGGGCGGCCTTGAGGATCGACCGGGCGATGGCGGCCATCGTGTCATGCGCCGTGTGGACGGCAACGGAGATCTCGATCCGACCGGAAAAGGCGGCGGCCTGCGATGCGAACAGGCGCTCCGAGCACAGCAGACCGGGGACGAGAATCAGGGACAATGCGGACACGTGCGGGCTCCTCCGCCTGTGGGTTGCGCGACCAGCTATGGCCGATCGGATATGGTGGCGCAACGGATTCCGCTTCACCTTGACGCAGGGGAAAGCCTTCGTTCCGTTTGACAATTGGGCGGCAAAGCCTATGTTCCCGCATAGCTCGGCTTGGCCGAGTCGATGGATCGCGGCCGAAAGTGCCGCAGGGCGCGCGGCGGACGACCGCTGCACCGGGAATGCCCGGGTTGCGTCGAACTACGGCACGGAGTGCGATGAACTTTTCTGACCTGGGCCTGAGCCCAAAGGTCCTGGCGGCGGTCCAAGCCGCAGGATACGAGACCCCCACACCCATCCAGGAGAAGGCGATCCCGTTCGCGCTGCAAGGCCGCGACATCCTCGGTATCGCCCAGACCGGTACAGGCAAGACGGCGTCGTTCACGCTGCCGATGCTGACGAAGCTCGAGCGCGGGCGCGCCAGGGCACGCATGCCGCGGTCGCTGATCCTCGAACCGACGCGCGAGCTGGCCGTCCAGGTCGAGCAGGCGTTCAAGACCTACGGCGCCAATCACAAACTGACGATGGCGCTGTTGATCGGCGGCGTATCCTTCGGCGACCAGGACCGCAAGCTCGATCGCGGCGCCGATGTCCTGATCGCCACTCCGGGCCGCCTGCTCGACCATGTCGAACGCGGCAAGCTGATGCTCAACGGCGTCGAGGTGCTGGTCATCGACGAGGCGGACCGGATGCTCGACATGGGGTTCATCCCGGATATCGAGCGTATCTGCAAGCTGATCCCGTTCACGCGGCAGACGCTGTTCTTCTCCGCAACCATGCCGCCCGAGATCCAGCGCCTCACCAGCGCCTTCCTGCAGAACCCGGAACGCATCGAGGTCTCCCGGCCGTCGTCCACGTCGGCGAATGTCGACCAGAAGCTGGTAGCCGCGGATTCGGACCCAAAGGCCAAGAGGCAGGTACTGCGTGACCTGATCCGGAGCTCAGAGGTCAAGAACGCCATCATCTTCTGCAACCGCAAGCGGGATGTGGCCCTGCTGGAACGCTCGCTGACCCGGCACGGATTCAATGCCGGCGCGCTCCATGGCGACATGGACCAGCATGCCCGGCTGAAAACCCTGGCCGGATTCAGGGACGGCTCGATCCAGTTGCTCGTGGCCAGCGACGTCGCGGCGCGAGGATTGGACATTCCGGAAGTCAGTCATATTTTCAATTTCGATGTGCCGATCCATGCCGAGGACTATGTCCACCGCATCGGGCGTACGGCGCGGGCGGGCAAGACCGGTCATGCCTTCAGCATCGTCACCGGAAGGGACCGAAAGCACGTCGACGCGATCCAGAAGCTCATCGGGCTCGAAATCGAATGGGCTTCGGAGCCGGTGAAGGACGGCGGAGACAGCCGTCCGGGTCGGACCCGGTCCTCCGGACGCGGCAAGGATCGCGGCGAGAGTGGACGGGGCCGCGGCGCGGGCGGACGATCGAGGAACCGGGATACCGCCGCGGCTGAGCCGGTTGCGAGTGCCGCCACACCAGCCGAGGCAGGTGCCCCCGTTGTCGCCGACACGGACCGGCCCTCCGCGGCCGAGGCGAAATCGGGACGTCCCGAGCGCGACTCCGGCAAGCGCCGGGGCAAGCGCGACAGGGGCCGGCATACCGAGAAGGTCGAGATGGAGGAGGCCGCGGCCTTCGGCGCCAGCAATCAGGTGCCGGCCTTCCTGCGGCGACCCCTCAGGGCAACGAAGTAGCCGACGGCCGAGGCTCGGCCGTCGCCGCTTCGCCTGACGACGTCCAGATTTCCCCAGTCTCAACCATGCCGGGAAACGCCGCCGCAATGTGGCGCAGACGGGTATTCGTGGTAACCGCGGATTTCCACCCCCAATTGTACGGATGACCTCGCGGCGGCAACGATCGCAGCGTGCATCCCGCACGTGGAATCGCGCGCAACGTGTGGTTGCCGAAGTTTACCCAAAGGTAACCCCCCACACGTATTGTCGTTGGCATGCCAAGGCTTCAATGATGGAGTGTCTGGAAGCAAAATGCCCGGCAAGCACACGACGTTTCGGCACTTTCAGACTGCAAGGTACGTCTGATGGAGGACTTTCAGCATTCGTTCGCTGTCGCCCGAAAGGCGATGAAGGCAATGTCCGACTGGAAGTGCCCGGCATCTCCCAGGAATTTCGAGCTGTTCTACAGCTACTCGCTCGGCCGTGACCGGGAGCTTGTGGAGGAGGTCAATTCAATCGCGTCGGCGAGAGGATTGATACCGCCCGCGGTGGTTGACCGCTTGTGGGCGAGATACTGCTCTCCGGGCAAGGATCACAACTCGGTCGACGAGATCAGCACACAGCTCAACAGCCAGATCGCCCAAGTCATCGAGACGCTCGGCAGTTCCGCGGGTCGGACGACCGAGTACAGCGAATGCCTCGACACCGTCTCCGAACAGCTCGATGCGACCATCGATCCGGACACGCTGCGGACCGTTATCGTCTCCCTGGTCGGAACGACCCGGGAAATGAGCATCTATTCGCAGCAGATGGATGACCGTCTGCGCGATTCGAAGGAACAGATCGCTGTCCTGAAGAAGGACCTGGACGCGGTCCGCAACGAGTCGCTCACGGACCGACTGACCGGAATTGCCAATCGGAAGCACTTCGAGGAGCGGCTGACTTACGAGATGAACGCCGCCGAAATGAATGGCGATGACCTTTGCCTGCTCATCGGCGACATCGATTTCTTCAAGAAATTCAACGATTCCTACGGCCATCAGACTGGGGACCAGGTGCTGTGTCTCGTCGGGCAGGCCCTGAAGTCCGGTCTCAAGGGCCGCGACCTTGCCGCCCGCTACGGCGGCGAGGAGTTCGCGATCATCCTGCCGGGTACTACGCTCGATGCCGCGGTCACGGTGGGAAACAACATCCGCACGACCGTCCGGTCGAAGGAACTGGTCCGCAAGTCGACCGGCGAGAACCTGGGCAACATCACCATGTCGTTCGGGACCGCGCGGTATCGCCGGGGCGAATCCGCCGACGCCCTGATCGAAAGGGCGGACGCCTGCCTCTACGCCGCCAAGCACGCCGGCCGCAACATGGTCGTATCGGAGCGCGAGGTCGACAACGGAATCGAGGCGCACTCCAACGTCGCCTGACCGAGATGACGGCCCCACCCAAGGCGACTCACGATTTCCTGGTCTTCAAGGCAACGTCATAAGCCTGGCGCGCCCACTCGGTCATCTCGTCGGCATCGTCGAAAAGCCGGTCGGGGACGATCCAGTAGGGCATGACGATCGACTTGCCGCGGCCGTCATAGGTGAACGCGGTCATGCCTTCCGCCTCGAAGCGAGACGCGGTGGTGTCGTCGGCCTTGAAATAGAGCACGTCGTCGGCGATCAGACCGAACATGACATCGTGCAGGAACACCCCCGCACCGCCGAACATCGCGCGAATCCGAACCGGGCCGAGAGCGGACAACTGCTCGATCACGAATTCCCGGAACTCGGGGCTTGCCGCCATCGATCCCGTGGGCCCGGTCAGGACTGCTGCAATTCGCTTTCGCTCGACGGGGTGATCGAGACCGATTCGCCGCAACCGCAGGCGCTGGTCTGGTTCGGATTCCTGAAGACGAACCCGGACGACAGCTTGGAGCTCTCGAAATCCATCTCGGTGCCGAGGAGGAAGAGCACGGCCTTTGGATCGATGAGGACGGTGACGCCCTTGTCCTCCACGACCTCGTCGAAGGCCTGACGTTCCTCGGCATAGTCCATGGTGTAGGCCATGCCGGCGCAGCCGCCGTTCTTCACGCCGACGCGCAGGCCGGCGAACTTCCGGTCCGACCGTTCCATGATCTCGCGCACCCTCGACGCCGCCGCCTCGGTGAGGGTGATCACCTTGGGGCGCGGACGCGGGGACGTTGCATGCGACATCTCGATTCCTCGCTCAGAACATGTTCAGCGCGACACGGGCCTCGTCCGACATCCGGCTCGGATCCCATGGCGGATCGAACACCATGTTTACGCGGACGTCGTTCACACCATCGAGGGACGCGACCGCGTCATGCACCCAACCGGGCATCTCCCCGGCGACCGGACAACCGGGCGCCGTCAGCGTCATGTCGATCTCGACGTTCCGGTCGTCGCTGATGTCGATTCGATATATGAGCCCCAACTCGTAGATATCAACCGGGATTTCCGGATCGTACACGGTCTTCAGCGCGCCGACCATCGCATCGGTGAGCCGGTCGAGCTCGTCCTGCGGTATCGCGCTCGCGCCATTTCCGCCAGGAGCCGCACCGGCCATCGGCGGTTCCGACGGAGGCTGGGTCAGGTCGATGATGTCGCGTTGCTCGGTCATGACGTCCTCAATCACTCGAAAAATCGACGGCTGGCGATGAGCGCCTCGGCGAGCCGGTCGACCTCCTCGATGGTGTTGTACATCCCGAACGAAGCCCGGCAGGTCGAGGTGACTCCGAAGCGCTCCAGCAATGGCTGGGCGCAGTGCGTCCCGGCGCGAACCGCCACGCCCGACCGGTCGATGATGGTCGAGATGTCGTGGGCATGGGCGCCTTCCATGCCGAAGGAAACGATCGCGCCCTTGTCCGGGGCGGTGCCGAATATCCGCAGGCTGTTGATTTCGCCCAGGCGGGACATGGCGTAGTCGACCAATTTCCTTTCATGCGCGACGATGCTGGGCCGGCCCACCTTCTGCATGTAGTCGAGAGCGGCGCCGAGGCCGATCGCCTGAACGATGGCCGGCGTGCCGGCCTCGAACCGGTGCGGGGGATCGTTGTAGGTCACCATATCGGTGGTGACGTCGAAGATCATTTCGCCGCCGCCCTGGTAGGGCGGCATCTTGGCAAGCAGCTCCTTGCGGCCATAGAGGACGCCGATCCCGGTCGGCCCGTAGACCTTGTGGCCGGTGAAGACGTAGAAGTCGCACCCGAGATCCTGGACGTCCACATCCAGATGAACCGCTCCCTGGCTGCCGTCGACCAGCACCGGAATGCCGCGGTCGTGGGCCAGTCGCACGATCTCCTTGATCGGCGTGACGGTGCCGAGCGCGTTCGACATGTGGGTGACCGCGACCAGCTTCGTACGCGGGCCGAGGAGCTTCTCGTATTCCTCCAGCAGGAACTCCCCGCGGTCCGAACACGGCACCCATCTGAGGATCGCACCACGGCGCTCGCGATGGAAATGCCAGGGCACGATGTTCGAATGGTGCTCGAGGATCGAGATCACGATCTCGTCGCCCTCGCCGATCACCATGCCGCCGAAGCTCGACGCCACCAGATTGATCGCCTCGGTGGCGTTGCGCGTGAAGATGATCTCGTTCGACGACGGCGCGTTCAGGAATGTCCGCACCTTCTCGCGCGCGTCCTCGAAATGCTGGGTCGCCACATTGCTCAGGTAGTGGAGGCCGCGGTGGACGTTGGCGTACTCGAATTCATACGCCGTGCGCATGGCCTCGATGACCTGGCGCGGTTTCTGCGCCGAAGCGGCATTGTCGAGATAGACCAGCGGCTTGCCATAGACCTCGCGCGCGAGGATGGGAAAGTCGGCCCGGATGCGCTCGACGTCGTATGCGGTGGCAAAGCCGATATCGGAACCGCCGTCATGCATGCGCGAGATCCTTCGTCGAACCCTCAAGCCAGCGCCCGGCGAGGCCATTGAGGACATCGCGGATCTCTTCCGACGACACCTGTTCGAATGCGTCCGCGACGAAGGCCTGGATCAGCATGGTCTTGGCCTGGAGCTCGGGGATCCCGCGCGAACGCAGGTAGAACAGGAGGTCGTCGTCGAGCTCGCCGGACGTGGCGCCGTGGGCGCATAGGACGTCATCGGCGAAGATTTCCAGCTCCGGCTTGGCGTCGAATTCCGCGTTGGGCGACAGGAGCAGACCTTTGGTCATCATCCGCCCGTCGGTCTTCTGGGCATCGGGACGCACGATGATCCTGCCCTGGAAGACGCCGCGCGCGGACCCGTCGATCACGCCCTTGAACAGCTCCCGGCTCGAACACTCCGGTACCGCATGATCGACCAGCATGGTCGAGTCGCAATGCTGGCGGCCCGAGATCATGTAGGCTCCGGAAATCGCGGCATCGCCGCCGCGGCCGGCGCACAGGAGGTTGGTCTCGTTGCGCGCCACCCGGGCCCCGAGCGACGCGGTAAAGGTGTTGAGCACCGCGCCCGCGCCCAGTCGGGTCGACAGGCTGGCCAGATGGAGCGCGGCGAGGCTTTCGTCCTGGATCTTCACATGGTCGACCCTCGCCCCGTCGCCGAGCACCAGCTCGGTCGCCGTATTGGTGAGGTAGTCGACGCCCACGGCACCCCGGAAGGTCTCGAGTATGGTCGCCGAAGCACCCTCCTCCACCACGATCAGATTGCGGATCGCCTGGACCGCCGGCACATCGCCGGTGAAGACGAAGGCGAGCTCGATCGGACGGTCGACCGCCACCCCGGCGGCGACGCGAATGGCAATGCCGCCGGCCATGAACGCGGTGTTCAGGTCGAACACGCCGCTGCGGGCTTCCGGAGCAATCCGGTCGAGATGATCGCGCACCCAGGACGGCGCCTCGGCAATCGCCTGAGCCAGGCCCAGGACCTCGACGCCGTCGGGCAAGTCCGAGCACGTCGACAGGTCCGGTCGCAGATAGCCGTTGGCAAAGACCAGCCTGTGCCGTGCTATCGGCGCGAAATAGTCCGCGGCCTCGACGCCGCCGCCTGCCGGGACCGGCAGGGCCAGCGGCAATGCCTGGGGCAGCGCGGACCGCAGGTCGGTGTATTTCCACTCCTCGATGCGCCTATGGGGGATGCCGGCGCGCCGGAACGCGTCGATCGCGTCCTGGCGCAGTCCCGAAATCCAGTCCGACCGCGCGCCCGGCAAGCTGTCGCGGGCTTCATCGAACAAGGTCAGGAAGCCGCTCTCGGCTGGTGTTCTGGCGAGCTGGATGTTCATGTGTGCGCTCTTCGCCCCCTCAAGCCGCATCGGCGTCGTAACCGGCATAACCGCCGGATTCCAGCTCGACCGCCAGCTCCTTACCGCCCGAGCGCACGATCCGTCCCTGGGACAGCACGTGGACCCGGTCGGGCACGATATAGTCGAGCAGGCGCTGATAGTGGGTGATGACGATCATCGCGCGGTCCGGCGCGCGCAGGGCGTTGACACCATCGGCGACGATGCGCAGGGCGTCGATGTCGAGGCCGGAATCGGTCTCGTCGAGCACACACAGGCGCGGCTGCAGCACGGCCATCTGCAGGATCTCCGCGCGCTTCTTCTCGCCACCGGAGAACCCGACATTGAGCGGCCGGCGGAGCATGTCCGGCGCGATCTTCAGGTCCTCGGCCTTCTCCTTCACCAGCTTCATGAAAGCCGGCGTCGACAGCTCGTCCTCGCCGCGCGCCGTGCGAACCGCGTTCAGCGCGGTCTTGAGAAACGTCATGGTGGCCACGCCCGGAATCTCGATCGGGTATTGAAAGGCGAGGAAAAGACCGGCGGTGGCCCGCTCTTCCGGCTCCATCGCGAGAAGGTCCTGGCCCTCGAACAAGATCGTTCCCCGGGTAAGGTCATAGCCGGCGCGGCCGGCGAGCACATGGGACAGCGTGCTCTTGCCCGAGCCGTTCGGGCCCATGATGGCGTGGACCTCACCGGCCCCGACATCGAGGTCGATGCCCTTGAGGATCTCGCGATCCTCGACCGATACGTGCAGATTCCTGATTTCAAGCATTACTCTTCTTTCCATATCCACCGGCTGCGTCAGCCGACGCTGCCTTCGAGACTGATGCTGACGAGCTTCTGGGCTTCGACGGCGAATTCCATGGGCAGCTGCTGGAGCACTTCCTTGCAGAAGCCGTTGACGATCAGGGCGACGGCCTCTTCGGGGCCGATGCCGCGCTGCTGGCAATAGAACATCTGGTCGTCGCTGATCTTCGAGGTGGTCGCCTCGTGCTCGAAGACCGCGCTCGCATTCTTCGCCTCGATGTACGGCACCGTGTGGGCGCCGCACCTGTCGCCGATCAGCAGGGAGTCGCACTGGGTGAAGTTGCGCGCTCCGGTGGCCTTTCTGTGGGCGCTCACCAGGCCGCGATAGGTGTTCGACGACCGGCCGGCGGAAATGCCCTTGGAGATGATGCGGCTCGAGGTGTTGCGGCCGAGATGGATCATCTTGGTGCCGGAATCGATCTGCTGGCGGCCGTTGGAAATGGCGATCGAATAGAATTCCCCGCGGCTGTTGTCGCCGCGCAGGATGCAGCTGGGATACTTCCAGGTGATGGCCGATCCGGTCTCGACCTGGGTCCAGGAAATCTTGGAGTTCCTGCCCCGGCAATCGCCGCGCTTGGTCACGAAGTTGTAGACGCCGCCCTTGCCTTCCATATCGCCCGGGTACCAGTTCTGGACCGTCGAGTACTTGATCTCGGCATCCTCGTGGGCAATCAGCTCGACCACGGCGGCGTGGAGCTGGTTCTCGTCGCGGGTGGGTGCCGTGCATCCTTCGAGGTAGCTCACATAGCCGCCCTTCTCGACAATGATCAGGGTGCGCTCGAACTGGCCGGTGTTCTGCTCGTTGATGCGGAAATAGGTCGACAGCTCCATCGGGCAGCGCACGCCTTCGGGCACATAGACGAAGGACCCGTCGCTGAACACGGCCGAATTGAGAGTGGCGTAGAAATTGTCGCTCACCGGCACCACGGAGCCGATGTACTTGCGAACCAGCTCGGGGTGCTCGCGCATCGCCTCCGAGATCGGGCAGAAGATGACGCCCGCCTTGGCGAGCTCCTCCTTGAAGGTGGTGACGACGGACACGCTGTCGAACACCGCGTCGACCGCGACGCGCGCGCCCTGAACGCCTGCCAGCACCTCCTGCTCGCGCAGGGGAATGCCGAGTTTCTCATAGGTCCTGAGCAGCTCCGGATCGACCTCGTCGAGGGTCTTCGGCCCGTCCTTGTCGGACTTGGGAGCCGAATAGTAGTAGAGGTCCTGGAAGTCGATCTTCGGGTAGGAGACCTTTGCCCAGGACGGCTCGGTCATCGTCTGCCAGCGCCGGAAGGCATCGAGGCGCCATTCGAGCATCCACTCCGGCTCGCCCTTCTTGGCCGAGATGAAGCGCACGGTGCTCTCGTCGAGCCCCTTGGGGGCCTTGTCGCTCTCGATGTCGGTAATGAAGCCGTACTTGTACTGATCGACATCGATCTGCTTCACCCGGTCGACGGTTTCACGAACTGCTGCCATTTCACTCTCCGCGGCACGCCTGTTTCGGCCGTGCCGTATTTGAATCCCTGTCCTGTCTCGACCGCCGACTCAGGCGGCTATATCTCTCTTCCGCGACCTTGCGGCCATGATCCGTGTCCATGCATCGGCGAACCTGTCCACGTCGTCGGAGGTCGACCCCCAGCCGAGGCTCGCCCGAACCGCGCCGGCGGCGTCATCGCGGGGCACACCCATCGCCGCCAGCACGTGGCTTGCGGCAACCTTGCCCGACGAACATGCCGACCCGGAGCTGACGGCGACTCCGGCCAGGTCGAGCGCGATCACCAGCGTCTCCGCCTTCGTTCCGGGCACGGAGAAGCACGTCGTGTTGACCAGCCGTTCCACGCCCGCCGACCATACCCGGAGATCCGGCGAGGCCGACCGGGCGCACTGTTCCAGCCGGTCGCGCAGGGCACCGATACGAGCCGTATCGCCGATATGCGACAGGGCGATTTCGGACGCCGCGGCGAACCCGGCAATTCCCGGTAGATTCTCCGTGCCCGAGCGGCGGCCGCGCTCCTGGCCACCACCGCGGATCATCGGCGCCAGAGCCACGCCGGAACGCAGAACCAGAGCGCCGGAGCCCGCGGGACCGCCGATCTTGTGCGACGAAAGGGCAAGCGAGTCCGCGCCGAGAGCCGCCAGTTCGACGGGCAGCCTGCCCACGGTCTGGACCGCATCGACGTGAACCATCGCGCCATGCGCGCGGGCGACCCGGGCAGCATCCACCACCGGCTGAATTGCCCCGGTCTCGTTGTTGGCGTGCATCAGACACACCAGCGCCGGGGTGTCATCGCCGGCGAGCAGCCGCGCGAGCGCATCCAGATCGACCGTGCCTTCGGCATCGACCGGAACGACATCGACCGGCGCGCCGCTGCCGCGCGCGGCTTCCAGGACGCTCGGGTGCTCGACCGCGGAGACGATCACCCTGCGCGCGGCGCCGGTTGCGAGCGCGCTCGCGATCGCCAGATTGTTGGCCTCGGTGCCGCCGCTGGTGAAGACGACGTCTTCGGGCGCGCCACGGACCAGCCGTGCAACCGCCTCGCGTGCCGCCTCGACGATCCGGCGGGCCTCCCGGCCCTCGCGATGGGTCGAGGACGGGTTGCCGGCCATCGCCAGGGCACCGGCAACAGCATCGCGGACCGCGTCGTGAACCGGCGCGGTGGCGTTGTAGTCGAGATATGTGCGCGTCGTCCTCATCAGATCACTGCTGCCTTCTGCTCGGCGCGTACCGTCCTCGGGTGGTCGACGATGAAGCGGTTTCCGCCGATCCGGCCCTCGACGACGTCGCCCAGGGTCACCGACGCCAGGTAAAGCTGGATCTGGCGGCCGAGTTCGTCCCAGAGATCGTGGGTGACGCATCGCCTGGCGCCGACACATCCGGTATTCGGCTTGCCCGTGGCGCATCGGGTTACCTTCAGGGGCTCGTCGACCGCGACGACAATCGACGAGATCCGGATATCGTCGGCGGGCACCGCCAGCATATAGCCGCCACCCGGGCCGCGGGTGCTTTCGACAAGGCCGCGCTTGCGCAGCTTGGCGAACAACTGCTCCAGATAGGCAAGAGATATCTCCTGGCGTGCCGCGATCTCGCTCAGGGTGATCGGCGACCCATCGGAATGCTGAGCCAGATCCGCCATGGCCATGACGGCGTAGCGACCCTTGGTTGACAGCTTCATTGCCCTGCCTCGATTGCTGGATTACCGGCCCCTCGCACCGCCGGCGCGGGGGAATTCATCATGCATCGTCGATCAAAACCTTGCATTTTGCCCCCCCGCCTGTGCTATGAACAGCGCCTTGCAGGCCGGACGGGAACAGGTTGCACGGTTCTGGTTTGCTCGAACGATTCTAAAGAACGATATAGATTACCCGACTATGGGAGTCAAGTAATAGGTCGTCGCAGGCGCGGTACAATTCCGGCCCGCCGCCGCGGCCCGGGTGACGGCCGACCCCAGGCACCTTGCGGCGGTCGAACGCCGAAACCATCCTCCAGCGGCCGCGGCCCATCGGCCAGGGCCCGAAAGCCTCGAGTACCACACCATGCCCGAAGTCATCTTCAACGGACCCGCTGGACGCCTCGAAGGGCGCTACCATCACAACAAGAACCCGAATTCACCGGTCGCCATCATCCTTCACCCGCATCCGCAGTTCGGCGGGACGATGAACAACCCGATCGTGCATCAGCTCTACTACGCCTTCGCCAAGCGCGACTTTTCCGTCCTGCGGTTCAATTTCCGGGGGGTCGGCCGGAGCCAGGGGTATTTCGACAATGGCGCCGGGGAGTTGTCCGACGCCGCGGCGGCGCTCGACTGGCTGCAGAACATAAACCGCGACGCCAGCACCTGCTGGATCTCCGGCTTCTCGTTCGGCTCGTGGATCGCCATGCAGCTGCTGATGCGCCGTCCCGAGATCGACGGGTTCGTCTCCGTGGCGCCGCCGGCCAACCTCTACGATTTCAGCTTCCTCGCCCCCTGCCCGTCATCCGGCCTCATGGTCAACGGCGACGCGGACGCGGTGGTACCGAGCGACGAGGTGACGAAGCTGGTGGAGCGCCTCAAGACCCAACGGGGCATCGTGATCAATCACGAGGTCATCCCGGGTGCCAACCACTTCTTCGAGAATCGCGCCGAGGAGCTCCTGGAAGCGGTCAACCGGTATCTGGACAAGCGCCTGAGCGACGATCAGGCGGCCTGACCGTAGCGGCACAGCCGCCCGCCGCCGGTGGGCGCTGCGACGCCGGTCGTGCCGGGAAAGGTGAGCGGCAGGTTCTCCAGCGACCGCACCGCCAGGTAGGCGAAGGCTTCGGCCTCGATGTCGTCGCCACGCAGGCCGACATCCTCGCAGGTGAACAGATCTCCGGCCATGCGGGCCCGCAACCCGTCCATGATCGCCGGGTTGCGTCGACCGCCGCCGCAGACGACCCAGGCAAGCGGCGGCGCGGGACACAGGCGCGCCGCCCCGGCGATCGTGGCGGCGGTGAACGCGGCGAGCGTGGCGGCACCGTCCTCCGGCGACAGGGCGGCGACCTCGGCGGTGGAGAAATCGCCGCGATCGAGCGATTTCGGATATCCCAGGCCAAAATACCGGTGCGCCGTCAGGCGCGCCAGCGCCGCCTCGTCGATCCGGCCGCGGGCAGCCAGCGCGCCATCCCGGTCGACCGGAACGCCGATCCTCGCCGCGCACCAGTCGTCTATCAACGCGTTGCCGGGTCCGGTGTCGAAGGCAACAGGCTCGCCGTCGGGCGGAACCCAGGTGATGTTGGCGACCCCGCCGATGTTCACGAAGGCGACCGGACGCGGCAGGTCGAGCGTTCGGGCGAGGGCCACGTGGTAGGCCGGAACCAGCGGCGCGCCCTGCCCGCCGGCGCGCATGTCGTCGGCACGCAGGTCGAAGACGACATCGATCCCGCACGAGCGCGCGAGCAGGGGACCGTTGCCGAGCTGGACGGTCAGGCCGATCTCGGCGCGATGGAGCACCGTCTGACCATGAAATCCGACAATATCGACCTGTCCCCGGGCCAGGCCCGCGCGCCGGCACAGGGTCTCGATCGCGCTGGCGTGGGCGATGGTAATCTCTTCCTCGACCTCGGCCGAGATGCCCGGCCGGCCGCCGCGATCCGTCGTGCCCCCGAACGCCTCGGCGGCCCGCGCGATGCGGGCTCGCATCCCGGCATCATAGGCAATGCTGATGGACGGGCCGTGATGCAGGTGATCGCGCCCGTCGGTCTCGAGGACAGCGGCATCGATGCCGTCCATCGACGTGCCGCTCATCAGCCCGATCGCGGTGTAGATCCTCACAAGACATCTCCCCGTGCAATGGAGACTCGAACCTGATACATCAGCCGCGTCCCGAATTGCTGGGACGCCTGGGCCAGCAAGACCTATATGTGACACGACGATGAGCGTCTACAAATCCGAATTCCTGCGCGTCCTGGACGAGCGCGGCTACATTCACCAGTGCAGCGACGGCGGCGGTCTCGACGAGGCCGCGCTCGAAGGCGTGATCACCGCCTACATCGGATACGATTGCACCGCTCCCAGCCTCCATGTCGGCAATCTCATTTCGATCATGATGCTGCGCAGGCTGCAGCAGTCCGGGCACCGGCCGATCGTGCTGATCGGCGGAGGAACGACGAAGGTCGGCGATCCGTCGGGCAAGGACGAGACCCGCCAGCTTCTGTCCGACGAGCAGATCGACGCCAATATCGCCGGCATCCGATCGGTGTTCTCCCGCTTCATCCACTTCGGTGACGGTCCGACCGGCGCGGTGATGGTCAACAACCGCGACTGGCTCGCCGGGCTCAACTACATCGACTTCCTGCGCGACTATGGCCGGCATTTCTCGATCAACCGGATGCTGAGCTTCGATTCCGTCAAGCTCCGCCTCGAGCGCGAACAGCCGCTGTCGTTCCTGGAATTCAACTACATGATCCTCCAGGCTTACGACTTCCTGGAGCTGCGCCGGAAATACGACTGCCGC
>Ga0214472_10004827_pt1 | contig 14218 bp, 12 predicted proteins | sample RVTome_6_FD_207662 | JGI IMG/M metagenome (GOLD analysis project Ga0214472, IMG submission 207662) | Soil microbial communities from uranium-contaminated site in the Upper Colorado River Basin, Wyoming, United States - RVT140D175 | ecosystem: Environmental > Terrestrial > Soil > Contaminated >... | reverse complement strand
GGCCGAGCTTTTGCGATCTAATCGGAAAAACTCCTTGCTGTTGTGGTAGGCGATCTTCTCCTTGGTTTTCTGTGAAAGGGCGGGATGATTCCATAGATACTTGAGGTTTTTGGGAAATTCGCCATCCCAGTGGGGCACGTCGGAGGCGTAGAGAAAGTGGCCGTCGCCGACGTACTCGATGGTCTGAGGCAGGAGGCGCTCCTCGGACTCGAGACTGAAGTAGACCGGAGACTCACGGACGATCTCGCTGGGTTTTTTCTTTAGATGAGGGGCTTCGAACTCGCCGCGCAGTTCCCAGTGCTCGTCCATGCGGTCGAGCCAATAGGGAAGCCAGCTTGCGCCGATCTCAAGAAACGCCAGGCGGAGCTTGGGAAAGCGCACCGGCACGCCTTGAAAAATCATGCTGGTGAAGTGGAGAAAGATACCGACCGGGAAGGTGTAGGTGTGAACCTCGGCAAAAGTTCTAAGCGCGCCGGCGCCGACCTCGGCCGACGAGCTACGGTTGCCGTGGACCGATAGCGCTACATCGAGGCGCTGGGCCTCTTCGTAGAGCGGGTCGTACATCGGATCGCCGAGAGCCGTGGGTAGTCCCATAGAAAGCAGCTCGAAGCTCACCAAGCCCAATTCGGTGACCGCGCGGCGCAGCTCCTTGGCCGCTTCCTCGGGCCACTTGAGCGGCAACACGCCGACGCAGTGAATGCGCTCGGACAGCGCGTTGTATTCCTTGGCGAAGTGATCGTTGGCAGCGCGGCAAGCGGCAAGGCAAAACTCGGGTTCGCGGAGCTTCGGGATATTGCCGGACCCGGTCGGGAAGAGCACCGCCTCCTCGATGTTGTATACGTCCATGATCTTGAGCCACAACTCGACCTGCTGGGCCGGACTCATGCCGCGCTGGTAGCCGGGATAGCCAAGGGTATCGAAGAGGTCTGTGTCGAACGGCTGATCGGACGGCCAGAGGCCGGTGTTACGGCGGTTCCACGGCGGTGCCAAATACTTGCGGATGTCGCTTTGGCGTTCCAATACATGTCCATCGGCATCGATTACCGGCGGCCAGTCAGCCATGTTCTCCTCCTTGAGTTATTCTTTGATTACGGCACCGGATCGTATCACCACGCCGGGACGTGTCAACCATTTTTGCGCGTGTGCGATGTAACGCACCGCGCCAGCGTTCGCCGCGCCGAACGGGATGCAAAATTGCTCAAGTTGACGGGGCGCAGCCCGCGCTCAAGTGCCGATGAAATTTTCTATCCCACGAACGACCTTGTCATTTCACCAGCACCACGAGAATGGTTCCAATCATGGTCAAGCCGGCGCCGACGATCACGCGCCGTGTGAGAGACTCGAGGTCACGCAAGAATATCGACGTCAGTAGTAAGGTAAACACTGGGTTTGAGCTCACCAGCGGCTCGACGATGACGACTTTGCCGTGGCTCAAGGCGAAAAACACCGACAGCATCGCCACGGTGTTAATAACCCCGGCTGGAAAAAGCCAAGCTGCGCTGCGCGGGGTCAGCTTGAACGCCGTATGGCGTCCCTGAATCTGTATTAAAATAAATGAGAAAACCGCCGCTGAGCCCGCCGTTACCGCCGCGGCAAGCAATGGAATATCGAGAAAACCCAAGCCCATTTTGCGCAACGTCGACGACGCGCCAAACGCCACAGCGCCGACCAGCGGGTAGATCACGTCGAGCTTGCGCCATTCGCCCGTCGCCGGCTTAGACATCGACAGGACGACGACCCCGCTGATGACCAGCAAGGTGCCGATGACATTTTGCAAAACCCAAGTTTCAGAGAGAAACACTACCGCAAAAATGGAAGCAAAGATGGGCGATGAGTTGGCGATCGGCACCGAGCGCGCGACGCCGATCTTTTCGATGCCGACATAGCTAAGCGTCCGGCCTATGCCGGGAGCGAATATGCCTGCCACCACGAATATCAATGCCGCCGGATTCCAAAGCGCCGCGAGCGGCACGAAAAACGGCACGCTGAGCCAGAGCACTACGGCGCTTATCAATAGCGAAATAAACGCACCGGTCATCGCGTTGGAGCCGACTAGACCGCGCCGGATGAGAACATGAGCAATGGAAAAGCAAAGGGCCGCTTGGAAGGCGTAGTATTCGGCCATGGGCGATCCGGACAGATAATGATGCCGACGATTCTTGGTCCTGTCGGCTATCGAAGGGCTCCCCCTCTTGATGGGGGCAAGCCAGAGGAATGATGAACACCGCACTCAAGTAGGCGGTTGTGTCTTCCGAGCCTGACCTTCCGCCGTCAACGGAAATTAAATTCTACGCCGCTTCAATCGCTTGCCGCCGTCGGGAACATCAGCGACTTGACGGTGACGGGAATGACCTCGGTGATGCCCAAGCACTCGCCGATATCGATATAATCTAAATCGCCTACTTCGATACCGTCGATGGCAATAATATCGCGGGAGATTTTAAACTCGTCTTTGAGCATGGCGCCCAACGATTTGGCGATATCGAGGTCGAGGGTCAAATATAACGGACATTTCGCATCGTCCGCTTCCTTGAGAATCGCCGCGACGCCCTCGGCGATCCGGCGCACCGACTGATAGTCGGGCACGCCGCTCACGGTTAACGAAAGAGCCAGCCCCGAAGTAAATCGGGTCAAGTCGAATTTCCTAAGCGACTGCTGGAGCGCCTCGCTGACCGACTCGCCCTCGCGAATCGGCGCTTGGATGACTTTGAGGCCATGCACCGGCAGCACTTTTAGGTTTGACACAAAGCTCGTGTTGCCGCTCGCTTGGATCGTGTACTCGCCGGCGCCGATGACCGTGGCGCGAATACCCTCGATGGGCTCGCGCAGAACGTCCTTCGGCAGTTTTTTCAAATACTCGCGCATATTGCGGCCGAGCACCGGCCCGATGTCGCCGTAGGACTTCGGATCGCGGTCGTAGACATGCTCGGAAACGCCGCCGGAAAAGACGATATGCTCGATTTGCTTGAAGCCGCGATAGTTCACGAACGGCGGCGTCACCATCAGCGAGCTCGCCATCGGCGAGTTAGGCGCTCCCTCAATGGTCTCGAAGAGAATTCTCGCCATGTAAGCGCCGAAGTCTTCTTTCATTTTTTCAGTAATCGTCTGACCAAGCTCGACCTGGTTGCCAAGCTCTTTCATCATCGTCCGGCCGGCGTCTTCGATGCGGGTGATTTTATCACTCTCGTCGAAGGCGATCAGCCGCGCGCCGATGCTAATCGCCGCGGTCTGCGTCACCACGCCGTCTTCCACCAAAGAAAATTTAGTCGTGCCGCCGCCCATGTCGACGTTGAGCACGGTCTTATGCTCGGCCTTGGACAAATCGACGGCGCCGCAGCCATAGGCCGCCAGCAACGCTTCATGATTGTGGCCCGCCGCCGCGCAAATGAATTTGCCGGAATACTTGGCGAAGTTCTCGACGATCGGCTGTGCGTTTTCTTTTTTGAGCGCTTCGCCAGTGATGATCACCGCCCCGGTGTCGACATCTTCCGGCGTCAAGCCGGCGTCTTTGTAAGCGTTTTGAATGAACCCGTTGACCTGGTCGGTGTCGATCTTGGTCGCTGAAATGTAAGGCGTCAGCATGATCGGCGAGCGGTACAGCACCTCGCGGTTGGTCACGCGGAATTTACCCGAGAGCGACGCGCCTTCACGGCGCAAGGTGATATGCGAGAAGATCAAGTGCGAAGTCGAAGAGCCGATGTCGATGCCCACGCTTTTGAGCGAGAACATCTCCAGTCCTTCGATGTCGGTGACAATCTCGTCCTCGCCGATGATGAAATTATCCGGATGGTCGTGATCGTAGATATCGTCGTGCATCTTTTGCCTCTGTTTTTCTGCCATTTTTTTCCTACCCTAATAATAGGAATCCCCGCTCGGAGCGGGGATTCCGTAATCGAACTTTTGCCTAGCTATTGTCAATCTATTGCTTGCCCATCGCCTTGGACCATTCGTAGTCCGGATTGGTGTAGCATTCAGCCGGCATGATGCTCTTGATGCCGCGCTTGCCCAACTCGTCCTCGAACTTTTTGCGAATAAACGGATCCTCGTTGGGATACTCGATCTGGTCTTTGGCACGGTCCTCGACCTTTTCCGCGTGGCCGTGGAACTGCATCGGCGGGTGGAGCGCGAGATAGCGCGCCATGTCGCCGCCGGCGTTGAAATGCTGGTGGAACCATTTGTTCGGCGGCGTCACCATCGAGCACTCATGCCACGGGCAAACGATCTTTTCTTTGCCCTCTTCCCACATGATCGAATAGCCCTCGCCGGCGGGAATGATGATCGCGCGGCCCGGACCATGGCGGTGCGCCTTCTTATACGTCTTGGGCGCGAACACGGACATATGCGCGGTGAGTTCGGAATTGGGGAACTGCATGAACACGCTCTTGCCGCCGGCGCCGCGCCGCTCGTTGGCGTCGAGCTTGTTCCAGGCGCGCATGTCGGGGAAAAAGTTGCCATACCAGAAGGCGCGCATGCCCAAACCTTCGTCGGCATCCTTCGCCTGAACCATTTTCGCTTCCGAGTAAAAATCACCCTGATCGGCGGTGATTTTGGGCTCGTAGGGATTGTTGAAATACATGTCGGGCTCGGGCAACGCCGACATCGCCATCGGCATGTAGCTGTAATGAAAAAGTTTTACCGGCTTGTCGCCCGTCATATTGCTGAAGACATGCCAGTGGTTGCGCGGTACCAGAAACATCGAGTGCTCTTGCCATTCGAAGTTTTTCTTCGCTTTACCCTCGCCGGCCCACACCGTGGTCAGACCGCGGCCGGAGCAAACGTAAACGATTTCGTCCAACGCGAATTTCACCGGTGCTAACGATTTGCCAGGAGGCACTTCGGTCACTCGCGCCGCGCTGACGCCTTCTTGGCCCAAGAGCTGAATGAACGCAGCTTTACAGCCTCGCTCTTCCCACCATTCCAATTCAACGGTCCGGAGATCCGGGATAAAATAGCCCGTGTGGATCGGGATCCCCTTCGACTTCATCCACCGGTCGTAGGTGAATTCCTTGCTCCACATAGTGATAACGGGTTCTTGTTTCGCTGCGTCGGCCATAAATCTTCCTCCTTACGGGTTGCTCGTTTCCTACTTATTTATCTTCTTGCTTCTTTACTCGCAACCTGGAGCCGGACCAGCGCCCGCCTGAGCGCCACTTCCGCCAGTTCGAAGTCTTTCTCTTCGCGCCCTTCGCGATTGGCCTCGGCCATCTGCCTTTCGGCCCGCTCCTTGGCGCGCTGAGCGCGCGCGGTGTCAATCTCGGAGCCATATTCGGCGGCTGGCGCCAGCACGGTCATCACGTTGTCCAACACCTCCGCATAACCGCCGCTCACCGCCAGCAGGCGCCGATTGGCGCCCTGCTTGTAGCTCATCTCGCCGGGCACCAGCGTCGAGAGAAAGGAAATATGGTTGGGCAACACGCCGAACTCGCCCAGCTCGCCAACCGCCGTCACCTCGTCGACTTCTTCGTCGAACATCAGCCGGCTCGGCGTCACCACTCTAAGTTTGATCTTTTCCGCCATCTTCTTTCAATCGCGAACGTCTTTTCCGAAATTGAACGACTTGAACGGTTTGAACCGTTTGAACGAAATGTAGCTTTTCGTTCCAGCCGTTCAAACCGTTCAAGCAGTTCAAATCGTTAAATTCAGATCACATACACGTTACGCCGCCGCCATCTTCTTGGCTTTTTCGACCGCCTGCTCGATGGTGCCGACCATGTAGAAAGCCTGTTCGGGGATGTCGTCGTGTTTGCCCTCGACCACTTCTTTAAAAGCGCGAATCGTATCTTTCAATTCGACGTAAGCCCCCGGTATGCCGGTAAACTGTTCGGCGACGTGGAACGGCTGCGACAGGAAGCGCTGCACCTTGCGGGCGCGCGCGACGGTGAGTTTATCGTCTTCGGAAAGCTCGTCCATGCCGAGAATCGCGATGATGTCCTGCAGGTCTTTGTAACGCTGCAAGATCAGCTGCACCGAGCGGGCAACCTCATAATGCTCTTGGCCGACCACCAATGGATCGAGAATACGCGAGGTCGAATCGAGCGGGTCCACCGCGGGATAAATGCCCAACTCGGCGATCTGCCGCGAAAGCACCGTGGTCGCATCCAAATGCGCGAAGGTGGTCGCCGGCGCCGGATCGGTCAAATCGTCGGCAGGGACGTAAATCGCCTGCACGGAGGTAATCGAGCCTTTGTGCGTCGTCGTAATACGTTCTTGCAGCTCGCCCAAGTCGGTGGCCAAGGTCGGTTGGTAACCGACGGCGGAAGGCATGCGACCGAGCAGGGTCGAGACTTCGGAGTTCGCCTGGGTGAAACGGAAGATGTTGTCCAAGAAGAGCAGCACGTCGCGCCCTTCATCGTCACGGAAGTATTCAGCTAAAGTCAAAGCGGTCAAAGCGACGCGGGCGCGGGCGCCGGGCGGCTCGTTCATCTGGCCGTAGACCAGAGAAGCTTTATTGATAACCCCCGACTCTTTCATTTCGAGCCAGAGATCGTTGCCTTCACGAGTGCGCTCGCCGACGCCGCCGAACACGGAATAACCGCCGTGCTTCATGGCGACGTTGTTGATCAGTTCCATCAGAATGACGGTCTTGCCAACGCCGGCGCCGCCGAACAGGCCGATTTTACCGCCGCGCGCATAGGGCGCCAGCAAGTCGACGACTTTGATGCCGGTTTCGAATGCTTGAACCTTGGTTTCCTGATCGACGAATTCCGGTGTCGGCCGGTGAATCGGATAGCTCTTCTTGGCGTTGACCGGACCTAGCTCGTCGACCGGTTCCCCGATCACATTGAGAATCCGTCCCAAGGTTTCTTCGCCCACCGGCACGCTGATACCCGCCCCGGTATCGAGCACGTCCATGCCGCGCACCAAACCTTCGGTGGTATCCATGGCGATGCAGCGCACCGTGTTCTCACCCAAGTGCTGCGCCACTTCGACAACCAAATTCCACTGGGCGTCGCTGATCGCCGGATTGCTGATCTTGAGCGCGTTGTAAATCGGCGGCAGCGCGCCGCCGGAGAACTCGACATCGACGACCGCACCCAAGACCTGGGTGAGTTTGCCCGTACTCATTGTTTAAAACCTCCGAATCAATTGAATTCGCGAGCGGGGTTTTAACCCCGCACGCGACCAAAGGGGATGCTCGCCCCCTTTGGAAACCCCATTTAATTGTGCCCGCCTCACGAGGCGGGGTTTATTTAAAATCACGTCGTGCTCGTGGTTCGTGCTCGTAAATTCGTGCTCTCAGTTCCTACGAACACGATCACGAGTCACGATCACGATTCCTGCTATTTCAATGCTTCCGCCGTGCCGACGATTTCCAACAGCTCCCGGGTGATCGACGCCTGGCGCGCCCGGTTCATCTGCAAGGTCAGCGAACCGATCATCTTGGCCGCGTTGCCAGTGGCCGATTCCATAGCGGTCATGCGCGCGCCATGTTCGCTGGCGGTCGCTTCTAACAATGCCCTCTGCACCGCGACGTCGGTAATCCGTGGTAGCAAGCTCGCCAAAAGCTGCTGCACCCCTGGCTCATATAAATATTCGGTCTGTTGCTGCGCATCCGTATCGCTGGTTTGCGCCAACGCCACTGGCAAAAGTTTTTCCAGCGTCGGCACCTGAGACAGCGCCGAGCGAAAACGGCTGTAAAGAATATAGACCGCATCGGTTTCGCCGCTGATGAAGCGTGAGATCAATTTTTGCGCGATGTCAGCCGCCAGTTCATCCGGCGCTTGGTGGAGAATGTCGATGTAGCGGTCGGCGATCTTGGCGCCGCGCCGGCGAAAATAGTCCGCCCCCTTGCGCCCGACCAAAGTTAGGTCAATTTCCTGATCGCGCGAATGTTGGCGCATAAATACTTCCGCGGCGCGTATCAGGTTGGCGTTGTAACCGCCGCATAGCCCGCGATCGGAGGTAAATAAAACTAACTGTATCTTCTTCTCTTCGCGCGCGGTCAAAAGCAAATGCGCTTCACTGGAAACTCGCGCCGATACATTTTTCAAAAGTTCGGTCATCTTCTCGGCGTAGGGACGCGCCTGCACCGCCGACTCCTGCGCCCGGCGCAGCTTCGCCGCCGAGACCATTTTCATCGCCTTGGTGATCTGCTGCGTGTTACGGACCGAGCCGATGCGCTTGCGTATGGCTTTAAGGGTTGCCATGTTTGTTGACGTTTCGGGTTTCGAGTTTAGCGTTTCGAGTTAACCCGAAACCCCAAACCCGAAACTATGCTTTGAACACCCCTTTAAACTCGCCGAGCACCGTATTCAGTTTCGCCCGCAGGTCGCCGTCCAACTCTCGCTTCTTGAGAATGTCGGCGAATACGTCAGGATGCTTCGACGAAATGAACGAGAACAGTTCCTGCTCGTATCTCTTAAGCGACGCGATCGGCAATTCATCGACGAAGCCATTGGTGCCGGCGTAAATGATCACCACCTGCTGCTCGACCGACAGCGGCTGATATTGACCCTGCTTGAGCAACTCGACCAAGCGCGCGCCGCGGTTTAACTGTTTCTGCGTCGCTGCGTCCAAGTCGGAACCGAACTGGGCGAAGGCGGCCATTTCGCGGTATTGAGCCAATTCGAGCCGCAGCGTGCCGGCGACCTGCTTCATCGCCTTGATTTGCGCGTTGCCGCCGACCCGGGAGACCGAGATACCGACGTTGATCGCCGGCCGCACGCCGGAGTAAAACAGATCGCTCTCGAGAAAAATCTGTCCGTCGGTGATCGAAATCACGTTGGTCGGAATGTAGGCCGACACGTCGCCGGCTTGAGTTTCGATGATCGGCAGCGCGGTGAGAGAACCGCCACCGCGCTCGTTACTCATCTTGGCCGCACGCTCGAGTAAACGGGAATGTAAGTAGAAAACGTCGCCGGGATAAGCTTCACGTCCCGGCGGACGGCGCAGAAGCAGAGACAATTGGCGATACGCCACCGCATGTTTCGACAGATCGTCGTAGATCACCAGCGCGTGGCCGCCATTATCGCGGAAGTATTCGCCCATGGTGCAACCCGAATAGGGCGCAATGAACTGCAACGGCGCAGACTCGGAGGCGGTGGCCGCAACCACAATGGTATATTCCATTGCGCCGGCTTCTCTGAACCTGTCGACGACCTGTGCGACTGTTGATCGCTTCTGGCCGATGGCGACATAAATGCAAATAACGTTGCCACCCTTTTGATTGATAATTGCGTCGATGGCGACAGCTGTTTTACCGGTCTGGCGGTCGCCGATGATCAGCTCGCGCTGGCCGCGGCCAATCGGTATCATGCCGTCGATCGCCTTCAAGCCGGTTTGCAGCGGCTCTTTCACCGGTTGGCGCGCGACGATGCCGGGAGCTTTGAGTTCGATACGTCTTTTCTCTCTGGCATCGATGGGACCGCGCCCATCGATCGGTTCGCCTAGAGCGTTGACGACCCGACCGATCATCTCTTTGCCGACCGGAACCTCGGCGATACGGCCAGTCCGCTTGACCGTGTCGCCCTCTTTGATCATGTGGGTTTCACCGAATAGCGCGGCGCCGACGTTGTCTTCTTCAAGGTTGAGCGCGATACCGAAAATGCTGTGGGGGAACTCCAACAGCTCGCCGGCCGCGACCTTGTCAAGGCCATAGATGCGCGCGATACCGTCACCGGTAGACAGCACCGTGCCAACTTCCTGGATTTCAACCGTCTTTTCGTAGTCACGGATCTGTTCTTTGATAATACGGCTGATTTCCGCAGTTCCGATGTCCATCGTTGAACTCCTATTAATAACCGCGCGCGATGCGCTGTTTCATCTTCTCAAGCTGAGTGCGAATGCTGCCGTCGTAAACCTTACCTTCCAATTCGACCATGATGCCACCCAATAGACTGGGGTCGACTTCCTGCTTCAAGACCACGTCCTTGCCGGACAGCCCACGTAACCGCTCGCGCACTTGCTCGGTCAGCGCTAAATCCAACGCTGTGGCACTAACGACTTTCGCATCGACCCGCCCTTTGGCCTCATTCAACAAACGACGGTAGCAGCTGACAATCCCTGGCAGATGCCCCAATCGGTCACGCTCTAACAGGAGGGACAAGAAATGAATGGTTAGCACCGACAACTTTTGGGTATTGCCGACTTGAATCAGGATTCGCTTGCGGGTCGCCACGTCGAAGGCCGGATTCGTCAGCACGGTCCGCAAATCCGAACCATTGTACGCCGCAAAAAAATCGTCGACCTGCTGGCCGATCACTTCTTCCTGGCCGGCTTCGTGCGCCAATTGAAACAGCGCTCTGGTGTATCGCCTTGCTAAGCTGCCTTCAGTCATAAACGAAGCCACTTCGCGGCCGGGGTATTAGCCCCGGCCTTACCAAAGGGGATGCTCGCCCCCTTTGGAAACCCCATTTAATTGTTCCACGCCGCAGCCCGCGTGGTCCATTCTAAGATCGAGTCTGTCCGATATTGCCAATGAATTCCTCCGCCAAGCGGTTTTGATCGGCCGCCGAAAGGTTACGCTCAACCAGCGCGCGAGCCGTCGCCTCAGCTTGGTTCGCCATCTCCTGACGCAGCTGTTGGCGGGCGATTTTCACTTCCTGGTCGGCGAGAAAAAGCGCGTCCTGTTTGATCTTCACCGCCAGCGCCTCGGCCTCGCCGACGAGCCGGACTTTCTCCCGCTCGCCCTCATCGCGGAGCGCCGTCTGCATGTTCTGAATCTCTTTATCGAGTCCGGCCATTTTAGTGTTGTAATCACTGACGAGCGCTACCGCGGCCTGTTTCTTTGCCGCGGCTTGAGCGATCGTCGAAACAACTTCGTCGCGGCGAGTTTTCAGAAAATCGCGGACCAGGGGTAGAGCGAACTTAACCAAAATGAAAGCGTAGATGAGAAAATTGCCGAGCGGAAACCAAATGTCATTGATGGACGGCGCGTGGTGCTCAGCGCTCTGACTGGCCGCTGCCGAAGCCCAAAGCTGCGTCGTAGTGAAAAGGTCGAGAATATTATTCATACCGCTCACCCGACCGTCCTCCCCAACACCTTGGCAACCATCGCGCCGGCCATATTGCTCACTTCAGCCGCGGCGAGACGCCGCTCTTGCTCGAGCGCGCTCGCCACCTCGTTACGAACCCGCTCTAGCGCGCCTGCCGCATCGGCGCGCGCCTGGCTCACTATTATTTCCCGCTGCTGGCGGCCGTCTTGGACGATGGCGTCCTTGGCCGAGTAGCCAGCCGCCTGAGCTTGAGCGATTCTCTCCTCGTACTCGGCTTTTAAATGGGCCGCTTCCTGTTCCAGATCACCGGAGTCCTGCTGGGCGCCAGTGGTTTTACGTTCGCGCTCCGCAAGCAGGCTAAGATAGGGCTGGAAAAGGACCTTGTTGAGGATCACCCAGAGAACCAGGAACAGGATGATTTGATAAACGATGCTTATGTCTAAATGAATCATGAGTCCGTTTCCGACTTTGACTACACTTTCGCTGCGGTCGCACCCGCTTGGGCAATGCGCAACCCAAGGCCCAAATAAGAAAAACCTACCTTCGATGCTGAACGTAGGATCCTGGGATGGAATGAACGGCGAACCGAAGTCTTACGGTGCGACTCAGCTTTTCGCGCTATTAGCGACTGGGGCTATTTCAGCAACCACGCTATGCGAATCTGCGACTCCACCTTTCTGCTTCGCCACTCCCATGGAGCAGTCACCGTCGAACACCACGCCTTCAGTTATGATCAACCTAGGCGTGTCGATGTCGCCAATGAGCCGAGCCGGCGCTATCAGCTCGATTTTCTCTTTGGCGCTCACGTTGCCTTCCACTTTGCCGTGGACCACCACTAGCTGGGCCGTGATCTTCGCTTTGACTTCTGCACTCTCACCGATCGTAAGCGCGCCCTGGCATTGAATGTCGCCTTCGACGATGCCGTCGATGCGCGCCGGGCCTTGAAAGCTTAGATGGCCACTAACGCGGCTCCCTTGATATAAATAACCAACAACGCCGGGCGCCATGGATACTGGCGGCGGTTCTGCCACTTTGGCTGCAGGCTTGAGCTCAACGGCAGCAGCTCCGGGAGTCGCTTCGACCGCTGGTTTCGGTGCTTCGAGATTCCTCTCGGGCTCCGTATCTGGGTTTTTTTTGCCTGCCGCGCCTTTATCGAACCAAACCATAGCGTTCTGCCCCCCGGTACCAGAGCAGAATTTCCTATACCATCCGAGAATCTCATTGTCAAAACACCGAAGAAAAAGCAAAATCGCTCGTGGCATCGATGCCCATGCCCAGATCGAGCGCCCGATCTCTCCGCTCCGCCTAGCGAGTAAATTGAGCGCAAAATTCTCGTCGCCGCCGCCTGTCCTTGACGGTTAGCGCTGGTTTGTTAACCTTGCCGTATTATTCCAAACCAAACCCGAGCACATCGTCCGTGAATATTTGGACCTAGGTTTCGTCAATGACGTCATAGCCCGATTACCTCGAAACTAACCATCAGGAGGCAACCGTGAAAAAACTAATTATCATCGCAACGCTATGCGCAGTCTTCGGGCTCAACGCGAGCTCTCATAGCCAAGAAAAAAAGGGTCCGCTATACGCAACGCTCAAAACCAGCATGGGCGACATCGTCATCCAGCTCTTCGATAACAAAGCGCCCAAAACGGTGGCCAATTTCGTCGGTCTCGCCAGCGGAACAAAGGAATGGAACGACACCAAGACCGGCGAAAAGGTTAAAAAGTCGCTCTATAACGGCACGATTTTTCACCGGGTGATTCCCGGCTTCATGATCCAAGGCGGCGATCCGCAGGGTACGGGAATGGGGGGCCCCGGCTATCGCTTCGAAGACGAATTTCATCCCGACCTAAGACATAACAAGGAGGGCATTCTCTCGATGGCGAACGCCGGCCCTAACACTAACGGCAGCCAATTTTTCATCACTCATAAAGCAACGCCGTTTCTCGACAACAAACACAGCGTCTTCGGCGCAGTGGTCAAGGGCCAAGACATCGTCGTCGCCATCGGCAACACCCCACGCGACGCCCGTGACCGCCCGCTCAAGGATGTCGTTTTAATGGAAGTGATTGTCAGCCGCGGCAGCTTCTGAGTTAAGCGTCATGATGCATCAGGCATCCGCACCCGCCCGCATGGCCATACACCCCGAAAAAATCATTCCAAATCATAGGGCACGCCGACCAGCTCGCTGACTTCTCGCAATCCTTTGAGCACGGAACTGTGCAGCGGAATGCCGCGCTCGGCTCTTTCCGCGGCGGTTTCAAATTCAATTTCACCGGCAACGTAAACTCGGCTTTCGCCTTCAACTGGCGGTGTCGATTTCAATTCACGAATCAGCCGGTCCATATCTTTTTTGAATTCCGCCGCTGGACGGAACGCCGACGGATCAATCGCACCGAAAAAATGGCCGCGCGGTTCTTGGTTGGAATTTAACGCCGTGATCGTTCCGCTGAGCACACCGCAGAGAATTTCCACGAGAATCCCCAGGCCGTAACCTTTATGACTACCGCTCTCGCGCGAGCCGCCGAGTGGCAGCAAGCGGCGCGCTTGTTGAGCAATTTTTGGATCCGTCGTCGGCTCGGCTTTTTCATTTAATGCCCAACCTTTAGGAATCGACTTGCCAAGGCGAACGGCTAATTCTAATTTGCCGGCGGCCGCCGTGTTCGTCGCCATGTCGAGTACGAACGGCCGCTCGTCTTTCGCCGGCACGGCGAAGCAGATCGGATTGGTGCCAAAGCGCGCATCACGCCCGAAGGTCGGCACCACTTGTCGACTCGCGTTGGTCATGGCGATGCCGATCATGTCGTGCGGCAAGGCGAGCATCGAATAATACGCCGACATGCCGTAGTGGCGACTGTTACGCACGCTGACGATGCCGATACCCGACTCGTTGGCTTTCTGAATCGCGATCGCCATCGCCCGGTGACCGGCAACCATGCCCATGCCGTTGTCGGCATCGAGCAGCGCGGTGGACGGAGTCTCGGTGAGAATGCGAATATTCGGCTTGGCCGTCATCGAGCCATCTTTGAGCCACTTCACATACCAAGCGCGCGGGTTAAAGCGAATCACGCCGTGGGTATCGACACCGCGAAGGTCCGAAGCGACCAACACATTCGCCGCAATCCCGGCGTCACTCGCCGGCACGCCAAGTTTCTCGAAAGAGCGGCTGACAAAACGAATGAGTTTTCGGTGATCGACGCGCGTAGCTTCATTATTATTAACGTTGCTTTGCACATAGCCCTCCTTAATTATTAATGCCAAGGCCACCCATGACTCTCTCCGCGCCA
>Ga0214472_10004826_pt1 | contig 14218 bp, 12 predicted proteins | sample RVTome_6_FD_207662 | JGI IMG/M metagenome (GOLD analysis project Ga0214472, IMG submission 207662) | Soil microbial communities from uranium-contaminated site in the Upper Colorado River Basin, Wyoming, United States - RVT140D175 | ecosystem: Environmental > Terrestrial > Soil > Contaminated >... | reverse complement strand
TTGCAAGGCTGTTTGCAGGGACGCTGAAGGCAGATTTTATTCAAATAAATGCTATTTCATCCGGGGTAAAGGAATTAAGGGAAATAGTAGATCGAGCACAAAGGTCGCTGGAGATCGGGATAAAGACAATTCTATTTATCGATGAAATACACAGGTTTAATAAGGCCCAGCAGGCCGCTCTGCTTAAAAGCGTAGAAGAAGGGACAATCATTCTCATCGGCGCGACCACCGAAAACCCTTCATTTGAGGTGATATCCCCATTACTATCCAGATGTCAGGTTTATGTGCTAAACCCATTAACTAAAGATGAATTGGAGACAATTCTAAAAAGGGCTTTAGAAGCAGATGAAATTATGAGAGGCGTGTCATTAGCTGAAGACGCGAGGGAAGAATTAATTAGACTCTCGGGAGGCGACGCCAGGGTTATGCTCAATGCCCTGGAGGTCTCTTTTAATTTGAGTAAGGGTGAAACACCAGTAAAAATCGATAAAAACAGAGTTCGTGAGGCCTATCAAACTCAACATTATAAGTATGATCAAAGTGGGGAAGAGCATTATAATACGATTTCAGCGTTTATCAAAAGCGTAAGGGGTAGTGACCCTGATGCAGCTATTTATTATCTTGCAAGAATGCTCGAAGCGGGAGAAGATCCGAAATTCATTGCACGAAGACTGGTGATTCTAGCTTCTGAAGACATTGGTAACGCCGAGCCATATGCGCTCACGTTGGCAACATCCTGCTTCACAGCGGTGCACTACGTAGGCATGCCAGAAGCAACGTTGATCCTTGCACAGACAACCGCTTATCTCTCTAGCTGTCCAAAGAGTAATTCTTCTACAATCGCGATATCAAAAGCAATGTCAGATGTGGAAGCAAGACCATATGTTCAAATCCCGATACATCTGAGAAACGCGCCTACGAAGCTGATGAAGGATTTAGGATACGGGAGAGACTATAAGTATTCCCATGACTACCAGGACCATTTTGTTGAGCAGGGATATTTGCCTGACGAGCTGAAAGGCAGGATTTATTACGAACCCACTGAAATTGGAAAAGAAGCAAATCTAAAAAAGTATCTTGAAAAGGTTTGGAAAAAACGGAGAAAAGAAGAAGAATAGATTTGCGAAGAATAGCTATGTAGGGACTGATGCCCTCATCAGTGCATATATTAATGCTCGTTTGGTGAACGGGCGCTACGATTGTATATAATTTCGAAATATAATTTTAATAACCTGCTGACTTTCCCTTCCTTTCTATCAACTCGACCCTGTATGAATCGGGGTCTTCGACAAATGCAATAACGGTTGTGCCATGCTTCATGGGTCCGGGGGGTCTAACGACCTTTCCCTCTAGCTCGTTAATCTTTTCACAGGCAGCATAAATATCCTCAACACCGAATGCCATGTGACCGTAAGCATTACCGAGGTCATATTTATCGGTGTCCCAGTTATATGTCAATTCCAAAAATGGCTCAGTGTCTCCGCCATAACCTAGAAACGCGAGCGTGAATTTCCCATCGGGGTAGTCTGTTTTTCTATGGAGTTTAAGCCCCAAAACCTCTGTATAAAATTTAATTGATTTATCTAAATCGCCAACCCTGATCATGGTGTGTAGAAATCGCATCATAACCTCCTGCGCCGTATTATCAAATAATTTATCATACACATAAAATGAAGCTAATTAAACATATTGTCAGGAACCCAAACGCAGTTAATCTTATCTAAATATTAAGTTCATTAAATAGTATAGTAATATAGTGTGTTAATATCACGGTAAAAAACTATTAAAGGGAGGTATTACAAAATGGCAGATGATGAGAGGTGGTTCGAAAAGCTTGCCCCTGAGATGGCAGAAGGGTGGTGGAAATTTTACAATGCAGTCGAAGGCGAAACAAAGCTGGACAAGAAAACAAAGGCCTTGATTGCGATTGCCGTAGCTCTTCACGGAAGATGCCCTCACTGTACTGGTTCACGAATTAAAAAAGCTCTTTCCCTGAAGATAAGTAAAGAAGAAATAGCCGAAACAATTATGATGACTGCGCTACTTTCTTCAGGAACAGATATTTTCTGGGCCAAGGAAGTATATGATAAGTACTTGTTATAAATGTAGTCATTGACGACCCGGGGTGATTGCGAGAGACTGAAAAAGTCCCGAAGCAATCTTATAAAATCGCAGGAGAACACTTCGCTGGCGTCTGTACTGGGCACTTTGGTTGACTCAGTACAGGTCTGTCGAAGTGCTTGCAATTGGAAAAGCCAGTTATTTCGAGGACAGGATCATAAGAATTATTTTCTTCATTTATCTTACTTTTCTTTTTAACTTCTTTGTCTTGATACTGAAACAGGTTCAGCACGGAGTACAAAGAAACAATCCTTCGACTTCGCTCAGGACCAGGCTGTCCCCCTTGTTGTCATTCCCGCGGATTGTTAGCGGGAATCCATGCTTTTACCTCTGGATCCCCGACTACTGATTTCGGGGATGACAGACCGACTAAAAAATTTAATTCAACCACAACCCGCAAATTTTTCTATACGTCTTCGTTCCTGATTTTCTTAACGCAATTTTTGGAATGCCGTTCAAAAAATAGGTGACAACAGACACTTCTTTCAGTAAACAAGTATCTGTCACCTATTTTCTACTTGATTCTCTAGGTCATTTGAATAAATTGCTGGATCAGTGCGACCAGAGTTTCTGGCGCGTCCTCCTGACAGAAATGGCCGACATTTTCTAACTCAATTATAGGGCCAGTCGGGTAGAGTATTTTGAAATCTGCGATCGCCCTGGCTGGAGGTATGGCCCTGTCACGCATACCTTCAGCCAGCATCGCTGGCTTCTTGCGTAACTCGTCGATTCCGTCCACCCCCTCTTTTACATAATTGAGTATCCGTTGCTGGGCTACATCTAGGGGAAATTCTATAGCGCCTTTGCACTCGGATTTGTTCTCAAATGGCGAAGAGTATGCCCTGAGCCACGTTTGATCCACAACCTCTGAATTCTCAAACCCGAGCAGCTTCATCACACTCAGAGTCGTAGTATTTAAGTTTCCTAACACCTCATAGTAGGAACCATCTTCTAATCCTTTTATTACCCAAGTAAACCACGGTGATGTATGTAATGCCGGGATTTTTGGAGCATTTGGCACAAGGGGTCCATAGCCCAGAAGGGTATTCATGAGACAGAATCGCTTTACTCGATCTGGGTAGCGAACGGTGTAAGCACTGCATATTGGCCCACCCCAGTCCTGTGCGACAAAGGTAATGTCCCGAAGGTCAAGTTCTTCTACTAATCCTACAAGATTTTCAACATGAGTTCGGAGAGTATATTCTTTATCCCGAGGTGTTTCACTTTTTCCAAAACCCATATGATCGGGTACGATCACCCTATTGGTCTTGGAAAGGGGGGGTATGAATTTTCGATAGAGATAACCCCAGGTTGGCTCTCCGTGTAGACAAATTATCGGGTCACCTTCACCTTCATCTACGTAATGCATCTTAAAACCGTTGACCTCGGAAAAATGAGGTTTGAAGGGGAAGGTTCCATTAAATGTTTCATCTGCGGGTATCATATAGATTATCTCCTTTGCTTACCTAGATTTTCACAATCTTCAGATTGATATCGAATTCTATGTCTTTAGTCCGAGGAATAGTATAATTCTGGGAAAACTAATATCAAAAAGGATGATTTTTCCAAAAATATGACCTTCATGATAGGGATTGGGAATAACTAGCGGGTTTTCTTCTCAATGGATTTTTTTAGAAACTGAGTCAAGTTAATATTGTCTAAATAGGAGGATCATTTCATGGATAAAAGAGCTTTTCAGGATTACCTTCGTAGAAACAAATGCTGGGGTTGTGGAAGCGATAATGAAAAAGGACTACGATTGAAAAGCTATTGGTCTGGTGAAGAATCCGTCTGCGCGTGGGTGCCGAGCCCGCAGCATATGGCGGGTCCACCAAACATACTAAATGGAGGGATTATCGCGACCATAATCGATTGTCACTCAGTGTGCACAGCAATTGCGGCGGCATACAGGGAAGAGGGAAGGGGATTGGATACGGAACCATTTATTTGGTATGTTACAGCATCATTAAAAGTTGACTATCACAGGCCTGCACATATTGATAAGCCTGTTGACCTCAGGGCCAGAATTTCAAAAATAGAAGGTAGAAAAACCTTGGTTAGTTGCTCGCTCTTTTCAAATCGAATAAAATGTGCCGAAGGAGAAATTCTAGCTATACGTGTCGCTGCTGAGGATTGGTATCATCAGGTGTAACATCAAAATCTAATCTGATTCATATTATGAATCTTGTTTAATAGATGGATTCAGAGTTGTTACATAGTTTTTAAATCAGGTGAAGATAATATGCTGACGTCCATGTTTTTTGCGTTTTATTTCTTTTCGTCAATTAATTCGTTTGCAGAAGAATTACCAAAGCCAGTTAAAACAGAACTCATAGCAGACGTTTCGCGAATAAAAGCGGGGGAAGCATTCAAGATAGGCGTCAGATTTAAGATTGAACCAAATTGGCATATATACTGGAAAAACCCCGGTGATTCTGGATTGCCTACCTCGGTTAATTTTGTCGTTCCTCATGGTTTTATTGTGGGGGATCTTCGCTGGCCTATACCCATGATCTTCAAACGACCCGGAGATATAGAGGACTTTGGTTATGAAGCATCGTTGCTTTTATTTGCCGAAGTCAAGACGCCCTCCGATCTTTCAAACAATGAAACCATACCCATAAAGGCGGAGGCGACGTGGACCAGTTGTTCAGATATCTGTATACCAGGAAAGAGCAATCTTGAAGTCTCAATTTTGCCTACTGATTCAGTAACTCATGCAAACAGATCATTATTCGGAGAATGGGAAACACGCTTGCCAAAGAATTACGATGCTCGCGCGAGTCCATTTATCGCGCTCATTGAAGGGCGCATGAACAACGATCAAACAGATTCAAATATTACGGTGTCACTTGACTGGAGAAAAAAACCGCTGGATGTAGATTGGATTCCCGCACCGGTAGATGAATTAGAGATTGATAATATCCAAATGAATAAAAGAAATGATAAAACCGACATTACATTCGAGGCATCGGCGTATCCCGGTCAAAAACTAGATTCTGATAGTCTGGAATCGTTGGTATTATATGTGGATAAAGATGGCAGACGTAATGGCACTGTCTTGCAAATTCCACTTAAGGGGAATTTGAAAAATTAAAAAACAAACAGGCAAAAATCGTGATCTTAAGAGTCCTATAACTTATTCTTAGAAAAATGAATAGAGTCAAAGAAGGTAAATTAAGCTCAAGGAGAGAATCATGAAATTGAATTCATGGATTAAGATGATTCTTTTTTCAACTTCAATATTTTTCTCATTAATCACCGGTTTAAGTGCTCTGGACAATAAGACCAAGGCAGAGGTCGGATCTCCGGCACCCGATTTTACTCTCGAAGATCAAAAGGGTAATGTGGTTAAGCTATCAGACATTAACGATAGTATAATTGTGCTTGAGTGGATGAACCCTGATTGCCCTTTCGTCCAAAGGCATTACAACTCCAAGACAATGACCACATTAGCGGATAAATATAGAGAAAAGAACGTGGTTTGGATGGCTATTAACAGCACACATTACATGAATAAGGAAGACGATCAAAATTGGATCAATAAGTTTAAAGTTGGCTATCCTATCCTGGATGATAGCTCGGGGAGTGTTGGTAAACTCTACGACGCAAAGACCACCCCAAACATGTATATAATAGATCCGTCCGGGATACTCGTTTATTCGGGAGCGATCGACGACGACCCGCGGGGATCAAAGGATGGAAAGGCATTGAACTACGTTGATCAGGCTCTTGAGGAAATACTCGCCGGAAAGACTGTCACAATATCTCAAACCAAACCGTACGGCTGTTCGGTTAAATATTCAAATTAGGTTTGGATTCAGGGGATGTAAGAGCATGTGATGATCAGTGGCTATTGAGTTAATTTTGAACGGCGATACGTCTATCTATGGGTTTCTAATTTCTTTAGACATAATCTATTTATTCAGTTTGCTGGTTGGTTGCAATTCATATCTTTTGAGATGAAAAATCCGCCAAAGAACGCAATACAGTTTTGGAGATCTAAAAATGAAAGCAGTTATTACGGGTGGCACTGGATTTATCGGGAGTAGGCTCGTAGAGAGATTAGCTGAGAAGGGATATGAAGTTAGATGTCTGGTCAGAAAATCCAGTCACATTGAACCCTTGAAGAAATTGGGAGTTGAATTGTGCTACGGCGATCTTTCGGATCACGATTCGCTCAGAAAGTTAACAAAAGGTGGAGATTTGGTATATCATCTGGCGGCAATGGTCACCGACTGGGGTTCCAGGCGAGATTTTTACAGTATGAATGTTGATGGAACTAGGGTTCTATTAGAGGCATCCTGGGATTCGGGCGTGAAGAGGTTTATACATATGAGCACTTCGACAGTTGTCTGGAAGTCAGACTTTTGGGAAGTCCACGATATTAACGATATAGACGAGAGCTACCCGTATCCGGAAAAGTACAACGATGATTACAACGAAACCAAGGCGGAGGCTGAGAGGTTTGTAACAAAGTTCCACGAGAGGACAGGCCTTGAAACCATCGTGCTCAGGCCGTCGAATGTATGGGGAGCAGGAGATAGGGTAATACTTCCAAGAATAGCTTTGGCAGCCAAGAAGGGTATCCTTTTTCCGATGGGGAGCGGACACAGATGGGTTTCGCCCTGCCATGTCGACAACCTCGTCCATGCGCTCGTGCTTTCGGCTGAAAGCGATAATCATGGAGGAAATATTTATTTCATCAATGACGGTGTAAAAATAGAGCACATTGAATTCCTGTCCAAGCTTCTCGGCGCGGTTGGGATAAAATGGGCGCCAAAATTTACGATACCTTATTCAATTGCTTATGGCGTGGCTTACGCAATGGAGACCTTATTCAAAATAGTCAATTCCAAAAACCCTCCTGTGTTAACCAGATTTGCCGTTGCAGCGCTTGCAGGAAGTAGGAGTTACAGTATCGAAAAGGCTAAAAAGGAAATCGGGTACAAGCCAATTGTAAATATGGATGAAGGTCTCAGGCAACTCGCTGATTGGATTGAAGGTATCGGCGGTGTAGAGAGATTGCTGAAAAACTGAACAAACACTTCCATATTACCAACTCGTTGGATACAATCTTCCTATTTACAAGGATTAGTAAGTATTCTAAATATAATTTACGAACACAGTTTATTCCTTATTTCATAGGTCTTTTATTTTCTTGTTATTGTTTCGGATACTCATAATTGGATACCACTGGCTTTGATATACACATCGACGGGCTTTCAAAATCATTTGGAAGCCTTCAGGCGTTAAGCGGAATCGATCTTAGTGTCGGAGAGGGAGAATTTCTTACAATATTCGGACCCAATGGTGCGGGTAAGACAACGCTGCTGAGAATTCTATCTTCTCTAACGAAACCTACAGCCGGAAGGATACTGGTAGCAGGGCACGATATAAGAATAGAACCTCAAAAGATAAGAGAATCCGTCGGCTTCATTTCACATCAGCCATTTTTATATGAAAGTCTAAGTGCATTTGAGAATATTAGATTTTTTGCTTCGATGTATGGTATCTCAAATGCTGAGGAAAAGGCCACTGAGGTAATAAGAAAAGTGGGACTCGAGAATAGGACGCACGATCTGGTCAGGACATTTTCCAGCGGTATGAAGCAACGTCTGGCAGTAGCGCGTGCAATAGTTCATGACCCTAGAATCCTTCTATTGGATGAACCCTACTCGGGTTTGGATCAGCATGGAACCAGAATATTTAATGAGATGCTGAAGTTACTTAAAACGCAAAAGAGAACTATATTGATGGCGACTCATAACATATCAGAGGGATTCGAGCTGAGCGATAGAGTAGCAATTCTGAGTAATGGAAAATTTGTATTTGAAAGCCTCACGAATGAGTTAGAAGATGCTAAATTTACAGATATATATTTTGAGAAGGTTGTTAAACCGATATGACGGCGAGCATTCTTTCTGAAATTAAAATGCCTTGGTTCTGATTTGAGATTGGTTAATACATGATTTCTTGGAGTAATATTTTACTTTGCCTAATTTATAGAGACTGTCATTATGGTTAGATTTAGTTTCATCAAACCTTTTCAGAATGAAAAGGACTTGAACGGCCTTCCAAAAATTGCGTTAAGAAAATCAGAAACGAAGACGTTAAAAAAAATTTGTGGCTTGGGGCTGGGTTAAATTTTTTAGTCGGAGTTTATGATTTTTAGCGAATTTTTGGGTAGCCTTGATTTTTGCTTCTTTGTATCAAGACAAAGAAGTTAAAAAAAAAGTAACATCAATGAAGGAATTACTTTTAAAGGTTCTGTCCTCAAAATATCTGGCTTTTACAATTGCGAGCACTTCGACTGGCTCAGTACAGGCTTCAGCAAAGCAGTTTCTTCTTTTTTACGGTAATAGGTTGCTTCGTCGCATTCCTCCTCGCAACGACATGAGAGACGGATTCTTTGGGTACTGATACGCGGGTCGCTGCGGGGTTGTTTATCTGAGATATGAGAAATATCATTGCCATTCTGTATAAAGACATAATAATCGAACTCAGGACTAAGGAGCTCCTGTCGGCCATGTTTACGTTTGCAATACTGTTGCTGGTTATTTTTAATTTTGCCTTTAGCCTTTCAACGGAGCTCATAAAATTTGCGGCTCCCGCCATATTATGGGTGTCGTTCACGTTCGCGGGTGTATTGGGGCTGAGTCGCTCATTCGCAATCGAAAAAGAGGGAAACTCTATAATGGGGCTCCTTCTGACACCGGTTGATAGGAGCGTTCTATTCTTTGGGAAAATGATTGGAAATTTTATTTTTGTTATCATAGTCGAGTTAATCATACTTCCTTTATTCAGTCTATTTTTCAATTTCAGCTTTACCGATATAATACTACCTCTTTTGCTTGTGATAATCCTAGGAACTATTGGCTTTGTTTCGGTAGGAACACTTTTTTCTGCGGTCGCGCTGAATACGAAGCTCCGTGAAGTTCTCCTTCCTATTCTTCTTTTCCCTATCGTGATCCCCGTAATAATCAGCTCCGTAAAATTAACAGGTTCAATTATTGAAGGTGATTCAATACTATTTAACGATTCTGCTTTACAAATTCTGATATCATTCGATCTGATTTTTATCGCAGCCTGTGCCGTTACCTTTGAATATGTATTAGAGGAATAAGCGAAGGACCCAGGCGAGAGCAGGTCATGATCATATAAATAAACATTCCCCTCTGTCGATGACAGGTAGGTGAGTAGCCTAATTTGCGATCAAAACGAGGGTGGTGGGGATTGTTTCATCTCATTCGGAATTGTAGATGTTAGATATTTTGGGGACAAAAATCTCACATTTTCATGAATAGATTTATTTTGACTAGTCCTTTTCGGAATAAAAAGGACTTAAACGGCCTTCCAAAAATTGCGTTAAGAAAATCAGGAACGAAGACGTCGGAATCTCCCTAAATCCCTCTTTAAAAAAGGGAATTTCCTCCTTTTCTAAAGGAGGATCAAGGAGGATTATAGCAAATTTTTGGGCAGCCTCGTCCTGAGCTGGGTCGAAGGATTGCTTCTTTGTATCAAGACAAAGAAGATAGAAAGAAAAGTAAGATAAATGGAGAAAATACTTTTAAAGATGTTGTCCCTAAAATATCTGGCTTTTACAGCAATGACAAACCCGGAAGTTTTACCTGGTTCGCAATAAGAGGGTTGTGGTAGCGTTGTAATAAATTGACGCATTTAACAGATTAAGCTGCGCAGTCCTAGAAATTTATACTCTTCAGGAATTCCTCATCAAAGTAACATAGGGGGTCGGTCTCGAGGAAATCGCCGTTTACAGCGTATGCTCTTGCCCTTGAACCTCCGCACATAAACTTAAACCGACAGACTCCACACTTTCCTTTGTAGAAGTCGGGATCACGAATTGTTTTTAAGATCTCATTATTCTTATAGATGTCTGAAAGTTTCTCTTCCCTAACATTTCCGAGGTTAATCGGTAGGAAACCCGAAGGGTATATGTCTCCTCTATGGGACACGAAAATAACACCGTTCCCATCCCTCACACCTAATCCCATTCTTCTGTTCCTGCGTAAAATCTCATCCCTGCTGTTACCTTTTTCAAATTCCTTGAGGAAAAAATAAGCCCTGTAAGAAGGGGCTTCAGTTGTTGTTATCTGAAAGGGAGACTCGTTGGATTTTTCGTATAAGAATTCGAAGATAGATTCTACCTCAGAAGAAGAAGGCATCCCCAGTTCTTTTCCCCTTCCAACGGGGATGAGGAAGAAAATTGACCATCTGCTAACGGGTGGTGAAAAGTTTTCTGATAAGAGATTATAGATCCCTTCTATCTCCGACTTTGTCTCTTTTGTACATGTTGTATTGACCTGTACTGGGATATTAAGCTCTTTTGCATAGTCCAGAACCCTGATAGAGTTTTTAAAGGTTCCATCAACACCCCTGAAACTATCCTGTGATTCCTCAGTCGCGCCATCAAGGCTTATACCGAGGGCAAAGATCCCAAGTTCTTTCATCCTTTTCAAGGCTTCATATGTAGCGAGTGGAGAAGTCGTAGGAGTAACTCCAACTGGAATTCCGATTTCCCTTGCGAAGGAGATGATATCAAATAGGTCTTCTCTCTTAAGAGGGTCCCCCCCTGATATTATGAGATGAGAGCCCAATCTCTTCACATCCCTTAAGAATTCCTTCACCTCGTCGGTATTTAGTTCAAAAGGACTTCTCTCGGGTATTGCCTCCGCCCTGCAATGTTTACAGTCAAGGTCACAGGCGATTGTGCTCTCAAAGTATACGTTTATGGGTTTTGAATAGAAGTATGCATCCTTCTTCAAATTAATATTTTCATTCATGTTTTAGCTCACTATTATTAAAATTTCTGATAAAGATCCCGATTATACCTAAAGATTATTTGACGCCCTGCTTTGTCCTAAATTCATTATTGCATATATCGATTTCACCAGACTTCTTGTGGTTTCTTTCAAACGAGTAGTATATACCGCTGTGCTTAACAGCTTTAGACCAGGAACCAAAATGATAGGTCGCTGCTGAAACTAGTTTTGTCGCCCCGCCTTTCTTTAAATCCTTTGGCCTCAGGGTGTGACCACTAAGATATAGCCTTTTAATCTCCTTAGCCACCTTTTCCCTCGACCATTTCTTATGATTTCTTGACTTTTCATAGTCTATTTCACAGGCTTCTAAGGCCTTTCTCCATGAGCCAAAAACCTTCCTCGCATTCGAGTAAAGTCTTGGATACTCTTTAGCCACATTAGAGGGTTTTCTTAGACCATTTCCATAGAGTGCAATTATCTCATTTCTTATTCGTTCGCCTTTTCTATTCATTTATACGAATGTAGGCAATAGCCGTACCACAATCTAACTTACTGAAAAGATGTGATATTATCGAAAGTCAATCTGTATCATATGTCCGAGAATATGACATCCTACAAAAATAATTATATCCGAAACCTGGTCGGAGAAATGGATAACCCTGGAGCGGCGCAGGAATGCGTCTTCGTCAAGATTTTCCCATCTCTCATCTTGGTGCTGATGAAGGCAGTCATGATAATCTAAGAGAATATAGGCCGAGTGCTTCGTTGACTCGGTTTGATTGCCTTTTAGAATTTTTTTTTGGGGGGGGAGCTTCTAGCTGCAACTTGTAAAGTAGCGGAGGACTTTAGTCCTCCAAATCGAATCCTGTTATTTTTAGTTTCAATCGTATTCTTAACGATTTGGATCTTCTCTTTGTTATTAGGAGCTAACATTTTTACATTATTTTGACATGGGATGAAAACTTTTGAAAATTGCTTCTTGACACCATACATTGCGTCATTTATAAGATAATAGCTAACTGATATAAAGGAGGAAATACAATGATTGGGTTAATGAGTATGAATAGGAGGGTAAGACTGTCAGGCGCGTCCCTGCTAATTTTTTCATTTCTATTACTTGTCCTGTATGGATTATATAGCTGTGACATCGACAATCCAGATCAAGGGGGTGGTAGTCCGTTTGATAATGCTGACCTGGTCAGAGGGGGCTTGCTCTATGACCAATATTGGGAGGTGACTGGCGGCGATGAACCGACTGATACGAACCCCACTTATCCGAGTGAGACAAACGCAATGGTGTTCCCCCCAGATGGCAGGATGGGTTCTCAGACCTGGCGCTGTAAGGAGTGTCACGGGTGGGACTACCTGGGTAATGAAGGCCTCTATGCTTTCCCCAATTCCCATTGGACAGACATAGAAGGTCTGCTCCAGCTCGCTGACAACCTCAGGCTCCTGGAATCCGGTAACAACGATTTAGCGCCGTTTGCTCAGGAAAACGGAGAACTTACCCCTGAAGAGCTATTTGACATAATCAAATTTGGTATCCCGGGAATAATGACCGGCTACGAGGACCAACTCTCTGACGACGATATATGGGACTTAGTTAGGTTTCTTAAACTGGGGTTGATAGACGATAGAGATTTGGTTGATTATGATACCGAAGGCAAGATCGGAGTAATTCCACCCGTAGATTTAGAAAATGGGGCGAGTCTATTTAACTCAGTCTGTGCTCTTTGTCACGGAGTAGATGGGGAAGGTTTAGAAGCTTTCGGTACCGAAGGTGTTAGTCTTCATGATCTCGTAGAGGAAAATCCTGTGGAATTTATACACAAGGTGAGATTCGGGAACCCAGGGACTGCTATGCCAAGCGCTATTAATAACGGATGGTCACTTGACGATATAAAAGATGTCGTTGCCTATGCAAATGATGTATTACCTAATCCACCTACTCCAACTCCGACACCGACAGCCAGTCCTACACCTACACCGACGGCCAGTCCTACACCAACACCTACACCAACAGCTTCTCCCACGCCTACTCCGACACCAACAGCGTCTCCAACACCAACTCCCACGCCAACACCTACGCCTCCCCCGGGTGAACAGCTCTACATAGATAACTGTCAAGGATGCCATGGTGTTAATGGTGCTGGTGGACCATTCTCGCCTGTGCAAGGTGCGACCGCGGGTGAAATTACGGATGCTATTAGTACCGTGCCTCTAATGATGACCCCTGGTCTTATGGCCCTGACACCTGCAGAAATCCAGGCAATTGCTGATTTCCTTGCTCCATAAAGCCTGATTTCAACTGAACTTAAAATATCATCGATAGGAGGAGGGTACTTGACCCTCCTCCCTCTATTATAAGCCCAATATAAAACCTGGAACGAACGCCGCGCAGATTGGTGCGGCGGATCATGAAGTGAACCGACAGCCATTTATGTCGTTGCGAGATTCACAAAACCAGTCGTGGCAATCTCAGATGTTCACAGCCGATTGCTTCATTTCATTCACAATTGTAGAGGTTAGATATTTCGTGGACTAAATTCTTACAATTTCATTAATATATTTAATTTCGTTAATCCTTTTCAAAATGAAAATGACTTCAACGGCATTCCAAAAATTGCGTTAAGAAAATCAGAAACGAAGACGTTAAGAAAAATTTGCGGGTTGTGGTTGAATTAAATTTTTTAGTCGGAGTGTATGATTTTTAGCAAATTTTTGGGCAGCCTTGATTTTTGCTTCTTTGTATCAAGACAAAGAAGTAAGAAAGAAAAAATAAGATTATTGAAGAAAATACTTTCAAAGATTCTGTCCTCGAATTACTTGGCATCTACAATTGCGAGGGACTGAAAAAGTCCCCAAGCAATCTCCAGCACTATTGGCAGAGCATTTCGTTATCCATGCGATTATAGAATTGAGGCAGCAGATTACTTCACCGAGCGTGCGCTGAGTAAATCAAATGTGTTTGCGATGACCGGACAGTGTAAATCCGTAGCGATCTGGAGGGAATCATCAAGTTGAAATAGTGGATATTTAAAGATTTCATTACTGGCATAAATATTGCACGTAATATTTCGATGCGTCAAGACTAAAATCATTTCTTGACTCAAGCTAGTTACTGTAGTATAGATTCATATAGGTTATTAACAATATAAGAATATTAAGAAGGAGGTAGAGACTTTTGAAAAAATACAGCGTCAGCGCTTTTTTGGCATTAATCCCTTTTAGAATCAATAGGCTTAGCTTTAATATAGTAACTGTGCTGTTGGTCGCTCTGTGCGCCGGAGTTTTGGGATGTGACATTGATAGCG
>Ga0214472_10004825_pt1 | contig 14222 bp, 17 predicted proteins | sample RVTome_6_FD_207662 | JGI IMG/M metagenome (GOLD analysis project Ga0214472, IMG submission 207662) | Soil microbial communities from uranium-contaminated site in the Upper Colorado River Basin, Wyoming, United States - RVT140D175 | ecosystem: Environmental > Terrestrial > Soil > Contaminated >... | reverse complement strand
ATAGGTCACAGGCACCGTCGGCTCGTGCCGGGCCAAGGCCAGCTCGATCCGCAGGTGGCCATCGACCACGTGCCCGGTCGTCCGGTTGACCAGCACCTCGGCCACCCAGCCGACCTCGCCCAGGGCGCCGGCCAGCGCTCGCTGCTGCTCTTGCGGGTGGCTCCGCCAGTTGCGCGGATTGGGCACGAGCTCGTCCGGTGCCACGTCGGCGTGGCCGACGATCCGGTTGCGCCAGGCGACGTCCGTCGTCATCTCAGGCACCGGCCTTGCATCGTGGCGCGAACCGAGTGAGTGATGTCGCCCGGGTCACCAGATCGGTGGCCGCACATGAAAGGACGACGGTCATGGCAGACATGCGCAAGTGCATCGGCTCGACCCGCTTTGGGATCGAACCGCACGAGGCACCGGTCGAGGACTTCCCGGTCCAGCCCAGCCAGAAGGACGGGCTCGGCCGGATGTGCAAGGTCCACTGGAACCAGTACACGGCGGGCTTGGCTCGCGACGCGAAGGCCCGCAAAGCCGCCACGACCGAGGCCGACGCGCCCGATCCCGAGCCGGTCGAGACGAAGCCACGCCGGAAGAAGGGCAAGGCGTTGAAGCCGATCGCCGCGAGCGGGGAGGGCACACCGACTAGCTGATTCGAACCCCGATCGTCAGGCCCCGGGCGCAATCCCGGGGCCTTCTTCGTGCTCGGATCCGCCCTGGCGATGCCGGGCAGGACTGCGTTCGCGGCCACGAACCAAAGTCTGGCTGCTCGAATCGGTGAATGGACGTGCGCCGATTGGAGGAGAAGCCGTGACAACAAGCCGCATCAGACTGACGATCGCCTGACCCCTGTGCTGACCCCTGCGCGCTTGGGAACTCGTAGCAGGCAGTGGTCGATAGGGGAATCGACCGCCGCCGTTCACGACAGGGTGGCGCGTAGAAGTCCCCCGCGGACGGTGAGCGTCCACATTCGTAAACAGCAGGTCCTCGGTTCAAATCCGAGTGTCGGCTCCACGCTTTCCTTCGTGAAGGCGTCCGCGCGGGCCGTCGATGCTCGTCAGGAGCGCGACCAGGGCATCGTGGTCCTCGCGACAGTCGGGGCAGTGGACGAGATGCGCAGCCGCCTCGGGATACCGTTCGGCCGAGGCTAGCCCTGCCAGCTCGCACTCGAGATAGATGTCGAGCACATCTGCGCAGCCCTCGCAGCCAGCATCGGGTCCTGCTGAACCGATCAGGCGACGGATGAGATCGCGGCCCTTAGTCATCGCTCGCCTCCCCCGAATGCCGGCTCGTTCCAGGCCCGATCGGCGAACCTGGTCCGCAGCTTTGCGCGCGCGTCATGAAGCATCTTGTAGATCGCTCCTCGACTCGTGTCGAGTCGCTCCGCCAGGACGTCCATCGGCACCTCGTCGACGACGACAGCGGTAAAGACCTCGCGTTGCCGAGGGGTCAGGTCCGTGGCCACGTAGCGCCGGATCTCGACAACCATCTCCCGAAACTCCGCGACTCGATCCGGTTGCGCGCTCTGTTCGGCCATCCGTCCCCACGACGCATCGTCGAGGACAATCGGTCGATCCCGCCACGCCGCCCGACGCAGCACGGCCGACACCTCGAAGATCGCAAACTTGAATGCCCAGGTTGTGAAGCGGCTTTCGCCCCGGTACGTGTCGAGCTTGCGCAGGACCACGATCGCCGCATCGCTGGCTGCCTGCTCGGCGAGCTCGCCGAGGTCGGCCACCACGTGCGCTGGCAGGGAGGGACGCCGGCGCCCCGCCTCGTGGCGTGCCGCGCGGAGGAGGTACTCATGGAGTTCGGCGATTGCCTGGTCTCGGGTCTGCCCATCCGACCGAATGCGCTCGAGCCACGCGTGGGAATCGGGGTCGGGCGCGATGTGCGCGGCCGGCGCCGGGGCGGCCGGATCCACGCTCCGTGAGTCTGCGCTTGACACGCCAACAGGATGCCACGTGGCGACGACCGCTCCATCCAGCACGACCGATCGCGCCCTCAGCTCGCCCGATGGTGGAGGAAGCGATGGGCCCATTCGAGCCACCCATCCGGTAGCTCCGGCGCCTCGACCAGCCGGGCGGCCAGCGAATGGTCGGCGTGGTAAGCCCGCTCGATCAATCCGACAGTGACATCGTGGGCCGGTCGCGAGATAACCTGAATCGTGTTCCCGGCCGCAATCGCTCCCTCGGTAGTGATCCGCAAGTAGGTGCCCGGGCGTCCGGCGGCCGCGAAGCGCACCGGGAACTGCGGGTCGCCCATCCGGATCCCGAGCTTGTAGCAAGGGATGCGCGGTTGCGTCACCTCCAGCACGGCAGTTCCGACGGCCCACTTTTCGCCGACGACGGCGCCGGCCAGGTCGATTCCGACTGTCGTCAGGTTCTCCCCAAACGTACCCGGCTCTATCGGCCGATCGAGCGCTTCCGCCCACCACGCGAGGTCCTCGGCAGCATAGGCATAGACAGCCTTGTCCGGGCCGCCATGGACCGATCGGTCGGCCTGGTCGTCACCATCGAGGTTCACGCCGCGGAGGCGGACCGGTCCCGCGACCGGCGACTTCCAGATGGCCGTCCGATCGAAGCCGTCGCGGAACGCAACGGTGCGGACCCGGCCAACGTTGACGGATTGGATGCTCCCGGTCGGCGCGGCGTCCGCGAGGCGGATCGGGGTCGCTCGCTTCATGCGGCAGCGCCTGCGCCCGTCACCGCCCGTGGCGCAACCCGCTCGGCGTGGAACCGCCGGATCGCGTGGACGATCTCGTCGAGGCGGTCCTCCACCGCGAAATGACCAGTGTCGAGCCGGATCAGCTCGGCCTCCGGCAGGTCGCGCAGGTAAGCCTCGCCGCCCTCGGGCGTGAAGAAGATGTCGTTCTGGCCCCACAGGATGAGCGTCTCCGGCTGACGCTCCCGGAGAAGGGTCTGCCAGACGGGGTAGAGCTCGACGTTCGTCCGGTAGTCGTAGAACAGGTCCAGCTGGACCCGATGCGCGTTCGGCCGCTCGAGGAAGTGGGCGTCGACGATCCAGTTGTCGGGGCTGATCAGCTCCGCGTCGGTGTGGCCGTGGGTGTAGACGAGCTTCACGCCGGGCAGCTCGAGGAACGCCTCGAGCGGCGCTTCCGTCTCGGGCCCACGATTCACCCAGAGGGCGTGACGGATCGCGTCCCAGGCCGCGGTAAAGCCCTCCTCGTAGGCGTTGGAGTTCTGGATGACCTGCCACTCGAGCCAGTCGGGGTGGCGAGCGAGGATCCGGTTGCCCACCGGGCCGCCGTAGTCCTCCATGTAGATGCCCATCGGTCCCGTGAACCCGATGGTCTCGAGGAGGCCCTCGACGATCTCGGAGAGCCGGTCGAAGGTGTAGGCGAACCCGGCCGGATCGGGCATGTCCGTGTTGCCGAAGCCCGGATAGTCGGGTGAGATGACGTGGAACCGATCGGCCAGGGCGGGGATCAGGTTGCGGAACTGGTGGGATGATGCCGGGAACCCGCCGAGCAGCAGCAGCTTCGGCGCATCTGGATCGCCGGCCTCGCGGTAGAAGACGGACAGGCCGTCCACGACGGCGAAACGATGCCTGGTAGTCATTTGGTCGATATCTCCCTGGTCGGCAGGTCGCGCCGGGTCGGGCTTGGTGCCGCCCCGGGGTGCCTTTCCCTCTGTATGTGTCGTCGATCGCGGAGCTCTTACCCCGTATGTCCAAGGGAGCCCCGATCGGCGACGAAGCACGACGACGGACCAGTCCCGCATGTCCCAGTGGATCTCAATTCCGGCCGTCGATCGTCGTACCGGCCGTGGCAGCCCGTGACCGGCGAGTACCTGGTCACTGACTGGGGCAGCGAAGGCGACCTCCACGGGAATGTCGTGCACGTCCATATACGTCGGCATCGCAGGTCTCCTTCTGTGAACGAGAGATGCACTGGGGCGGTCCGATCAGCACCGCCGGGGAACAGTGCCTTGCCGTCGACCCGTCCACTCGCTTCGGCGATCAGGTCCGGCTACGAGTCCCGATCCTCAGGCGGGCGCGGCAACGCACGGAAGACGGCGACCAGTGCGGCACGCACGTCATCTGGGAGCTGGGTGTCTCGGGGAATGCGACCGAGTGTCGCGAGAGTAGCCCGCATCTCGTCGAGATAGCTCCGGCAGCCCTCGCAGAGCCTCAGATGGTCGTCGATCCGGGCCTGCAGGCGGGCGTCGACGGTTTCCTCCAGGTAGTCCGTGACGAGCTCGACGAGCTCGGAGCAGGGCAGGTCGCGGAGCCGCTGGTGGACCTCCTCGAGCCCTTCCCGGCATTGCGCGCAGATGGCGAGGTGAGCGTCCGCGGCGGCCTTGTCGTTCGTCGCGTCGTAGTAGTGCTCGAGGCTCACGTGGAGCGGGCGGTGTCCCGGGGCGTTCATGGCTGTGACTCCGCTGATTGGACCCTCGCGGCCAGGGCGCCTTCGAGCGTGGCTCGAACCTTCGAGCGACCACGATGGAGCAGGACTCGCTGGTTGCCGGGACTGATCCCGAGCGCTTCGGACACGTCCTCGGACGACCAGCCCTCGACATCGCGCAGGTTGACGACTTCCCTCTGCGCGGGCGGCAGCGCCTCGATCGCCCGCCGGGCGACGTCGACGCCCTCGTCCGACAGGTACCGCTGTTCGGGCAGCTCGTCCCAACGTTCCGGGTACGAGAGCCAGTGGCCGACCCAGGCATCGTCGGCCGATCGGAACCGGCCCGGGTCGACCACCGGTTCGCGCTCCTCGGTCGGGTCGACGAACGCCGAGAATGGAATCTGCCGGTGCTCGCGTTCGCCCCGGCTGCGGGCGATGTTCTTCAGGATCCCAAAGAGCCAGCTCCGGAACGACGATCGGCCCTCGAACCGGTCGAGGCCAAGGATGACCCCGATCCAGGTCTCCTGGACGACCTCGTCGGCGACCGCGGCGGTGCTATAGATCCGGGCGAGTCGCCGGAGTGAGGCGCCGTAGCGCTCGACGAGCACGACGAACGCGCCCTCGTCCCTGGCCCGAAGCTGCTCGATGAGCATCGCCTCGTCGGCCCGCGGCTGGGTCGTCCCGCGCATGCCGTCGTCGCGACTCGCCACGGCGTCCGGGACGGCACTGGGCAGGTCCGCATTGGGAGCTCCGGGCGGTGTCATCGCGGGGACGATTGTCACAGGCACGGGTGTCATTGCCACCCCCGCGCGTGCACCCATGATCCACGCCCCGGCAGGTCCGGCAAGGCGTGCCGGGAAGCGGGCTCCGCCGACTGCACCCGAAGGCGGGTCGGGATCGCGACACGAGCCGCGACAGAGACCATCAACCCATCCGCGATCGAGGGCGATCCTGCAGGACGCCGTCGACGTATAGGTCGACCTGCTCGTTGTAGAAGCTGACGAGCCCGGCGATCTTCTGGCTCTCGGGCAAGGGCGCCCGATAGATCCAGGCGACGTTGGGCCTGACCGCATCACCGGTCTCGACCGAGAAGTACCCGGCGGTGCCCTTGTACGGGCAATACGACTCCGACGACGACGCACGCAGGACGTCCATCCGGATGTCAGTGAGCGGCAGGTAGTAGCGCGTCGGAAGCCCGGTCTCGAACAGCAGCCGCGGCTGGTTCGAGTCTGCCACGCGGACTCCGTCGACCTCGACCTGGACGTGGCGGGAGCTGGCCAGGATATCGACCCGGGTGTAGGGGTCCCGCGGGTGCGTGTAGACGATCTCGTCCTCCTCGAACCATTCGCTCATTGCATCCCAGTCCAGCCGCACGAGGTCGCGCAGCTCGACCAGCGGCGATTCCGGGTAGCGAGTCGCCGCCCTCGCCGCCGCCGCGCCCGCCACGCGGACGTCGTAGACGACGCCGTCGCCACGACTTGGGCTTCGCGTGAGGTCGCCGCTCGGCTCCAACTCCGCTCGAATGTCCGCGGCCGGAAGGTAGTACGTCGGGTAGTACGGCTTCTCCCAGACCAGGGTTGCTTGGATGGTGTCAGCGACGAGGTTGCCCGCAAGGTAGGCGCGGACGCGCTTCGCCGACGGCTCGACGCGGACCCGTCCGCGCGCGGTTTCGATCATCGACGTGGTTCTCCGTGGCTCGGGCATGGTTCTGGGTGCCTTGCGGTCGGGATCGGACAGGATCACGACCTTGCATCTACCAGGTCTGTGTCGCCCAAGCGCGAGACGTTACAGCAGGCCTGTCGCATGACGCGACGCGGCCTGGCGTCGGTGGGACCGGACATCCTCCCCTGTCTGCGCCGAGGGCGACCCCGCCCTCGCTGACCCGTTTCCAGCGGTACCGCGGCCCCTCGCCCGCGGTACCGCATCTCCCTCTGATCAGGATTGCACGATGGGTCCCGACGAGACAGATTCGGGCGCCGTGGTCCCGGCCGACGCCGCTTCCGGCGGCGCGGCGCCAACCGCGGACGTCCACGCCGCGTTCACCGGACGCCTGCTCGCCAGGCGTCACGAGAAGGATGCCTTCTTCGCCCGCTCGGCCAACAGCCCGTTGGCTCCGGATCGCCGGCGCGCATTCGCAGGCTTGGCGTGCTACCCGCCGACTCCTCGTATCGATTGACCGGCCTGAGCCTCGAACCGACCCGCGGCGACCCCCGGCCTTTCGCGATCGGCACATCCGACGGTCGGCCTCGGACGGCCTACCGACTGGGCCGACTCCGCTTCGTCCCCGCCGGACGAGCGCTCGCGCTGACCGCGTACAAGATGGGTGACGTCCGATCCGATTCGCTGTTCGTCCCGTTCAAGGACGAGACCAGCGGCCGGGAGACCTGTGTGGCGGGTCGCTATCTCGACCTCAGGCCTGAGCCCGACGGCACCTACGTCCTCGACTTCAATGACGCGTACCACGCGTACTGCGCGTACTCGAATTCGTATTCCTGTCCGCGGCCCCCGGCCGAGAACGAGCTACCGGTTCCAATCGTGGCCGGTGAACGATTGGGCGCGACGCCGCCGGGCCGCCTCGCCGAGAACGGTTCGTAACGTCTCGACGAACGCGTCAGACAAACCCCGAGGCGCTGGCCCGACACGGGCGCGCCGCATCAGATTCAACCCGTTCTCCACAGGGAGCCCCAGCATGGATCTCGGCCTATTCCTGATTCGCGCCGTCGTCGGCAGCCTGCTCGCCGGTCACGGCATCCAGAAGCTCGTCGGTCGCCTCGGTGGCTACGGCCTTGCGGGCACCGGCGGCCATCTCGAGGCCCTCGGTCTTCGGCCGGGCAAGCTCTACGCCGCACTCGCCGGCACGGCCGAGCTGACCGGTGGTGTCCTGTTCGTCATCGGTCTCGCGACGCCCTTCGCGGCGCTGCTCATCGCTTCGACGATGTTCGTCGCCGCCCGGACGGACCACGCCGGAAAGGGTCTCTGGATCTTCAACGGTGGCGCGGAGTATGTCGTCACGGTCGCCGCGATCGTTCTCGCCGTCGTGATCATGGGCCCGGGTGAGTGGTCTCTCGATGGCGCATTCGGCTTACAGGTCAGCGGCGTCGTCGACGGAGTTGCCACGCTCACCCTGTCCGTGATCGGCGCGTCGGCAATCCTCGCCTTTCGAAACCGAGCCGAGGTGGCGACCAGCGCTGACGACCCTTCCGGGTCGCCGGACATGACCGAACATCCGGCGATGTGAGGGGAGCCGAACAGGTCGTCGTGTAACGAACGAGGCGCGACCGGAGACACGACCTCCGACGCCTTTGCGTGATCGATCCGCGAGGGTTTCGCAATCACGGAGTCGGCCCCATCGACCGATGCCGTGTCGTGCTCACCAGTCATCCCAGGAGGTATCGCATGCTCAACCCGCTGCTTCGTCGCGCCTCGCTTGCCCTCACGGCTCTTGCCTTGGGCGCGTTGTCGTTCGCCCCGGCCGCCGCCGCAGGCGGCACGGCCGGCGCCGTCTACGCAATCACGAACTCGCCCACTGGCAACGCCGTCGTCGCCTGGAATCGCCAAGCCGACGGCTCACTCAGCTACCAGGGAACCTACCCCACCGGGGGCATCGGTTCCGGAGCCGGTCTCGGCTCGCAGGGCGCCGTCACCATCAGCGCCGATCACAGCATCCTTCTGGCGGTCGACGCCGGCAGCAATGAGCTGACGTCGTTCCGGATCAGCAACGGCGGCCTCGAGTTCGCCGACCGGATCGCCTCGGGCGGGTCGACGCCGATCAGCGTCGCGGTGTTCGACAACCTCGCGTATGTGCTCAACGCCGGCACCCCCAACAACGTGACCGGCTTCACGATCAACGACGACGGGGACCTGAACGCCCTGTCCGGTTCGACCCGGCCGCTCAGCGCCGATTCGACCGGACCGGCCCAGGTCGGCTTCAGCTCCGACGGCGATACCCTCGTCGTAACCGAGAAGGCGACCAGCCGGATCGACACCTACGTGGTCGGCTCCGACGGCCGCATCGGCGATCCATTCGTCCACACGTCGGCAGGCCCGGTGCCGTTCGGCTTCGCAATCACGAAGAGCGACACGCTATTCGTGTCCGAGGCGGGAACCGGGGGCGGCGCCTCGTCGTATGTCATCGGGTCAGGCGGCGATCTCGCCGTCGGCAGCTCGAACGTAATGACCGGCCAGCGCGCCGCGTGCTGGGCGGTGGTGACCAAGAACAACAAGTTCGGGTACGTCACCAACGCGGGCACCGGCAACATCTCCGGGTTCCGGTTGCTCGCCGACGGTTCCGCGTCACTCCTCGACGCCGACGGCATCACCGCGACCACCGGTGGCAACCCCACCGACGCTGCGGTGTCCGTCAACGGCCGGTACCTCTACGTGCGCGTCAGCGCGCTGGCCCAGATCGCGGTCTTCGCGATCGATGCCGACGGCTCGCTCGACGCGCTTTCGGCGCTCGACGGGACGCTGGCCGGTCTGGCCGGCCTCGCCGCGTACTGATCCCCTCCCCTCGATGGACGCGGCCGGCACCCGCCGGCCGCGTCGCGGAGACCTCGAAGGCTTGATCAACCGCGTCGCGCCCACCCTCGAATCGTAGCCCTGCTAACTATGCGCCCTAAGCTCGGCATTCCACGCTTGTGCCACAGTCGGCTCCAGCTCACATTCCCGTTCAGTGTCGCCGGTTCCGTCTGCGAATCTCGTGTCCGGCGTCTGCCACAACGCTGAAGACCTGCTAACTGAGCGGCTCCCCGGACGCCACACGCGTGGTCCCGGCGCTCCCGAGGCTTCGCGTCATCCGCGCCTGCTGTCATCGCGACGCGGCCGTGCATCGCGTAGCCAGTCCTGCGACCCTCCGACCGACCCCTTCGTGATGCGCCTTGAGGCCGTTTGCCAAGCCCGGACGTGCTCCTTCATTGCGACCGGGCCTTGGCCCGGGATCGTCCCGATCAACGGAATCCTCCTTCCAGGACTGTCTTGAGGACGCCCAGGTTCTCGGCGACCGAGGCCTTGATCCGGCCGCCGACGACGTTGCCGACAGGGCCGAGCGGCAGCGGCGGATCGAGTTCGGCGGTATTCGTCAGGCGGGTACCCGAACCGCTGGAGGCAAGCTCGTAGGACAGGCGGGCATCGAACGGCCCGATCTTCCCGTAGACGTCGATCCGACGTGGCGGTTCGAGTCCGGTGATCTCGAGCATCTCGACGCCCGGCCTCGGGACCGAGCGCGTCTGGCGATACCGCGTCCCGACGGCGATCGGGCCCGGTGTCACCTGTTGGCTGCTCGTGATCGCCCAATTCCATTCGGGTGTGTGCTCGAGATCGGCGAGGTACGCGTAGACATCGGCAGGCTGGCGGTCGATGTTGATCGCGTTGGAAAAGCGGATCATCGGTCCTTGCCTCCCGCTGCGTTCGCCCGGCGGAGACGCTCGCTTGATCCCGGATCGTGGGCTGGCAGTATCGCGAGGCCTGGATGATGCTGCGCGAGCTCGCGAACCATCGCTGAGGCGCGGCGCATGCCAGCCTTATCGCCGACTCCCGGGATCCGACCGGCCTCCAGCAGCTCGGCTTCATAGGTCAGGCCACCGACGAGGATCAAAGGCGCCTTGGCCGGACGGCGGACGAGGAGCGACATCGAGCCGGGCGTATGGCCGCCCGTTGGTAGCAGGACCATCGAGCCGTCACCCATGACGTCGTGCGCCAGGGTGAACGGCGCCAGCGCCGGGTCATCTGTCGGTGTGAAGCCGATTCGCCGATAGCGCACGCCGGGCAACGCGATGTGGCCGCGTAGGAAGCCGCGCAGTTCTGGCACCGGCTTCTCCATGGCCGTCCATTCGGCATCTGAGACGAGGAACTCGGCGTTGGGCAGATACGGGATCCCGCCGATGTGGTCCTCGTGGAGGTGTGACAGGATCGCGAACCGCACATCGGAGGCTCGGTATCCGGCTGCCGCCAGCTTCGCGACCAGGCTGTCCTCCGACCCGATCTGGAACCGAGCGAGCCGGTGGTACAGGAAGCCGGTGAACCCGCCAGGGAAGTAGTCGGGGTCGGTGATCGACGCCCTGTCCTGGCCCGTATCGAAGAGGACGAGACCGTCCCCGTGCTCGATGACATACGCATTCACGGGTCGCGGCGGTGTCCATCGCCGAGAACCGACGATCCAGGCGTACATCGGGACGCGACTGCCAAACGGCTGCTGAGGGTGGATCTGGGTGGTGCCGGTGCTGACCACCAACACGGCTTGGACCGCTCTGGTGGTCACATCTGTCGAACGATCGCCGACCGTCGTCGGCGGGATCGTGGTGGCTGTCATCGTGTTTCTCCATTTGTGCGACGCATCGCAGCTGGACGTCGCCGGAGTCGATCGTGGAGCAGATTGTCGGAGTCGTCAGCGACTTCTCGACGCCAACTGTGTGACGAAGGTCACAGCTCGCCGGTCGAGGCCACCTCGTGAAGCCGACCAGGATCGAGGAGCAGGATGCCCTGCCTCGTGCTTTCCACCAAGCCCGCGCCGCGGAGGTCATGGAGCGTGCGCGCCACGACCTCGCGCGCGGTGCCGACGGCGTCCGCGAGTGCCTGCTGGCTGACCGGCGCGAGCAGGATGGCACCCCGCTGCCGGTCCGCCGAGAGGTCGAGGAGGTGTCGGGCAACACGCTGGCGAACCGAGCCGAAGACGTTGCCGGCGAACGCCTCAAGAACCTCGTACAGCCGGTGCGTGACCTCTTCCGCGAGCGCCCACGCGAGACCCGGGTTGATCCTCGCCAACGAACGAAGGACGTCGACGTCGAGCGTCAGGAGGGCCGTCTCGGTCAGCGCCTGTGCGCTCACATCGACCGGGCCACCGATCGCTGTCGGCGCGCCGATAATGGCGCCGGGTCGCACATACCGAACGGTGATCTGACGCCCCTCGGCTGACGTGAGGAAGATCCGGACGAGGCCGTCCACGACCAGACCGAAACGGGGCGCGTCATCGTCCCGGTAGAGGACCGCGCCAGCCGGGATGTCGAGGAGGATGGCGCCCGCGGTCAGACGCCGGCGTGTGTCGACCGAGAGGGTCGCGATGAAGCTTTGCGCCAGCGCACCCTCGACCCGTTCGTCCCGATCCAGCTCTGCCACGTGGTCACCGTATCAAACCACCGCAGTCACCTCTCGGGCCGACCGTGGCTTCCTTGGCGAGTGCGAGTGCGAGTGCCCAGGGAGTTTCATCCGTGCGTAAGGCTGGATCGGGCGCCCTGGCTGGATGCGAGTCTCAGGTTCAGCCCGTCCACCTTGCTCACTCGGCGGAATCGGCGGGCCCGGCGTGATCGGCGCTGATGAGGACGGGTTGCTCGCGCGACATCCGACCGGCTCTCAGCGGCACGGACACCTGCCGTCCTCAACGCCGCAGATCCCTTTGGGGACCTCCGTGTCAGATGTCCGTGCGATCCCGGATCGCCGAACGCCCATCCAGACAACGAACCGGGCGGCGGGATATCGACCCCGATGGCGCCGCCTCCCACGCTCTCCGCGGCTGGTGGAGTTGACCCGTGGGTGCGGAGAGTCCGCGGTCAGGTGCGAGTCGATCTGGCTGCAGACGATCTGGCGGAAGGCGTTGACATTGGAGCGACTCCATGGCATATCGTGGGCCAGCCGGACAGCCGAGGCATTGGCATGCGGTTCCGGCGGACCGACCCGGTACCAGGCCGGGCAGCAGGGAGGGCAGTGACCGTGCTCCGGCAGTTTCCAATCAGCGCGCGGGCGGCCGCCGCCGACCTCGACCGTGCGCGCCAGTGGTACGAGGACAAGCTCGGACTCACCCCGGACCAGTCCGACCCGGGCGGGCATTGGTACCGCTTCGGCGGCGATACGTGGTTGTACCTGTACGGCACGTCATCCGCTGGCACCGCCGAGAACACGATCGCTGGATGGGCCGTCAAGGGCATCGAGGCCGTCATGGCCGGCCTCCGCGAGCGTGGCGTGACCTTCGAGGACTACGACTTCGGCGAGATGAAGACGGTGGATGGGCTGATGGACTTCGGGGGCGCCAAGGCGGCCTGGTTCAAGGATTGCGAGGGCAACACGTACGAGCTCACGGAGGTCGCCGGATGAGGAAACGAGGGCGCCAGCCGCGTCAGCCATCCCATCGAACGCGGATCCTGCCTCGGGCGACACGTAGGATGCCGCGTCATTCGGGCGGGTAGACCTCGATCTCACGCCACGCCACCCACGATGGGCTCGCGATCGTTCGGACCCGGAGGTATCGGATGCCCTCCAGAGGCGCATCGGGCCGCCACTCGAGCGTCTGCGGATCCTCGGTGACCCCGCGCAGCCTGGCGAGCTGCTCCCACTCACCGCCCGTCCCGGGACCACGGGCCAGCAGGCGGTGGTCGGTCAGTCCGGACGGGAATTGCTGTACGCGCAGGCGCACGAGCCCGATCGTCCCGTCGCGGCCGAGGTCGATCTCGATCCACGCTGGCGGACCCGTGCCAGCGTTCCAGCCCGTGCCGGGGTCGCCGTCCACGGCTAGCTCCGGGCCCTCCGCCGGAAGTGCCGCGCTCGCCCGGGCCGCCGCGCCAGTGGCCAGGTTCGGCGGCGGCAAGAGCTCGGCAAGCGACGCGGGATCCGTCGCGTAGCGGCTGACGAACCAGGTCCACGTTTCCTGGCCTGCAGCAGGAAGCACCAGGTTGGGTCGGTCCTGCCAGGACTGGAAGAGCAGGTGTTGGGGCGGGTCGTCGGCCCCGCCGGCGGCGAGGGTCCGCGCCGCGGCCGTGCCGAACCATGCCTCGTCGGTCGGATCGGACGGGTCGCCGAAGACGATCAGCCCGACAGCCGTGCCGCGACGCTCCCCAGCGGCCCGTAACGACGCGACCATCTCGGGCCAGCCGGGACTGCCGAAGTCGATGTCGAGATGAACGAAGGGCAGCGGTTCACCGGCGACGGCGTGGTACGCGTCGAGCCAGGTGACCAGGCGGACCGGGTCCAGGTCGCGAGTCACCGCCTCCGTGTCGCCGACAATGACGTCCGGGTGGACGGTCCTGATGGCGGCCACGAAGTCGACGACTCCCTGGGCGATCCGCTCGGGTGGCCAGCGGCAGGCGCCCGGCCCATCGTAAACGTGGCCGTAGAACCAGGGCTCGTCCATGCCGATCAGATCGAGCCTCCCACCGGCCGCGCGGATTCGGTTCGCGATGCGCAGGCCTTCCTCGCGGCCGGCGAAACCCTCGATGCCCTGACCGCAGGCGGCGGTCGGGTCGAGCGGCCCGGCTTCGACAGCCAGCGCGATACGGCGGCGACGAAGCGTCTCGACGACCGCCTCGAGCTCGGCCGCCGTTGCCTGGTATGCCACCCATTCGCCGTACAGCTTGAAGACATCGATCCGGTCGCCGGCGGGACCCCAGTCCGCGTCGGGCGTGAAGAGCGACATGAAGTCGTCTGAACCCGTGTAGGGACGACCCGGCCCGGTCGGGAGCGGCGGGAGAGGTGCAAACCAGACGAGAGGATCGGCCGTGAGGTCTGGCGGATCGTCGACAGAGATGGTCGGTGCCGCTGTCCGTGGCGCGGTGGCTGGCGCCGGGGTGTCGGGCGTCGCGGCCACCGAGGCGCTCGAGAGGCCCTCGTCCCCGCTGACCGTCTGGCCGGGGTCACAGCCGGCGACTGCCATCGCCAGCACGATCAACACTGCCGTCGCGTCACCCGGAAAGGTGGCCATCGCGGGACATCTTGCACCATCGTTCGCGCGCGTCGCCGCATCTGAAGACGCTCGACTAGCCCCGGGGGAGGTCGGTCTCCAGCGCCGCGATCGCCCGCTCAAGTCGCTCGCGCGCCTCAGTCGCCATGGGCCGGATCTGACGCCCACATTCCCGCGGCTCGATCAGTTCGTGCCGACCTCGCGGCGACT
>Ga0214472_10004824_pt1 | contig 14223 bp, 15 predicted proteins | sample RVTome_6_FD_207662 | JGI IMG/M metagenome (GOLD analysis project Ga0214472, IMG submission 207662) | Soil microbial communities from uranium-contaminated site in the Upper Colorado River Basin, Wyoming, United States - RVT140D175 | ecosystem: Environmental > Terrestrial > Soil > Contaminated >... | reverse complement strand
TCTTGGCCGTTGATTGAAACAGAAAGCCCGTCTTCAAAAGCGCCGTGCAGAATATTCATAAGATAGCGGGATTCGCACACGTTGTCGGCTTTTTTGGTGAGCCAATTTTGGCCGCGCCGCGTTCCAGAATTGAGAACGGCTATCGAGCCGAGATTGCAGGCGTTTATATCTGCCATGACTCATCCCTCCCGGCATAAGTTAATGAACGCGACAACGGCGAACCATGCACACGGGAACCAATATGCATAGAGCATACCGGAGCGCAGAAGGTCCTGGTCAATCTCGCCTTTCGCGAGCATTCCGAATATGCCGGCGGCGATGATGCAGGCGACGATGTTAGTGAATTTCAGCACGGGCCAGGTTCCTCTCTATTGTTGAACGTCTATCAATAAACCCGCCGTGGGAGCAGCGGGCTTAAAGCTAGGCGCTTTCTGACATAAACGCTTCGCCACGCATCGCCAGCATTAGCCCAGCATCAAGCGCCATAGAGAGCGAGTACCAGTCCGCAGGATGCGACGTGGCCTTGTGGTGAGGGCGATAGCTGAGCCGACTCAACACGCATCGCTCAAAGCGCTGTGTGAAATTGCGCGCGGGAAACTCTGTATTGTACCAGTGAATAAGCACCGTTTTCCCGCCGTGCAAATTGTCAATATCAACATTTGCGCCGACGCCATTGAGCGAGAAGCTAAGCGCTATGCTTGCGCCGCGATAGCCTGGGTTAGGGCCGTCGTCGCGACGCTCAACGGCGGCGCCGTATGTCGCTGCAATCTCAACCAGCACGGCGGCGATGTTCTCGCGATCAGCCTTGCGACTCGCGCGTTGTCTGTTTAGTTTGTCTTGCGCGCCCACCTCTAAACCCTCCCGCTGCGATCGAACGCCGCTTCTCTTACAAGATTCACGCCAGAGTGAACGCGGATCGCCTGGATGGCGTCGCGCATCTCGCGGCGGCGGTGCTCGGCAAGCGCGGCTTTGCGTTCATTGTAGGGCGCGAGCACGTCACCAATGGGCTTGATGCAATGCAGGGTGTGAGTGATGTAGGTCATGACTTAGACTCCTCTTTCTTGTTGAATGTGGCGCGCGCCTGACGCTCGATAATGGCCAACTCGGCCAGGTGCTCGCGCTCGACGGCCCATGCCAGCGGGGTTACGGGGCGATTTCGCCAAGCGGGGTTGATTTTGTTTTTCACTGTGTACGCTCCTCTTTTTCAGTAATTAGGCGTTTTTGCGCGCGGGAAGCGCGCCAGAAGGCAAGGGCGTGGGCTTTGACATAGTCGGCCCGGGCGGCGTCGCAGGCTTTGACATAGTCGGCCCGGGCGGCGTCGCAGGCTTTGTCATAGTCGGCTAGGGCGGCGTCGATGGCTTTGTCATAGTCGGCCCAGGCGGCGTCGACGGTTTTGTTGTAGTCGGTCCGGGCGGCTGGCGACAGGAGCCGATTAGCTGCCCAATCGAAGTCTAGGCCGGCGGCTGCGGCCTTGAGACAGTTAGCCTTGGTCACGCTCACGGGCTTATCACCGAAGGTGCGTGTGAACAGGTCGAGTTGGTCTTGACAGGCTTTCTTGGCTTTGAGGTTGTTAACTGAGATTTTCACGGTTGTGGTCTCCTTCGGTTGCTACGTCTATCAATACGCCCTCCCGGTTAAGAAGGGCTTAAAGTTAGGCGCAAATAACATCAACTGCGTTTGGATCATGTGCCGGCGCCTCGCGGCGAGTGAATACAGCAAACTTGAAATTATGTGTCGGAGCAACCCAAAATTCACGGCCAGGATATTGCGCTTGCAGTGCGGCCATACGTTTATCAGCATTACGGCGGAGTTTGTAATAACGCGGCTTCATGTGGCTTTCTCCTTTGTTTCGATGTTTATACTATTACATGGAAAAATGAACGTCAAGTTAATTTGTGTAGATGTTATCAGATTTTCTTGGTTATTGAATTTGTTAGCAACTGCAATATACGGCTTGTTTTGGGGGATGTTTGAGGGGTGGAACGATTGGCGGCGATTTTCTCTTTTATGTACACTCTATAATCTGCTATCATATTACGTATACTATTATCAGTTTTAGAGGTCATCAAAGCGCGGGTGAGGGAAAAACTACACCGTGTAGTTTACTTTTTGTGGCGTTGTTTCGCCGCCGCCCTCCACCCCACAAGACCCCAAAATAAACAACCTGTTGCAAAGCAACAAAGCCACACCCCCAACAAAGCCACGCCCCCAACAAAGACACCACGTAGCCAAGCAACATACCTGTCCCACTACCATCCTACATCCCACTCAGCCCTTGGCCATGTGACAAACGTAGCAGATAAGAGGCTTGGTCGGCGAGCTGACCGGGGGGGGGTAGTTCGTGCGGTGTGTTGAAGTGGATTGCTATCCCCGCCCCACAAAATTTCCCAGTATTTTCAAGACCTTGTAACAAAACAACAAAGTTTCTGTACACACCCGCTTGACAAAACAACCCAGTAAACCCAGTTTCAGAACACGCACCGAAAGACCCTCAACGGAGATCGACATGTTCGCCTACCTCGCCACACTGGGATCGCTGCTCCTCAGCCTGAAAACCAACGCGACGGAGGCGTATCCCGCGATCTCTCAGCTCGTCGATCTCGCCGAAAACGGGCCAAGCCCACCGTAACTTCGCCGTAGCAACCCTGCGTTCCCGCCAACCCGGCCTGTCCGGCCTCAGCACCGCTTGTAAAAAATTTCCCAGTGGACACCCCCAGCCCAGAAATTCCACTTGACGAGGATGGTAGTCAGTCCCTAAATCAACACCTGCCGCACGGTGCGGCTAAACCGGGAGCACTGGCGCGACGCTCCGTAAACCTGGCGCCACAGATTTGGAAACCGCAGTGGACCCCACGATCGTCAAAAAAGCCGTGAAACAACACCTGCCGCGGGGCTGGTCAGTTCGGTGGGTCAAGCCGCGAAAGTTCCCCGGAGAGCGGTTCTACAGTAAGGCAGTGAGCGGCTACGTCCGCGGCGTCTGCGAAGCCGACATCAAAACAATCACCTGCGTAGAGCCCGCCAACCCGTACAACCTTTGCGTGTTCCTGCATGAATGCGGACATGCCCGGATGCAGCACAGCAAGCTCGACTACGCCGAAGACCTGGCGCTCTGTGAGGCTGAGGCTGAGAGTTACGCGATCCTTGCCGCCGGCGCACTGGGCGTCCCCGTCCCGCGGAAATACATCGCTGAGGCGGTCGGCTACGTCCGCGACTGCATCGACGCGCAGCCCGACGCTGCCGTTGACGACCATGTGATGAAGTTTGCGCTGTGGGCTTGACAAGACACAGCACAGCCGCCATGTTGCGGGCTTAACAGGAGATTCCTCATGGGAACACGAAAAGTCGCTGGCCCGCCCGGATACGGCATGAGACGCACGATGCAGGAGAAAATCCAGGGTGTGAAGGCCCGTGTCGGCGGCATTGCCAAAGGCGAGGAGCCCGGCGGTAGCGCCCCGCGAGTCCTCCCGGCCGGCGCTGCAAAAGGCCCGAGCCTCAAGCCGCGCGGCACCTCTACAATGAAAGAGGGCGGCACACAGTCCGTCATTCGCGGCCGCGCCCTGATGGAAAAAGCGAAGAAATCGAAATGACACATGGCCCTGAAAAACATCAAGAAACGGGAGCTGAAGCCGCCCGTCATACAGGCGCCTAGTCTCCCCGCCGCAATCAGCGCCTCGCCAGACGGCGCGATCATGGTCTCCGCCGGCAAGCACGCCAGAAACATCGTCCTCACAGCATTCGAGCACATTGGCGGACTGTCGCGGCTGGTAGAGGAGGCTGACGCAGACCCGAAGTGGTTCTACGACAAGCTGTTCTCGAAGACCATCGCCAAGGAAGTCGAGATCGACAAAAAAGACGATGTTGAGGACCTTATCGACGCGCTGGACGCTGAGTTCGAGGAAGTGACGGACGTGGAGAGCGAGAGTGTCTGAGGATCGCGACAAGAAACTGGCCTTGGTCAAGCGCTGCCGGGAGGATTTCAGGTTCTTCGCGCAACACTGTCTCAAAATCCGCACCAAGGACGAGCGCACCGCGTCTCTCAAGCTCAACAAGACCCAGCTCTACATCCACGATCGCCTCGAAGACCAGAAATCGCGAACTGGTAAGGTCCGCGCGATCATCGTCAAGGGCCGCCAGCAGGGCGTCTCGACCTATGTCGGGGCCAGGTTCTACCACCGCGCGTCGCTGAACAAGAACGTCAACGTCGTCATCCTGTCCCACGAGTGGCAGTCGACCGACGCCCTGTTCGACATCGTTGACCGATACCACCGCCAGAACCCTATTTCGCCGCATGTCGGCAAGGACAACGCCAAGGAGTTGTATTTCGACAGGCTGGACAGTCACTACAACGTCTTCACCGCGGGCGAGAAGGCCGCAGGGCGCTCCCGCACAGGATCGCTGTTCCATGGCTCCGAAGTCGCGATGTGGAAAAACCCCGCAGAACACTTCGCCGCATCGGTCCAGACCGTGCCGAAAATGGACGGTACCGAAGTCATCCTAGAATCCACCGCCAAGGGGGCGGCGGGGCTGTTCTTCGACAAGGTCATGGACGCGATCGCCGGCCGCGGCGAGTACGAGCTGATATTCGCGCCGTGGTTCTGGGAGGAGACCAACACGCTCCCAGCGCCCGATCACTTTGAAATTACTGACGAAAAAGACGCCTTCAGCGAGAGCGACTTACAGTACATGGAGCGCTGGGGTCTGTCACGCGACCAGATGTACTGGCGTTCCGTGACGACACAGGAGCTTGGTAGCCGGTCCCTGTTCCGGCAAGAATACCCGGCCCACATCGCAGAAGCCTTCATCGCCTCGTCCGAAGACCCCTTCATCCCGGCGCACCTTGTGCTCAACGCCAGAAAGCGCGCCGATATTGAGGCCCACGGGCCGCTCGTCATCGGCGCGGACCCGGCGGGACCGGGTGGCGACCGCTTCGCAGTCGCCGCAAGGCGCGGCCACAAGGTCCTCTGGGTCAAGTGGCGAGATCGCATCGACGCGATGGAGGGCGCGCAGTGGTTACGCGAGATCGCCAATGAGGAGAAACCTGAGCGGATCAATGTCGACGCCGGTGGCCTCGGTCACGGTATTGTCTCGATCCTGCGTTCATGGGCGGACACCAAGGACCTCGTTCACGGGGTGGACTTCGGCGGCAAATCCCAGCACAAAATGGCGAAGCCAAAGGTCCCCGGCCCCAAGAACCGCCGAGCGGAGATGTGGCAGCGCATGAAGGAGTGGCTGTCGCTGGAGGAGGGTGTGTCTCTCCCCGACATGGACGAGTTGCAGACAGACATCCCGATCACGCAAGTCAAGCCGAACACGTCAAATGACCTCGTTCTGGAGAGCAAGGACGACATGAGAAAACGGGGGGTCAGGTCGCCAGACCTCGCCGACGCTATTGCATTGACGTTTGCGACGCTTAGATATGTCCCTGTCGACAAGCCACAGCCTCACAAAGAGGCGCGGCAGACGCAGACACGCGCCACAGGGAACTTCATCGACGATGACCCGGCGCTCAAGGTGCCTCGGGCGATAGGTGGCGGGTCGCGCTATGGTTGGATGGGAATTTAGTGCAGAATAATAGTAACACTGTCGAGAAACAGCCGAAGCCGAAGCTGCCTGACGACTTCAAGGACGAAGAATCGTTCCTGACGTACATTCGTAAGTGCTACTCGGACGACACAGTATACGACCGCAACAACCGCGAAGACGAGTTGCTGGACGCCAAGTTCGTCGCCGGCGAGCAGTGGGACGAGCAGGTCTTCCAAGCGCGCGTCGACGCCGGCAAGCCCGCCCTCGTCATCAACCGTCTGCCCGCCTTCGTGGCGCAGGTCATCGGCAATCGCCGCCTCAACGAGACGGAAATCAAGGTCATCCCCGACTATGACGGGGACAAGGAGGTCGCGCGCATACGCGAGGGCCTTATCCGCTCGATCCAGAAAACATCAACCGCCAAGCGGGCCTATGACGCGGCCTTCCAAAACCAGGTCATTGGCGGCCTGGGTAATTTCCAGCTCGTGCTGGACTATGATTCCGACGACGCCTTCGACCAGAGCATCCGAATTGAGCCGATATATGACAACGCCGCGGTGGCGTGGGACATGGGATCGTTCGACCCTACTGGCGCCGACGCCAAGCACGTCACGGTCTGCGACTATGTGACGAAAGACGCCTTCGACAAAATGTACCCCGGCAAGTCGTCCGCCAACTTCCAAGCGGACATCGGCGACGGGTACTGGATGACCAACATGGGCGGGTGGTACGAGAAAGACCGCATCCGCATTGCTGATTTCTGGAGAATGCGGTCCCGCAAGCGCACGCTGGCTTTGATGAAGGACGGCAAGACGATCGACGTGACTGACTTCGTCAAAGCCGGTGATTCCGCCTTCTTGGAGATGGTCGAGCAGCGCAGCGACGGCTCGCCGATCATGCGTGAAGCCAATGTCAAATACGCTCAGATGTACCGTGTGTCTGGTGGCGACGTCCTCGAAGGCCCATACGAACTCCCGATTAAGCGCGTTCCCGTGTTCCGCGTTCCCGCGTGGGAAGTCAACGTCGGAAAGGCGCGCACACGCTTTGGGCTGGTCCGGTTCCTGCGCGACCCCATGCGCATCCACAACTACATGGAATCGGTCAAGATTGAGAAGCTTATGCTGTCGCCGAAAGCCAAATGGCTCGTCGGCAAGACGGCCGGACAAGGCTACGAAGACCAGTTCCGCCGCGCTCACCTGTCAGAAGACACAGTGCTGTTCTGGAACGACGAGGAGAGCGCGAACAAGCCCGAGTACGTCCGCCCGAATGACCTTGAGCCCGCCGTCATCCAAGCGTCGATGGAGAGCGTACAGTCAATCAAGGACGTGTCAAACCTCCACGAAGCCTCGCTCGGCCAGACCTCCAACGAAGTCAGCGGCAAGGCGATCATGGCCCGCCAGCGTGTCGGCGAGACCGGAACGATCATCTATCAGGACAACATGAACCTTGCCATTGAGGAGTGCGGCCGCGTTGCCAACGACCTCATTCCATACGTCTACGACACCCCGCGCGTCGTGAAAGTCCTCGGGCAGGACGACGAGATCAATTTCGAGATTGTGCGTATCAATTACGACGATGAAAACTCTATCGACCTGACGACCGGGAAATACAACATCTCTGTGACCACCGGACCATCCTACGCCACCAAGCGCATTGAGGCCGCCGACTCCATGATGGCCGCCGTCAACGCCATGCCGGACACCTTCGCTGTCGCCGGCGACCTTATTGCCGAGGCGCAAGACTGGCCGAAGGCCGACAAGATCGCCAAGCGCCTGCGTTCGCGTATGCCAGCAGACATGCTCGGCGACGATGTAACGCCGGAACAGCAGCAGCAAATGCAGGCGCAGGCCCAGCAGCAGCAGGTAATCGAGCAGATCGCCATGCGCGAGAAAATGGCGGAAATCGGTCTCAAAGAGGCTCAGGCCGAAGAATCCAAGGCCCGCGCAGCCAAGACCATGTCAGAAATTGGTGTGTCGGCGGCGCAGGCCCAGACAGCCGCCGCCAAAGCCGCCGCCGACGCAGAGTCGCAGAGTACACGCGACGCCCTTCAAACCATAGACGCCCTAACAGGAGAGAACAATGTCTCAGAGTAACGTACCGACTATTCACGACCAGATGAAATCATTCGTCGGCGAATCGACGACCGTCGACGAGAAACCGGCCAAAGAAGCGGCCAAAGAAGCGGCCAAAGAGACCGAAGAAACCGCCGAAGCCGTTGAAACTAAAGAAGAAAAGCCCGCCGCCGAAGCGGACAAAAAGGCGGACACGGACGATTCCGGCGAGAGCGGCGCTGACGCGCCGGAGGGCGACGCAGACAAGCCAAAGAAGAAAAAATCGGCCGAAGAACGTATCGCCGAACTCACCGCCAAGCGCCGGGAGGCGGAGCGCGCCGCCAAAGACGAGAAAGCGCGTAACGACGCACTACAGGCACGCCTCGACAAGCTCGAAGGAAAAAAATCTGACGAGCCCTTGAAACAAGAAAACAACGACACTACCTCCGAACTCAAGGCCCCGGACCCGAACGACAAAAAGTACGAGTACGGGGAGTTCGATACACAGTATCGCGCGGACTACGATAAATACATTCGTGACTCCGCCCGCGCCGAGGCCAAGAAAGAACTGGCCGAAGCCGCCAAGAAGACTGACGAGACCCGGCAGGCCGAAGCCGCCGCTGCCAAGCAGCAAGAACTCGGCGCCAAGTTGCTGGAACACGAGAAGGCTGGCATCAAGGAGTACGACGATTTCGAGGACGCTCTTGAAGCCCTCGGCAAGATCGACACTCAAATCGCTCCCGAAACGACAGTGATGCTGTTGGAGTCGGAGCAGGCCCACCGGATACTGTACCACCTTGGCAAGAACCCCAAAGAGGCTGCGGAAATCGCCGCCAAATCGCCAATCGAGCAGGCGCGGTATCTCGGAAAGCTCGAAGCCAAGTTCTCAGTCGAAAAGACTGCCACTCCCGAAAAACCGAAGACAACAAAGGCTCCCGATCCGCTCACGCGGTCTCGTGGTACAAATGGCCAGTTCGACTCGGACGACGGTACAACAGATTTCTCCGCCTTCATGGCGAAACACGCGAACAAGCTACCTTAAACGGCCGACCACTGACTGAGTTGGCCACAACACGAGGAAACGATGGCCAACTCATTTAAGCTCACAAGTCAGGTCGCGACTAACGCGATGCTCGCCCTTCTGGTTAACAACCTCGTCTGGGGTAAGCACACCAACAAGAAGTACAACCGCTACTTCGGCGACAAGGAAGACGCCAAGGGCGACACCATTACGATCCGTCGCGCACAGGAGTTCGTCACGCGAACCGGCGCGACCTTCGACGCCCAAGACATCGTCACCGGCTCCTCGTCTGTCATCATTGACACCCAGCGCGGCGTCGACTTTAGCTGGCAGCCGACTGAGCGCGAACTGAAAGTCGACAGCCTGCTCGAAGACTCCATCCTTCGCGGCAAAATGGCTGCACTGGCGCAGGCCATTGAATCCGACGTCGCCAACGCCGCCAAAGAGTTCTCGTCCTGGGTCGGTACGCCGGGCCAGCTCGTCAACTCTGCGACTGACTTCCTGAAGGCTCCTCAGCGTCTCGACGAGTTCGCCGTGGCCCCCAGCGACCGCGTCGGCATTCTGCCTCCGGCTGATTTCTACGGCATCGGCGGCTCGTTCACCACGCAGACCTTCTTCGGCAACAACATCAACGACCCGGCCCTTCGCAAAATGAAACTGCCGATGATCGGCTCTGTTCAGCCGGAAATGGCACAGACTTCGCTGTCTATCACGACTGGTACCCGCGTCGCCGCCGACTCGCTCGGTATTCGCGTCGCCGGCGCCAATCAGAACGTCAACTACGCGACGGTCAAGGACGGCTACACACAGACGCTCGACCTCGAAGGGCTGGACCCTGGCTCGACCATCTCCAAAGGTGAAATCTTCACCATCGCCGGTGTCTTCGCTGTCAACCCGCGCACGAAGGTCAGCCTCGGCTACCTGCAAGAGTTCGTGGTCATGGCCGACGCCACTGCGGACTCTACGGGTATCGTCGAACTGACGATCGCCAACCCGATCATCGCCGCGACTGGAGCAGGCACTACGCTCCTGACCAACACCGCGTTCCAGACCGTGTCCGCCGCTCCGGCGAACGACGCCGCTGTCACGTTCTTCGGCGCTGCGTCGACGACCTACAACCTGCCTTGCGTCTATCACCGCGACGCAATCGCGCTGTCCTTCGTCAAGCCCTCACGCCCGTACAACGGCGAGTTCAGCTACGCGACGGACCCTGTGACCGGCGTCACGATCCGCGTCTGGGCGTTCTCGGACGGCACAAACGACGTACACAGCTACCGCTGCGACGTGCTCTACGGCGTCAACAACATCGACCGCCGCCTCGGCACCAAGCTCAGCGGTACGGCGTAACGAAGAAGCGTACTGGCTGCCTCTCCCAGCCACGCGCCAAAAGGGGCCGCCGCGTTTTAATCGACGCGGCGGCTCTTTTCTTTTACACAGCAACGTGTTATATGAGGCCGTATGAGCGCCCTAGCCAGCCAGATCATTACTGACGCCTTTCGAGAATCGAACCTCATTCCGGTCGGCACGCCGCCGACTTCTCTGGAGAATGACGAGGGTCTTCGGCGCCTCAACGCGATCATAAACTCACTGATCTCCACGGCGTGCGGCGAGCTTATTTTTGACTGGCAAATCCCGCCTGTCGCTACGGCTCCTCTGTACGGGCAGGTCTCGAACCCGCGCGACCCCTACGGACAGACCTCTGTTGTCACCACCTACCCGTTCCCGGCTATCAACACGCGCCTTCTGACGCAACTTACGCAGAGCGTGACTGTCTACCTTCCACAGTACCCTAACGACGGCTCCCGCGTCGCTATTGCTGACACAGGGTCCGGCGCTGGACTTACGCTCACCATCGACGCCAACGGGCGTAAGGTAGAGGACGCCGCCAGTGTGACGCTTGATCCACTGACTGTAGGTCAGCGTGAGTGGTTCTACCGCTCTGACCTTGCGAACTGGGTTCGCCGGGCAGACCTCACTGTTTCGGACCCACAGCCGTTCCCGTCGAAATATGACGACTTCCTCGTTACGGCGCTGGCTATCCGCCTGTCGCCTCGTTACGCCGCCGAGATCGCCGACGCAACGGCGATGACTTATAGGTCAACACTGGCGGCGTTCAAGGCGCAGTACAAGCAGCCGACTGTGACGCCTGACACCTTTGACATCCGCTCTATTCAGACCCGCCCGCGCGGCTACGGCGGCCTTGGACAGTTCTTCGCCGGAGGCAGCTAATGACCTCAATACCGCTGGCCAGAGGAGCCTATGAGCGCGCCTACGGCCGTGAACCGGCTATCAAGTGCCTGAACAGGTTCTTCGAGGAGAACCCGTCCAACCAAGTTGACGGCGTGACGCTGCTCTCCCGCCCGGCTACATCGTCTTTGGTTGACGTCGGCGCTGGTCCCATCCGCGCCACGTACACGCTCACAGGGATATTCGGTGACGCTCTGTTCGTCGTCAGCGGGACGCAGCTTTATCAGGTAACAACGGCGCTTGGCGTCATTCCCATCACGGGGACGATTGCTGGCGGCGGAACCCCTCGTATGGTGGGCCGCTCGGACAGCGACGGAGACCGTCTGTTCATCTGTGACGGAACGAACCTCTACTACTACGCTGGGAACGCCGTCGCCTCGACTGGCACGTTCACGCTCCTGTCAAACGCCAGCGCCGGCGAGACAGTAACAATCGGCACTGACATTTACGAATTTGTCACGGCGCTTGATTCCGCTGGTGGCCAGCCGGGCGAGGTCGTAATCGGTGGTAGCGCCGCGGCGACAATCAACAATCTTATTGCCGCCATAAACGGCGCCGCCGGTGAAGGAACGACCTATGGCGAGGGAACAGTTGCATCAACCTTCGTGACAGCGGCGGCGGCTTCCGGCGACGCTCTGACGGCCACGGCCATCACGCCAGGCTCTCCCGGCGATACAATCGCCACCACAGACACGATTGGCAGCGGAGGAGGCGGCTGGGGCGCTGCGACGCTCGGCAGCGGCGCAGACGGCACGCTCAACACCATCTCTACACCGGACAGTGTAGGTATTGTCTCAATAGACATTCTGGCCCAACACGTCGTCTGCGTCGTCTCGAACTCGCAGCGCTTCTACTGGATACTGCCCGGCGAGGAGACAATCGACCCTCTTAACTTCGCCGAGGCGGAGCAGCAGCCGGACGAGCTTATCTCCTGCCGGACGCAGGGCGACGTGATATGGCTGTTCGGACTGTCGTCGTCCGAAGTGTGGTACGCAGACCCGGCGGCGACTGACTCGGCGGCGCGTTTCGTCAGGCAGCAGGGACAGGCGTTCTCGCGCGGTATTGTTGAAGGCACTGACACGCTGATCGACGACGCTTTGGTGGTTGTAGGAGATGACAACGTCGTCTATGTTATTAAGGGCGGAATGGCCGCTGTGTCGACGCCTTACATCAGCGAAGTCATTCGCCGGGCCGAGAGAATCCGAAGGGAGAGTGAGTAATGGCCTTCCCATATCTTGAAGGCGGTCTCACCGTAAACCCGTCGTTCATCTCTGAGTTCTCGGACACAGACCCCAGCATCCTATCAAACCAACAGCCGCAGTCGACGATCATCACTGGTGAGGACGGGAACCGCTATTATATAGCCGGTGGCCGCTCAGGAGCGGGCGGCGGAGGCGATACGCTGTACATGTACGACGCCGACACCGGCCTGTTGGCGTTCGATATTACAGACGTTGAAATGCAGGCCGACGCAGACCCGGCAGGCGTCACGACTGTACCAATCAGCAACAGCCTCGGGCATAGTAATTTCAGATACATCGCCGCCTGTACTATCCCAGAGACGCCTTACTTCATCGCGATTGGCGGCGGCGCAGGCGGCGTCAGCACGTCTAAGCGTGTGCTGTACTACAAGATCAACGCAATGGGAGACCCTGAGTTCGTCGGCGGATATGCCGGCCGCGTTGGTGGGCTGAACGTGCAGTTCTCGCCGCCTCAGTCGCCCGGAGACGCCTTCTCCGCATCCGGCTTCGTAATCGAGAACCCCACGCCCGGCGCGAATGACGCGATACAATATACATACCCCATCGCTGTAGCCTATCGCGGTGAAGGACGATCGACAGTTACCGTCGTTCCGGCGATCAACTACATTCTCGCCGAGACGCCGATTGTCGAGAACGCGTCTGGCAACTGGCTCGCCAAAGAATCAGACATCGGTACAGTCTTCGGCAGCACCACCGTTCTCAGTGTCGGTGACAACACGGCCCCTGCGTCGCGCGGCTTCTTCCTTCCAAGACCGGGCGGCGGCAGCCGTCTCGCGATCATGTTCTACAAGTCAACGCTCGACGCCTTCAACGCGACGACGGAGACCGTCGCCTGTACGTATCTCGACACATACGCGCCACTGTATCCTGGTGGCCTCGTAAGCGCAATCGACTTGTCACTAGCGGTGAACGTCTCTCCGTTCGGTTTCTCTACGTCGCTTGGGTCTATTACACCAGCGTACCACAGCGCTATCAAGAACCTGGATTTCTCACCGGCGTTCCCTTTCGCTGACGCCGAAGACAATTACGACGGAACGGCCGGGTTGGCGACGGAGAACTATTACTCCAACCCAACGGTATATCCGTCAGACGTCGACGATCCGCTCGCTCCGTGGTTCGTGTTCTTCCCGCGCGTCTACCGCAAGGCTGGCGAGAGAGACAAGCTCGGCGTGCGTGCGTGTGCATACGACCCCGTCGAAGACGTACTGTACAACCTTGATTTCGACAAAGGACAGCTCTACACTATTGGCTCTGACGTAGACGCCAACACAATTCCCGCCACCGCGAGCGTCTGGTGGGACCGTAACACTGGACGACTCGATCTTCTTATCCGAAGTGAGCCTAACGGAGAAGGCGCGTGGATTGTATCGACATTCGGCTCTTTTCTTCCCGTCACCGATACGACGCCTGCGAGTGAAGAACTCCTCACGCGCGCGTGGGCCTTTGAACTTGACTCTCACTCGTTCTACGTACTGCGCCTCGGCCAGCAGGGAACATTCGTGTACGACCTAAAAACTGACCACTGGTCGCAGTGGAAGACACAGGGCTACGAGATTTGGAACGCCGTTCATGGGCTCCCTGCGTGGAACGGCCTCATTGTCGCCGGTGACATAGACGAAGGCGCACTGTGGCAGGTCGACCCTGACGCAACGCTCGACGAAGACACCAAGCCAATTACGCGCACCGTGACGGGTATTCTGTCGAACCGCGAGCGCGCGCCTAAGCGTCTCATGGAGCTTCGTGTTATGGGCTCCGTAGGCGACCCATATCTCGACGGCGCGGGTGTGTCTTTGACGTGGAGCGACGACCAAGGACAGTCTTATTCATCGCCGATCACCGTCAATCTTGTCGAAGAAAACAACAGCCAGACTATCCGGTTCAGATCGCTCGGCCGGTTCGATTCGCCGCTACGCATCTTCGACATTACGGATGTTGGTGGTATGGTGCGTATAGACGGCGTTGACGTGGACCTGAAGTAAATGGTGGCTATTACCAACGATCCGCCAGACCCGCTACGTCTGAACGTCCCGATCATCCGAATCAAAGACGGTACGCCGACGCCTGAGTTCCTGCGACAGTGGAACAGGCAGCGCGCGGTGAACGTCACTGTTGAAGACGT
>Ga0214472_10004823_pt1 | contig 14224 bp, 14 predicted proteins | sample RVTome_6_FD_207662 | JGI IMG/M metagenome (GOLD analysis project Ga0214472, IMG submission 207662) | Soil microbial communities from uranium-contaminated site in the Upper Colorado River Basin, Wyoming, United States - RVT140D175 | ecosystem: Environmental > Terrestrial > Soil > Contaminated >... | reverse complement strand
GGTCCCCAGGGCCTCGGTGGAGCCACGATCGTGGCCGACCACCGGGTGCGCGGGCAACCCTCCTGGGTCACCGGCGCGAACAAGCTCGACCACCACGTGACGGGGGCGGTCGCCGGCCGCGACTTCGCGGTCGACCGGTGGGAGGACCTGGCCACCGTGGCCGAGGGCGACCCGTGCCCCAGGGACGGCGGGCTCTTGCGGATCGGCCGCTCCATCGAGGTCGGCCACACCTTCCAGCTCGGGACGAAGTACTCCGAGCCGCTGAAGGCCACCTTCGTGGACGAGGACGGCATGGAGCGGCCCTTCCTGATGGGCTGCTACGGGATCGGGATCTCCAGGATCGTCTCCGCTGTGGCCGAGCAGCATCATGACCTGTCCGGCCTGGCCTGGCCGAAGGCGGTCGCTCCGTACCACGCGGTCGTGATCGTCGCCAACCGAGACGATGAGCAGGTGATGGGAGCGGGCGAGCGGATCTACCGCGAGCTCGGCGAACAGGGCATGGAGGTGCTGATCGACGACCGCGACGAGACGGCAGGCGTGAAGTTCGCCGACGCCGACCTTATCGGCTTTCCGGTCCAGGTCGTGGTGGGCCGGCGGGGCATCGAGAAGGGGACCGTCGACTTGAAGCTCCGGGGCACGGGGGAGCGGTCCTCGGCGCCCCTGGACGGGGCGGCCCGGGCGGCCGGGGACCTGCTGGTCGCCGCCCCGTAGCCCGGGTACGCTCGGCCCGTGGCCGTCGGAGCCTCGAGCACCCTCCGAGAGTTCGTGAAGCTCCATCCCGAGGTCGAGGCCGTGGTGCAGCACGTGGGCCTGCGGACCTGGGACCTCCTGCTGATCGACGTCGAGGGGAACTGGGTCCGAGACGAGTTCCCCTCCGAGGAACACGCCGAGGCGGCCTGCCGGGAGCTCGGTATCAGGATGCACCGGGGGTGGGACGAGCCCCGGATGGTCCGGCGGATGGCCCGGCGCGATCACTGGAACCGGCCCGGAGGCCAGCGCCGGGCCCTGTGACGCGCCCGCTGAGCAGCGCTTCCGGTATACTCCAACCCGGACGAGGAGCGGTTTTTCCGGAAGTGGGCTCGCGCCCACTTTCTTTTTCGAGGGGCGAGATGGACGCGGAGGCGCTGGTCCGGCCGGTGGTCGAGTCGGCGGGGCTGGAGCTTTGGGAGGTCACCTTCGGCAAGGAAGCGGGCCGGATGGTGCTTCGGGTGACGATCGACCGGGACGGCGGGATCGACGTCGACACCATCTCCGAGATGTCCGAACGCCTCTCGCGCCGGCTGGACCTGGAGGACTTCGGGCGCGGCCGGTACCAGCTCGAGGTGAGCTCGCCCGGCCTGGAGCGGCCGCTCAGGCAGCCGCGACACTTCCAGCGCAGCGTGGGTGAGCAGGTGAAGGTGAAGACGGTGGAGCCCGTCGGGGGGTCCAAGATCCACGCGGGCGCGCTGGTCTCGGCCGACGCGGAGGCGATCGTGATCGCCACCGACGGCGGAGAGCTGCGCGTCCCGTACGCGAACGTCGCGTCGGCTCGGACCGTCTTCGAATGGGGTTCCGACAGGAGCAGACGATGAACGCCGAGATGATCGCGGCGCTCCGGGAGCTGGAGCGCGAGAAAGGGATCGCTTTCCAGACGATCCTCGCCGGGCTGGAGGAGGCCATGGCCTCCGCCTACAAGTCGTGGTGGAAGCAACAGCACCCCGACCTCGACGAGGAGACGTTCGGCGTCCGCGCGTCCATCGACCCCGAGACGGGCGACCTCCGGGTGTGGATCCAGGAGCTCACCGAGAAGGAGGGCGCCGAGGGCGAGCTCGTGACCGAGGTGGTCTCGGAGAAGGAGGTCGAGGTCACCGACGAGTTCAAGGGCCGGATCGGCGCCCAGACCGCGAAGCAGGTGATCTTCCAGAAGCTCCGGGACGCGGAACGCGAGATGACCTACGAGGAGTTCGCCGGCCGAGAGGGCGACGTGGTGACCGGCATCGTGCAGGCGCAGGAGCGGGACCGGAGGAGCATCCTCCTCGACCTCGGCAAGGTGGAGGCATTGCTGCCGCACACCGAGCAGATCCCGTCCGAGCAGATCCGGCACGGGGAACGGCTGAAGGCGTACATCACCGAGGTCCGCAAGGGCACGAAAGGGCCGCAGATCGTGCTGTCGCGATCCCACCCCGGCCTGCTCCGAAAGCTCTTCGAGATGGAGGTCCCCGAGATCGAGGAGGGCATCGTCGAGATCAAGGAGGTGGCCCGGGAGCCTGGGCACCGCTCGAAGATCGCCGTGACCTCCCACGAGCCGGCCGTGGACCCGGTGGGCGCCTGCGTCGGCCCAAAGGGCTCTCGCGTGCGCATGGTGGTGAACGAGCTCCGGGGGGAGAAGATCGACGTCGTGCCGTGGAGTGGCGACTCGGCGCAGTTCGTGGCCAACGCGCTCCAGCCGGCGAAGGTGAAGGAGGTCATCACGGACCCCGCGACCCAGACGGCGCTCGTCATCGTTCCCGACTACCAGCTGTCGCTCGCGATCGGCAAGGAGGGGCAGAACGCCCGCCTGGCCGCCCGGCTCACCGGATGGCGGATCGACATCAAGAGCGAGACCCAGCGGTTCGACGAGCAGCGCGCTCCCGCGGTGGTGACGGCCCCGGACGAAGCAGCATCATCCGGCGGCTCGTCGGTCGCGACCGTCCCCGAGGCGGATGGCGCGAAAGCCGAGCCCGCCGAGGAGCCGGTCGAGGGCTGAGCCATGGCTCCGGGTGCCGAGCCGGAGCGGACGTGCGTGGGCTGCCGCGAGAAGGCCGGCAAGCGAGGGCTCCTGCGCGTCGTTCGGTCCCCCGACGGCGTCGTTGGCGTGGACGCCGGTGGGAAGGCCCCAGGTCGCGGCGCGTACGTGCATCGACACGTGTCGTGCCTGGAGGCCGCGCTCCGGCGAGGGGCGCTGGCCCGGGCCCTTCGAACCGGCCTGGGCCCGGATGAAGCCGCTAGGCTAAGGATCGCTATCGAGCGGGAAGTGGTGAAGTGAGGGTTCACGAACTGGCCAAGGAGCTCGGCGTGACGAGCAAGGACCTGCTCGCCGCGCTCGAGGCGATGGGGATGGAGGGCCGCACGGCGTCGTCCTCCGTCCCGGACGAGGCGGTGCCTCGCCTCCGCGCGTCCGGCGGGAAGGCTGTTCCCGGGGCCAAGGTCAAGGAGGCCCGGGAGGCGCCGACGAAGCCGAGGGCCAAGAGCGTTGCATCCAGGGCTGCTCCCTCAGGGGCGGCGGAAGCAGCCATGAAGGCCAAGGCCGCTCCCTCGGGAGCGCCGGAAGCAGCCACTCGGACGCGCACAGCTGCGACCGTCTCGCCACCGGCGACCGCGGTACCGGACACGGCCGCACTATCCGGCGCCCCCGAGCTCGCGGCCGTCGCCGCCCCTGCGGCCACGGCGGTGGCCGCCCCGGCCAAGCCCGAGCTCCCGTCGCTGAAGGTCGTCCGGGGCTCCAGCGCTCAGGACGTGGCGGAAAAGACCGGTCGGACGGCCGCGGACGTAGTGAAGGTCCTGTTCTCGCTGGGCGAGATGGTGACCGCCACCCAGTCGCTTTCCGACGAGGCCATCACCCTCGTGGCCCACGAGTTCGGCTACGAGCCCGAGATCGTGGGCATCGAGGAAGAGGTCGAGGAGGAGACCGTCGACGAGAGCCGGCTGCGGCCCCGGCCGCCGGTGGTGACCGTGATGGGACACGTGGACCACGGCAAGACGCTGCTCCTCGACGCGATCCGCAAGACCGATGTCGTCTCGCAGGAGTTCGGCGGCATCACCCAGCACATCGGTGCCTACCAGGTGCACGCCGACGGGCGCGAGATCACGTTCATCGACACCCCGGGCCACGAGGCGTTCACCGCGATGCGGGCCCGAGGCGCCAAGGTGACGGACATCGCGGTGCTGGTGGTCGCGGCCGACGACGGGGTGAAGCCGCAGACCGTCGAGGCCCTGGATCATGCCCGGGCGGCTGAGGTCCCCATCGTCGTGGCCGTGAACAAGATCGACAAGCCCGAGGCCGACCCCCAGCGGGTCCGACAACAGATGGTGGAGCTCGGCGTGGTCCCGTCGGAGTGGGGTGGGACGTTCGAGTTCGTTGACGTCTCGGCCAAGGCGCGGACGAACCTCGAGAACCTCCTGGAGACGATCCTGCTGGTCGCCGACCTCGAAGAGCTGAAGGCCGACCCGGAGGGCCGGGCCCGGGGGACCGTGATCGAGGCCAACCTGGACAAGGGCCGGGGGGCCGTGGCCACGGTGCTGGTGCAGCGGGGCTCGCTCGACGTGGGCGACGCGCTCGTCGCCGGGACCGCCTGGGCCAAGATCCGGGCGATGCTCGACGAGTACGGGCAGCCCGTGCAGAAGGCCGGCCCCAGCAAGCCGGTGCAGATCCTTGGGTGGTCCGCGGTGCCGAACGCCGGTGACGACTTCCGGGAGGTCGAGGACGAGCGCGAGGCCCGCCACATCGGCCAGGAGCGCGAGGCCAAGGTGCGGGCGGCGGAGCTGGTGGCCACCCGGCCGCCCACGCTCCAGGAGCTCATGGCCCAGGCCCGGGAGGCCGAGGCGCCGGAGCTGAACCTGATCGTCAAGGCCGACGTCCAGGGCTCGCTTGGCGCCGTCACCGACGCGTTCCTGAAGCTTCCCCAGGACGAGGTTCGGGTCAACATCATCCACGGGGCGGCCGGCGCCATCACCGAGAGCGACATCCAGCTCGCCATGGCCTCGGGCGCGATCGTGGTGGGGTTCAACGTGCGCCCGGACGTGAATGCCCGGGACCTCGCGGAGCGCGAGGGGGTCGACGTTCGCCTGTATCGGGTCATCTACGAGGCGATCGACGACGTGCGGAGCGCGCTGTCCGGGATGCTGAAGCCCGAGGAGCAGGAGATCCAGCTGGGCCGGGCCGAGGTCCGCGCGTTGTTCCGCATCCCTCGGCAAGGCGTGGTGGCAGGGTGCTACGTGCTGTCCGGCACGATCGCGCGCAACGCCCGAGCCCGGGTGGTGCGCGACGGGGTCGTGGCGTACGAGGGACGGGTGGGGTCGCTTCGAAGGTTCAAGGACGACGTCCGGGAAGTGGCCGAGGGGTTCGAGTGCGGCATCGGGATCGAGAACTTCCAGGACGTGAAGGAAGGCGACATCATCGAGGCGTACGAGGTGCGCGAGGTCGCCCGCCAGCTGTAGACGCTTCGCGTGCGGAGGGTCCGATGCTCGTTGCGCTGGAACGGTTCGATCTCCGCATCCCCGGGTGTGGGTCGCTCAAGGAGAAACGACACGTGGTCAAGACGCTCACGGGCGGCATCCGGGCGAAGTTCAACGTCTCGGTGGCCGAGGTGGACCACCACGACCTGTGGCAGCGCACGGCGATCGGGGTGTCGGTGGTGGCGGGCGAGGCCTACCACGCCAAGCGGGTCATGCACGAGATCGAGAAGTTCGTCGATCGGTGGGCGGAGGTCGAGGTGATCGACGCCGAGCTCACGTTGCACTATCCCGATGACTGATGGGACACGGCCCAGCAGGGTCTCGGAGGAGTTCCGGGAGATCCTGGCCGAGGAGATCCCCAGGCTGAAGGATCCCCGGATCGGGTTCGTCACGGTCATCCACGTGAAGGTCACCCCGGACCTCAGGCATGCCCGAGTGTTCTACACGGCGATGGGGGACGAGAGGGAGCGGAAGGCCACGGCCGCCGGGCTCCGCTCGGCCCGGTCCCACCTCCGGCAGGTCATCGGGCACCAGGTCCGGCTGAAGACCCTCCCGGACCTGGTGTTCGAGGAGGACGAGTCGAGCGAGGCCGCCGACCGCATCGACCGGCTGCTGCGGGAGCTGCACGAGGGGGAAAGGTGAGCGGGGAGTTGGCGCGGGCCGCCGAGGTCCTGGCGGCAGCGACGAAGGTCGCGATGGCCTGCCACGTGAACCCCGACACCGACGCGCTCGGGTCGATGCTGGGTCTTTCGATCTACCTTCGGTCCCGGGGCATCGAGACCGTGTGCTCGTTCGGCAACGAGCCGTTCGACCTGCCGCGGTGGGCGGAGGGATTGCCGGGGAGGGAGGCGTTGGTCCAGCCGAAGGAGTTCCCCAAGGAGCCGGCTGTCATGGTGACGTGCGACACGGCGTCCATGAACCGGCTGGGCTCGCTCGCGGCGAACGCGACGAAGGCCGGAGCGTTGATCTGGATCGACCACCACGTCAGCAACGACGGCCTCGGCACGATCGCCCTGGTCGACCCGGCGGCCTCATCGACCTGCGAGATGGTGTACCGGCTGGTCCGGACCATGGGCGGTGAGCTCCCGGCCGAGGCGGCGATGTGCCTTTACGCGGGGCTCGTCACCGACACTGGCCGGTTCCAGTACCAGGCGGTCCGGCCCGAGACGCTTCGGGTGGCCGCCGACCTCCGCGAGCACCCGTTCGACCACGCCCGCCTGGCCCAGGCGCTGTACGAGGATAACGGGGCCGCGTATCTGAAGCTGCTCGGGACGGCGCTGAACCGCCTCACGCTCGAGCCGGACTCCGACCTGGTGTGGACGTACCTGACTCAAGCCGACCTGGCCGAGGCGGGGGTGCATCCGAGCGAGACCGACGACGTGATCGACGTGGTGCGAACCGCACGCGAGACAGACGTGGCCGCGGTCTTCAAGCAGCAGCGGGACGGCCGGTTCAAGGTCAGCTTGCGATCGCGAGGCGGCCACGACCTCTCGGCCGTCGCATCCACCTTCGGCGGGGGCGGGCACCGCCTGGCCGCGGGGTACACGTCCCCGCACGGCCTGGCGGAGGCGGTGGAGCGGTTGAAGTCGGCCCTCCTCGGCGAGCAACCGTGACCGGGGAGCCCGGGGGGCTCATGGAGCGAAGCGGTAGCCCCCCGGCAGTGGACGGCCTGCTCCTCGTGGACAAGCCGAGCGGGGTCACGTCCCATGACGTCGTCGACACGGTGCGCCGGGCCCTGGGGACCCGGAAGGTCGGCCACGCCGGGACGCTCGACCCCATGGCCACGGGGCTGCTGGTCATCGGGGTGGGTCGGGCCACACGGCTGCTCCGGTTCCTCGGCGACCTCCCCAAGACCTACGAGGGAACCGGCCGGCTGGGGGAGGAGACCGACACGCTCGACGCCGAGGGTCGGGTGGTGCGAACGTCTGAGGTCGCCGTCTCCCGCGAGCAGCTGGAGCGGGCCGTGGAGGGCCTCGTCGGCGATTCCATGCAGCGGGCGCCGGCGTACTCCGCGGTGAAGGTGGGAGGGCGGAAGCTGTACGAGGCGGCCCGGAAGGGCGCGCCGGTGGAGGGGCCGCCCCGGCCCATCCGGGTCGATGCGTTCGAGGTGCTGCGGTTCGAGCCGCCTGACTTCGACTTCCTCGTCACGTGCTCGGGCGGGACGTACGTGCGCGCGCTGGTGGCGGACGTGGGCTCGGTCCTCGGGTGCGGCGCCCATCTCGCGCGGCTGGTTCGCACCGCGATCGGCCCGCTCCGGGTCGAGGAGGCCGTCCGGCCCGACGACGTGCGCGAACCGCTCCCGGTCGATACGGCGGTCGCGCACCTGCCCCGCATCGACGTCGGCGCGGAGGAGGCGCGCGTGGCGAGCCACGGAAGCATCCTCGGTCCGGCGGGGATCGCCGGGCCGTACGCGGTGTTCGCCCCGGGCGGCAGCTTGATCGGCGTGTACCGCGACGACGGCGCCAAGGCCCGCCCGGAAGTCATACTGTCCGGATGACCGAACCCGGCGGACGCGACCGCAGGAAGCTCGTCTGGCGCGTCGTTCAGGTCATCGTCTCCGTCGCCATCGTCGTCGGGATCTTCCTGTACGCCATCCCCAAGATCGCCGACTACGGCGCGGTCTCGCAAGCCCTCGGCGCGATGACGTGGCTCGAGCTCGCCACCCTCGTCGGTGCGATGCTCTTCAACCTGTACACCTACTGGCTCCAGAACATGGCGTCCATCCCGGGACTGGGGTTGTGGCAGGCGGCGGTGAACAACCAGACCACGACCTCGATCGCGAACACCATCCCGGGGGGCGGTGTGGTCGCCGTGGGGATCGGTTACGAGATGTATCGCTCGTGGGGGTTCACGAACTCCGCCGTCGCGCTCTCCGTGGTCGTGACCGGCATCTGGAACATGTTCATGAAGCTGGGCCTGCCCGTTGCTGCCCTGGCCATCCTGGCGATCGAGGGACGGGCCGGTGGAGGGCTGCTCGTGGCGGCCCTGATCGGCGTCGCGTTCCTGATGGCCGCCGTCGTGCTGTTCGCGTTGACGCTCTGGAAGAAGGCGCTGGCCCGCAGGATCGGCGACGTGCTGGGCCGGGCGGCGTCGTTCTTGCTGAGACTGGTTCGCAGGCCTTCGGTCGGGGACTGGGGCGAGCGGGCGGTTCGGTTCCGACGGCAGACCATCGACCTCGTGGCCGGCCGGTGGGTGCTCCTCACGGTCACGACCGTAGTGAGCCATCTCGCCCTGTTCGTGGTCCTGCTCCTCGCGCTCCGTCACGTGGGGATCTCGGAGCAGGAGATCGGCACGGCCCAGATCCTGGGCGTGTTCGCCTTCGGCCGGCTGATCACCGCGCTTCCCATCACGCCGGGGGGCGTGGGGTTCGTGGAGCTCGGTTACATCGGCGGCCTCATCCTGGCAGGGCGGAACCACGCGGACGTCCCACTCGACGTGTTCCGAGCGCAGGTCGTGGCCGCCGTGCTGGTGTTCCGGGCCCTCACGTACGGCGTGCAGATCCCGCTGGGCGCCCTCACGTACCTGATCTGGCGGGCCAACAAGAGTTGGCGAAAGCCCGTCCCTGCCGAGGTGACGGCTCAGCCGGTTCCGGTCGCGTAGCCTGCCTCAGCCGGGGGCGGGCGGCGCGCGGCGACTCATCGCCACGTCTCGGATCTCCGTCACGAGGGCGGCCGAGCCCAGCGCCACGGCCATGCCCAGCAGCACGCCCGCGACGACGTCTGAGAGCCAGTGGGCGTTCAGGTACACGCGCGAGAAGGCCATGAGGGAGGCGAACGCCACCGCAACGGCCTCCCACTTCCGTCTGTTTCGTCCGGCGGGCAGGAGCACCAGCACCAGGGCGACCGCCGTTGCGGCCCCGGCGACCGCATGACCGGAGGGGAAGGCGAAGCCCGCCGTGGCGACCAGAGGCCCCGGGGGCCGCCCCCGGTGGAAGAACGCCTTCGCGCTCGACAGCAGGATCTCGGCCATCGCCCATGTGAGCGCCCAGGCCGCGAAGGCCCGCCACCGCCGGCGCCACGCCAGCCACACTGCCACCGCGATGCGGAGCGGGATCGTGACCAGGCCCCCGCCGATCACGTTCAGGGCGCGCGCCGACGCCGAGAACACGACGTTCCTGATTTCGTCGATGTCGTCGTGCATCGCCTGATCCACCCGACCGATCGGCGCGAACGTCGTCTCCGGCGCCAGGGAGGGAGGGTGACGGCCCACCCCGACGAAGACCAGGACCATCGCCACGAGCAGAAGCAGCGAGTACAGCAACACCCTCCGATGGTCCTTCAGCACCGGCTCGTACGCCTACACCGGAGCAAGGAGGAGCGTCCGTCGGGCCGTCGTCTCGGTCGGAAGGCCGCCCCCGCACGCGACCGGCAGGATCGCCGCGAGCACAGCCGTTACGCATCGACGACGCACGCGACCCCCCGAGTCATGATCCGGCCCAGGCTACCCGAAGCCGTTCAAGCGGGAATGGCGCGATCTTCCGATAGGCTGCCGCGCGTGGAGCTCCGACACGGTCTCGATTCGCTGCCGCTCGGCAACGGAGGCACCGTGGCAACCGTCGGGTTCTTCGACGGCGTCCACCTCGGGCATCGGGCGGTGTTCGAGCGGGTGGTCGAGGTGGCGCGGGACCGGGGGCCCCGTTCCGCCGTCGTGACGTTCGACCGTCATCCCCGAGAGGTCCTGGCGCCGGGGAAGGAGCCCAGGCTCCTCACCACTCTCGAGCGCAAGGCGACCCTGATCGAGGCGACCGGCGTCGACGTGATGGTGGTCCTGGAGTTCACCGAGGAGTTCTCGCGGTGGTCGGCCGAGGAGTTCGTCCGGTGCGTCCTTGCGAACGGGCTGCGGGCCGGGCACGTCGTCGTGGGGGCGAACTTCACCTTCGGCCACAAGGCCATGGGCACCGTTGACACGCTTCGGGAGCTGGGGCCGGAGCACGGCTTCACCGCCGAGGAAGTACCCATCCTCGAGCTCGATGGCCGACCGGCCTCCTCGTCGTCGATCCGCGATGCCCTCTCGCGAGGCGACCTGTCGTGGCCCGCCCGAGCGCTAGGCCGCCGGTATGGCGTGGAGGGGACGGTCGTAGCCGGCGCCGGACGGGGGGCGGGCCTCGGGTTCCCCACCGCGAATCTGGAGACCTGGCCCAGGCTCCTCCTGCCCGGCGCGGGTATCTACGCGGGCCGGGCGGGGATCGGCCACCCCGAACACGTGGCGGCGATCAGCGTGGGGACCAACCCAACCTTCGGCCATGAGCCGCTCCATGTCGAGGCCTACCTCCTCGACTTCCGGGGCGAGCTGCGCGGGGAGGAGCTGACTGTGGAGTTCTGGGCCCGTCTCCGCGACGAGGAGCGGTTCGACTCCCCCAAGGCTCTGGCCGAGGCCATGGCCGAGGACGTCCGGCGGACCCGCGAGCTCGTGCCGTCGCCGGAGGCGGCCTGAGGTGCCGGGTCGCCACCGCCGCCGCGAGAAGCTCCCGTTCGCCGTCCCCCTGGGGGGGAGCATGATCACCGTGCTCGTCGTCGCCGTCGTGGCGGCCGCGACCGGGGGAGGGGGGGTCGAGACACCGCCCGAAGGCGCGGGCAGCCCATCGGCAAAACCGTCGGAAGTCCGAGTGCCTGCGTCCGGCGGCTCCGAGGGAGCGTCCCCTCCATCGGAACACCGAGGAAGGCTGGTGATCCACGGGACGGGGGACGTGAGCCTGGATCCCGACTACATCCCGGCCTTACAAACGGAAGGCTACGGCTGGGCGTGGTCCGGCCTGGGCGGCCTGTTCAAAGAAGACGACCTCACGGTGATCAACCTGGAGTGCCCGGCCACCGACGTGAGCGCCCCGGAGGCGAAGACGTTCGTGTTCCGGTGCGACCCGGCGGCGCTCCCCGTGGCGAGGCGGTTCGGCGTGGAGGTGGCGAACCTCGCGAACAACCACGCCTACGACCACGGGCCCGAAGGCCTCCTCGACTCGATCCGAAACGTCCGAAAGGCGGGCCTCGCGGCGGTGGGTGCGGGGGCGAGCCGGGACCAGGCCCTCCGGGCAGCGTACTTCGAGCTCGACGGGTGGAAGGTGGCGGTGGTGGGCCTGAGCGAGGTCCTCGACCCCGATTACCAGGTGGCCGGGCCGCACACGCCGGGAACCGCGGCCGGGAACGACTTCGGGCTGGCACTCCGGGCCATCCGGGACGCCTCGAGGCGGGCCGACCTGGTCATCGTGTCCATCCACTGGGGCTACGAGCTCGACACCCAACCCCGCGCCTACCAGATCGACGAGGCGCACCGGATGATCGACGCGGGGGCGGACGTCATCTTCGGCCACCACGCGCACCGGCTCCAGCCGATGGACACCTACCGGGGTAGGCCCATCTTCTACGGGCTGGGCAACTTCGTGTGGCCCCACCTGTCCGAGGAGGGTTCCACCACCGCCGTGGCCCGGGTCCGGGTGACCCCGGAGGGCCGGCTCAGGGGAAGCCTCCTTCCCGCCTTCATCGTCTCCGACGGCCACCCGGTGCTCCGCTGACCGCTTCTGGTAGCCTTTTCCCTGGTCATGGCGTTGACGACAGAATCGAAGTCCCAGGTCATCTCGGAGTACCGGAGGAACGAGGGCGACACCGGCTCGACCGACGTCCAGATCGCGGTGCTGTCGAAGCGCATCGCCGACCTCACCGAGCACCTCAAGACCCACCGCAAGGACCACCACTCACGGCGCGGGCTGCTCCAGATGGTGGGTCGCCGCCGGCGACTGCTCGAGTACCTGAGGCGCAAGGACATCGAGCGGTATCGGGAGCTCATCGCGCGCCTGGGGCTCAGGCGCTAGGGATCGAAGGGCGGCGGGGCCGCCCTTCTTCGTAGGGGGGATGCGCGAGGGAACGACCAGACCGGCGAGGAGGGGAGGCTCTCGCGTCGGTTATCAGTAGCGAGCCCCCGGTCCCCGGAGGCTCACCACTGACAACTGGCCGAACCTCCCCGCCTCGAGACGACACCCTGCGGTTTCCCGCACGCGCTCGCGTGCGGCTCGTTTCGAAGGAGGAAGGCCAGTGGCCACCATCACGCTCAGCAAGACCGTCGGCTCACACGAGATGACGTTCGAGTCCGGAAAGCTCGCCATGCAGGCGGGCGGCTCGGTCGTCGTGACCTACGGCGAGACCCAAGTGCTCGCCACCACGACCACCACCGCGCCCCGAGAGGGGATCGACTTCTTCCCGCTCACGGTGGACGTGGAGGAGCGGATGTACGCGGCCGGGAAGATCCCCGGCGGTTTCTTCCGCCGCGAGGGGCGGCCGTCCGAGACGGCCACCCTCACGGCGCGGCTCATCGACCGGCCGCTCCGCCCAACGTTCAAGGACGGCTACCACGACGAGGTCCAGGTCGTGGTTACCGTGCTCTCGGCCGACCTGGCCAACCCGTACGACATCCCCGGGATCAACGCCGCCAGCCTGTCCACGATGATCGCAGGGCTGCCGTTCGACGGACCCGTGGGCGCGGTGCGGATGGGGTTGATCGGCGGGGAGTGGCGGATCGACCCCACGTTCCAAGACCTCGAGATGGCCACGTTCGACGTGATCGTCGCGGGCCGCCGCAACGACGCGGGCGGCATCGACGTCCTGATGATCGAGGGCGAGGCCCCCGACAACGCGTGGGACCAGCTCAGCGACGCCGGGGCGGCCGTGGCCCCCACCGAGGAGGTCGTGGCCGAGGGGCTGGAGGCCGCGAAGCGGGCCATCGGCGAGATGATCGACTTCCAGCTTGAGTTCCTGTCCCGGCTCCAGCTCACCCCGAAGGCCTTCGAGCCCCAACCGCTGTACTCCGACGCCACCTACCGGGCCGTCGAGGAGTTCGCCGGCGGCCGCGTCCAGCAGTCCCTGGTGCCCGCGAAGCAGGAGCGGGGGGCGGTCCTTGACCTGCTCAAGGAGGAGCTGAAGGCTCACCTCCTCACGACATGGGGAGAGGGAGCCTTCGCCGAGCGCGCATCGGAGATCTCGCCCGCGTTCAAGGATCTCCAGAAGCGGATCATGCGAACCCGCATCCTGGAGGAGGGGATCCGTCTCGACGGCCGGAAGGCAGACGAGATCCGGCCGCTGCTCTGCGAGGTGGGACTGGTGCCCCGGGCCCACGGCTCGTCGCTGTTCCAGCGGGGTGAGACCCAGGTCCTGAACGTCACCACTCTGGGGATGCTTCGGATGACCCAGATGATCGACACGCTCGACCCCGAGGAATCGAAGCGCTACATCCACCACTACAACTTCCCGCCGTTCTCCACCGGCGAGGTGGGCCGGATCGGCGGCCCCCGCCGCCGCGAGATCGGCCACGGCGCGCTGGCCGAGCGGGCCCTGGTCCCGGTGGTCCCGCAGGAGGACGAGTTCCCGTACGCCATCCGGCTCGTGTCCGACGTGCTCTCGTCGAACGGCTCCACCTCGATGGCCAGCGTGTGCGCATCGACGCTGTCGCTGATGGATGCCGGCGTGCCGATCAAGGCGCCGGTGGCCGGCATCGCCATGGGCCTGATCGCCGAGGGCGACCGGTACGTGACCCTCACCGACATCCTGGGGGCCGAGGACGCCCTGGGCGACATGGACTTCAAGGTCGCCGGGACCAAGGACTGGGTCACCGCCATCCAGCTCGACATGAAGGTCACCGGCCTGCCGGCGGAGGCCCTGACCCAGGCCCTCAAGCAGGCCAGGGAGGCCCGTCTGTTCATCCTGGACACGATGCTCCGGACCATCGCCGAGCCGCGGACGGAGGTGAACCCGAAGGCCCCGCGGATCCTCACCATCCAGATCCCTGTGGACAAGATCGGCGAGGTCATCGGGCCGAAGGGCAAGCGGATCAACGAGATCATCGCCGTGACCGGCGCCGACATCGACATCCAGGACGACGGCACCGTCTTCATCGGGTCCCGGGAGGGCGAGGGCGCCGACCAGGCCGCGAAGATGATCGACGAGATCGCGAACCCCCGGCCGCTCTCGATCGGCGAGCGGTTCACCGGCAAGGTGGTGAAGACCACCACGTTCGGTGCGTTCGTCAACCTCGTGCCCGGCCGCGACGG
>Ga0214472_10004822_pt1 | contig 14225 bp, 9 predicted proteins | sample RVTome_6_FD_207662 | JGI IMG/M metagenome (GOLD analysis project Ga0214472, IMG submission 207662) | Soil microbial communities from uranium-contaminated site in the Upper Colorado River Basin, Wyoming, United States - RVT140D175 | ecosystem: Environmental > Terrestrial > Soil > Contaminated >... | reverse complement strand
CAAGATCCCCAGCCCGTCGAGATGGCGGACCGGGGTGGTGCCGTAACGTGCGCGGATTTCCGCCACCTCGGCCCGGGTCTCGGCCACGTGGATGTAAAGATCGACTCCGTGTCTCCGTGCCGCTTCCTTGGCCGCGGTCAGGGTTGGCGGCGCACAGGTGTAGGGGGAGTGGCAGAAGATGGCCGGGGTGATCAGGTCGTCGCGGTGATGCCATTCCTCGATGAAACGGACGGCGGCGGCAATGTTCTCCCGGGGGTCCGGCACGCCGGGGGCCGGAAAGTCGACGATCCCCTGACCGACCACGGCCCGCAGACCGGCATCGACAAAGGCCCGGGCCGCCGCGCTCTCGTGGAAATAACCGTCCGCCACCGAGGTGGTGCCGAAGCGGATCATTTCGGCCGCGGCCAGCTTGGTGCACCAGTAGACCATTTCCGGCTCCACGAAGCGCGCCTCGGCCGGAAAGATATGCTCGTAGAGCCACTCCATGAGCGGCAGGTCGTCGGCCAGCCCCCGGAAGAGGATCATGGCGGCGTGACTGTGGGTATTGATCAGGCCCGGCATCACCAGGGAGCCGGTCACGTCCAGTATTTCGACTTCCGGGCCGGGCCGGGGCCGGTCGGCCATGGCTCCCAGGGCCAGGATGCGGTCCTCCCGGATATGGAGATAGCCGTCCCGGATGACCTCGTTGCCGTTGTCGGTCAAAGGCAGGAGGGTGGCGTTGGTGATCAGCAGTTCGCTCATGGAGACAGTTATCGGTGATCGGTTATCGGTTGTCGGGGGCGGCTAGAAAATGATGGCACGGGTAAGCGAGAAACCAGGGGGACAGGTTGCCGGTCATCGGTAAAGGGTCATGTTTTACCGATCACCGATCACCGATCACTGATCACCGGTTACCGGTTACCGGTTACTGGTTACTGGTTACTGGTTACCGATCACCTGCCTTCTCCTCCGATTCCCAGACCGGGCCCTTGGCGGTGTCGATGATCTTGTAGCCGTGGCGGGCCAGTTCGTCGCGCACCACGTCGGCCCGGACCCAATCCTTTCTTTTGCGGGCCGCTTCCCGGTCCTGGAGTAGTCGGTCGATCTCCGGGGCCAGGGGACATTCCTCCAGCCGCATGACATTCAGGATGGCATTGAGCCGGGTCAGGGTCTCGATGATGTAGTTCTTCTGCTCCCGATCCAGCCGCCCTTCGGCCAGCACCGGGTTGGCCTTCTTGAAAAAGCCGAAAATCGCCCCCAGGGCCCGGGACATGTTCAGATCGTCCTCCAGGGCCTTGAAGAACTTATCCTCCATCTCCGAGACGTAGGCGACAATCTCGGGGTGGGGCAGCCCCACGGGCAGGCAGAGGATTTTGCGGGTGAATTCGTCCAGCCGTTTCAGGTTTTTGCGGGCCGCGTCCAGGTTGCGGAAGGAGAAATGCAGCGGTTTCCGGTAGTGGGTGGCCATGAGCAGGTAACGGATCTCCCGGGGGGTATAGCCCATGGCGATCAGCTCCCGCAGGGTGAGAACATTGTGTTGCTCCCGGGCCATCTTCTTGCCGTCCACCAGCAGCATTTCGCTGTGCAGCCAGTAGTTGGCCAGGGGCTTGCCGGTCAGGGCCTCGGCGATGGCGATCTCGTTTTCATGGTGGGGAAAGATCAGTTCGCGCTCGCTGGTGTGGATGTCCATGGTGTCGCCCAGATAGTGGGTGGACATGGCGGCACACTCGATGTGCCAGCCGGGCCGGACATTGCCCCACTCGGTCTGGAAGAAGATGCCCTTTTTAAGTTCGCCCAGGGTGGAACGTTTCAGCAGGGTGAAATCGACCGGATTCTCTTTTTCGTAGTTGTCCAGATCCACGGTCCGGCCCACCCGGATCTTTTCCAGGTCGATATTGGACAACCGGCCGTACCCCTTGGAGCGCGAGATGTTGAAATAGATGGAGCCGTGCTTTTCGTAGGCATAACCGCGCTTGACGAGCTGGCGGGTGATGGCGATCATCCGGTCCACGTTTTCCGAGGCCCGCGGATACCGGCTGGCCGGCCGCGCCCCCAGGGTCTCGATGTCCGCCATGAACTCGCGGATGTAGCCATCGGTAAACTCCCGAAGCGATTTGCCGGCCTCCTCGGCCTCCCGGATGGTATTGTCGTCCAGATCGGTGAAGTTCATGCAGGACTGAACCTCGTACCCTTTCTCGGTCAGCAGGCGGATCAGCAGGTCCGCCACGATGAAGCGGCGGCAGTGGGCCAGATGGGCATGCTCGCGGGCCGTGGGACCGCAGGCGTAGAGGGTCACCTTGTTTTCGGCCAGGGGCTTGAAGATCTCCTTTTTCTTGGTCAGGGTATTGTGGAGACGCAGCCGGGCCGCCTTGGAGGGGGCCGGTTTCTGGGTATCGAAGAGGGGAGTGGAGAGGTACTTTTCCCCGCCGTCGGGCAGGATGACCACCAGGAACCCCTCCTCCATCTCGTTGGCCCGGTTCAGGGCCGCGCACATGGCGGCGCCCGAACTCATGCCCACGAAGAGCCCCTCGCGGCGCGCCAGTTGGCGGGACATCTCAAAGGCCTCCTTGTCCGCGACATTGACGATGGCGGCGGGCAGGGTCTTGTCGAAGATCCCCGGCTTGTAGGACTCCTTCATGTTCTTGAGCCCCTGGATCTTGTGGTCGTAAAAGGGCTCCATGGCGATCACCCTGACTTCCGGGTGGTGCTCGCCGAAATATTTGGACAGTCCCATGGCCGTGCCGGTGGTACCCATGGTGGCCACCACGTCGGTCACCCGTCCCCCGGTCTGGGCCCAGATCTCCGGGCCGGTTTTATCGTAATGGGCCCGCCAGTTGGCCTCGTTGTTGAATTGATCGGTGAGAAAATAGAGTTCAGGATGTTCCCGGGCCATGGCGTAGGCCTGTTCGATGGCCCCGTCGGTGCTCCGTTTGGCCGGGGTGAGCAGGATCTCGGCCCCGTAGGCCAGCATGATCTTGCGCCGTTCGATGCTGGCCGATTCGGGCATGATGAGCTGGCAGCGGTAGCCCTTGACCGCGCAGACCATGGCCAGGCCGATGCCGGTGTTGCCGCTGGTGGCCTCCAGTACGGTCTTGTCCGGGGTCAGCTCGCCGCTCGCCTCCCCCGCCTCGATCATGGAGAGGGCGATGCGGTCCTTGACCGAGCCGCCCGGGTTGAAGGACTCCAGCTTGGCATAGATGGCGACCCGGTCGGAGGCAAAAAGGCGGTTGATTCTGATCAGGGGGGTATTGCCGATCTTCTTGAGAATGTCGTCGTACATTGCGGGTGCCATGGTGAAACGGGGAGAGTTCCGGGATCGCGTCCGCCGGCTACCGGGCCATTGCAACGCGGCGCTGAATCGCACACAGAGTAATTCCTATGTTAACAGGATTCAAGCTCATTCTGCGCCGCCATCCGGCCGCGGCCCGCAGGTCCTGGCCGCGCCATGGCCTCGTGGTCGCAGGCCGGTCATGACCGGTCAGGCCCGACCGGAAGGGCCCGACCGGAAGGGGTGGAGCCGTTCGTCGCCGCCCTGAGCGGTTTTCCGGATCTTCCCGGTCAGTTGGGGGGGCGCGGCAGGTGCCCGGCGGGGAAGGCGATCCAGCCATGCCAGGCAAGAAGCGCCAGCGCCGCGGTATAGCAGAGCGAGATCAGCAGATCCTTTCCCGCCTCCCGCCAGCCGTATTGCTGCCTTTCCTCCAGCGGCGTGCCGATCAGGCCGTAGTGCAACATCAGCAGTCCGGCGATATTGGTCAACCAGTAACCGGCGATCAGGGCCGGCACGAACAGCTCCGCGGAAATCAGCCCGCCGAGAAGGGCAAAGGCATAGGCCAGCGGCAGATTGACAAAGGCGTCGTTCCACCAGGAGAGCGGGGAGAGGATGTAGCCGACCACCACCAGCAGGCCACTCCGCACCGGCCACCCTCCGCCCTTCGGCCGGGCCGGCCGGGGGTAAGCTTTCCGGCCGGCGGGGCATGCAACCTATCGGGCACGGGCGACTCCTTGGACATGGCTGTTTTCCTTGAGGTGCGATCGGGCGGTCGCCCGGCCGGAACCACCGGCAGGAAAAGGTTCGGGGTCGCCCCCTTCTATGGTTGGCTGTTTTTGCGACGATAGGCGGCAACCAGGGCCACCAGTTCCGGACCGTATTTTTCCGCGGTGCGCCGGCCGATCCCCTTGATCTCCATCAGACCCTCCGGGCTGTCGGGCAGAGTCATGGCGATCTGGATCAGGACCCGTTGATGGAGGATACGGTAGTGCTCCACCCCGGCCGCGGCGGCTTTCCTCTCCCGCCAATCCTTCAACTCCCGGAACAGTTCGGGGTGACCGACCTCCGCGGCGGTGTACTCCGGTCCCCGGGATTTCGCCGCCTTCGCGGGTTGGTCGTCGATTGCGGCGGCGGCAATGGCCTTGAGGTAGGGCTGCAAGGCAAAACCCTCCCGGCAGGATTTGCTTGCGGCCAGTTTCACCGCGGTTTCCAGCCGCAAGCGGTCGCGGGCCTCCTCCACCTTTTGGCGCAGCTCCTTGTTGTCGGTTTCGACGCGCAGCTTCTTAAAGAAGAGATCGGCTGTGGCGGCCAGTTTTTCCTGAAAATAGACGGAGGCCTTGGTTGTCCGTTCCCGCACCGCCGCATCCGTTGCCGCCCGGTCGCGGTTCGCGAGGAGCCCTGTTAGTTGGCGCTGGAAATTTTCGCCCACCGCGGCCACCTCATCCACGGCCGTCTTTTGCGCCGGCCGGAGGTCGTCCACCCCCGTCATCTGGATCGACCGGAGGTTGTCGAACAGCAGTTGCACGAAACGGTTCAAAAGAAAGCGGAAGCGTTGAAAATCAAAGCATTCCAGGAGCATCTTTTCCTGAAAGGCGACCTTGGCCGCCTCGAGTTTCTCGGGACTGGGCCGATGGAGCCGGGCCTTGGCGTCAAAATCCAACACCGCGCCCTCGGTGCGCAAGGTGCGCGTCGAAATGGGTGAGCTGAGCACCACCCCTTCCAGGGTCTTGCAACGGCTCAGGGCGACATAAATCTGCCCCGGGGCAAAGGCGGCTCCGGCATCGATAACCACCCTTTCGAAGGTCAGCCCCTGGCTCTTATGGATGGTGATGGCCCAGGCCAGCTTCAGCGGGTACTGGATAAAGGTGCCGAGCCGGTTGGCGACGATTTCCCTGGTTTCCGGATCGATCCCGTAGGTGATATTCTCCCAGGTCGCCGGTTCCACCTCGATTTCTCCGGCCTCGCCGGGGCAGCGCACATAAATCCGGCTATTGGCGATCCGGGTGATCCGGCCGATCTTGCCGTTGAAATATTGCTTTTCCGGGGACGGATCGTTGCGCATGAACATGACCCGGGCGTTTTTTTTCAATTCGAGCCCGGAGACGGTGGGATAGCTGTAGGAAGGAAAATCCCCTTCGATCTCCGCCTCGAACCGGTGTATTTTCCCCTGCAAATCCTTGAGCCGGGTTTCGTTGATGGCAACGGCCGCCTGATTGTGGGTGCAGAGGATGATATGATCCTCAAAGGCCGCCGGGTCGAACTCCTTGACGCAACGTTGGTTGAGTTCCCCCAGGGTGGCCGGATCGAGCCGGTTGTCCCGCACCCGGTTGAGCAGCTCGATGAAAACCTGGTCCGACTGGCGGTAATTGTGTTGCAGTTCGATGGGCACCAGTTCGGTGCGGCCCAGGGCCTGACTGGAAAAAAAGTAGACCGAGTCGTAATAGGGCCGCAGGAGGTTCCATTCATCCTCCTTCACCACCGGGGGAAGCTGATGCAGGTCGCCGATCATCAGCAGTTGCACCCCGCCGAACGGCAGGTCGCTTTGGCGGTATCGCCGCAGCACCGCATCCACCCCGTCGAGCAGATCGGCCCGCACCATGCTGATTTCGTCGATCACCAGCAGGTCGAGGCTCTTGATGATGTTTCTTTTTTCCCTGCTGAACTTGCGCTGCCGGTGGTCATGGGCCTCGCTGCCCGGCACGAAGGGCCCGAAGGGCAGTTGAAAAAACGAATGCAGGGTGACGCCGCCCGCGTTGATGGCCGCCACCCCGGTCGGGGCGGTGACAATCATCCGTTTGGAAATCGTCCCTTGCAGGGTATGCAGAAAGGTGGTCTTGCCGGTGCCGGCCTTGCCGGTCAGAAAGATATTGCAGCCGGTATGTTGAACGTAGTCGTTGGCCAGTTGCAGTTCGGGATTCGGGAGTTGCATCCCTGCATTTTATAGTTTTCTGGTTTCCCGTCAAGCATGGTTGGACGGGGAAAGCCGGCCGCGATTCTTGCCGAGAGGGGGAGGATATCCACGATGGCCGGGAGGCGACGAATGTCTTGACAAGCGGAAATCGACCGGGTATAAACCCACTTTCGATTGACCGTCAGCTGGCGATGCAAGACCCGCCTCGGGCGGGATGCAACATGCGGCGGCAAGGCGGAAAATAGCAAGATCGCGACGAAAAAGTGTTCCCCGGTAGCTCAGTTGGTAGAGCAGGTGGCTGTTAACCACCTTGTCGCTGGTTCGAGTCCGGCCCGGGGAGCCAGAAATTACCAAGGCCAGGGTCTACCCCTGGCCTTTTCTTTTTTCCTTGACGCCGACGGCTCCCCGCGGTAGTCAATAGTCTCTTTTTGCAAGGAGTCGGGGCGTAGCGCAGTCTGGTCAGCGCGCCTGCCTTGGGAGCAGGAGGCCGGAGGTTCAAATCCTCTCGCCCCGACCAGTGACAATTTCAGGGGGTTGCGAGTTATTTCGCAACCCCCTTTTTTTTTATGGATTTCAAGCGACATTAAACGGCATTCCCCGCCAGTCCGACCTTGCGCCACAATCTTTTAGTCGCCGGTCGCCTACCGTCCCCGGCTATCGGCCAGCCGTTGATCAGCTCCGTTCCGCCGGTCTTTTCACATAACGGTCGTAATTCTGCATATAGATCTCCGCCAGGGTGAGAAAGGCGGTGACGATCAGGGGACCGTAGATGATGCCGAACACCCCGAAGACGCTGAGGCCGCCCAGGATGGAGAGGAGGACCAGCAGGACCGGCATTTTCACCTTGTCGCCGACCATTTTGGGCTTGAGGAAATATTCCACCGAAAAGGAGACGATGACGTAAAAGATCAGCACGAACACCGCCAGTCCGACCTGGGCCTTGGCCAGCAGGATGAAGGCGGTCGGCACCAACACCAGGCCGATGCCGAAGATGGGCAGAAAGGCCAGAACCCCCATGACCCCGCCCCACAGCACCGGCGAGCCAAGATCGAAAATGGCGAAAAGCAGCCCGCCCAGCACCCCTTGCAGCAGGCCGCAGATGCCGTTGCCCACCAGGATGGCGCCGGCGATCTCCTCGAATTTCCCGACCAGTTGGCGTTCCTGCTCGTCCGGCAGCGGCGAGAGGCGGATGACGTAGGCGATGAAGCGTTCATGGTCGATGAGCAGAAAATAGATGATCAGGATCATCATGATGAAACTGAAGACGAAATTCATGATATTGCCGGCCCAGGAACTGGCCTGTTCGTAAAGAAACAAGCCGGCCATTCTGGTGAATTGCGACAGGGTGTCGGTGAAGCCGTCCGCCTCCAGATTCACCCCGAAACCGCCGAGCATCTCCTGGAACTGGGCGATCATGGGGCTCTGTTCCATCAGTTCCTTCAATTTCACCCCCCAGTTGACTCCCCTGACGAATTGATACACCCCCAGGGCCTCCCGGGAAAGGGCCGTGACCATGAAAAAGAGGGGCACGAAGATCAGGAGCACGATCAGGACACAGGTGACCAGCGAGGCGAAGGAGGTGGAAAAGCGGCGATTGAGGAAGCGGAAGACCGGCTGAAAAATGCCGGTCAGAAAGAAGGAAAGGACCAGGATCGATAGAAACGGCCAGAGTACCCGGCCCAGGGCGAAGATGGAAAGGAGAAACAGCGCCAGAAAATAATGCAATACCATGGGGCTGGGCGGTCCGCCTCCCTCGCTGCTCGCGGAATCGCCCGCATCCGGCGGTTGCTCTTGCGCCATATGTGTTACACCTCAAGAAGCCGGACCCGGCCGGGTTTGTCGGCCCGCTTTCCCCGCGCCGCAAAAGGAGATTCCTGTTGATAAATGCAATTATGGTTGCAATTTATCCCCTCAGTGGATTATAGGCTATGTTTCGCACCGTTCGGCAAGGTTTTCGGCAAATAGCCGTTCTCGCGCCGCTCCGGGGGATTTTTTAATATAAATCCGGGCAGATACATGCCGATAGCGACGAAATTGGCTACAATATACCCTCATTGCCGGGGAAAAGCAAAAACAAGCCGGCCTGCGCAGGAGAAACGATCTATGGAAATTCGTGTGGAAAAAACTCCCAGCAACCGTTTACGCGTCAAACCCTATGAAGTCAATCTCGGCTTCGGCCGTCACTTCTCGGACCATATGTTCGTCATGCCCTATGACGTGGCCCGGGATGGCTGGCACGACGCGACGATCATGGAGCACAAGCATTTCTCCATGGACCCGGCCGCCATGGTTTTTCACTACGGCCAGGCGATCTTCGAAGGGTTGAAGGCCTATCGGGGGAAGGAAGACGGGATTTACCTGTTCCGTCCCCTGGACAACCTGCGACGCATGAACATCTCGGCCGAGCGGATGTGCATGCCGACCATCCCGGTGGAGACGGTGTTCAAGGCCCTGACCATGCTGGTGGACCTCGACAAGGAATGGATTCCGCGCTCCCCCGGTTCCTCATTATATATACGGCCCACCATGATCGCCACCGAGGCCGGTCTCGGGGTCCGGCCGTCGAAACAGTATCTTTTCTTCATCATCACCAGTCCGGTGGGGGCCTATTATCCGGAAGGGTTCAACCCGGTGAAGATCTTTGTTACCGACAAGTATGTCCGGGCCGTGGCGGGAGGGGTGGGCCACGTCAAGACGGCGGGCAACTACGCGGCCAGCATCATGGCGGCCGTGGAGGCCCAGGCCGCGGGATACACCCAGGTTCTCTGGCTCGACGCCGCGCAACGGCAATTCGTGGAAGAAGTCGGCACCATGAACATCTTCTTCAGGATCGACGACGAGATTATCACCCCGCCCCTCTCCGGCAGCATCCTGCCCGGCATCACCCGGGATTCGGTGCTCCGCCTGACCCGCGATTGGGGCTACAAGGTCACCGAACGGGCCATCTCCATCAACGAGGTGCTGGCCGCCAACCGGGATGGCAGCCTGCGGGAAATTTTCGGTACCGGCACCGCCGCCGTTATCTCGCCGGTGGGCTCGCTCTTCTACAAGAACGAAACCTGCACCATCAACGAAGGTCGCACCGGCGAACTCTCCCAGCGGCTGTTCGACGAGATCGAGGGGATCCAGCGCGGTTATCGGGATGATCCCCATGGCTGGGTGGTAAAACTCTGATCGCCGTTCGCCCCCCCGCCTTTACCGGGCCAGGACGAGGAAAAAGGATCATCGCATCCGGCCTCCCGCCTGGCCTGTTTTTTTTCAAAAGGCTCCCTTGATTTTTCAAAACCCCATGCCTATAGTTTCGCCCATCTTTGGTTCAGAGCTGTAACTAACGATTGTAATGGAATAATTTATCCCTACCGGGCTTCTCGACCGCCGCCAAAGGCCAAAGGGACCCGGGGGACCGGTGTGTGGGGCGCAGCCCCCTGCAATGCTAAAATCTATGGAGGTATGGTATGAAAATTCGTCCGTTAAATGATCGCATTTTGGTCCAGAGGCTGGAAGAAGAATCCAAAACCAGCGGAGGCATCATCATTCCCGATTCGGCCAAGGAAAAACCGGCCGAGGGCAAGGTCATTGCCGTGGGCAACGGCAAGCACAACGACAAGGGCGAGCGCGTTCCCCTGGAAGTCAAGGCGGGCGACCGGGTCCTGTTCAGCAAATACGGCGGCACCGACGTCAAGATGGCCGGCGATGACTACCTGATCATGCGGGAAGACGACGTCCTGGCGATCGTGGAAGGCTGAGCCGCAAGGGGGACCAGGCCAGGGCCCGGGGCCTTGGCCGGCAGCGGAAAAGCTTGTTCGCATTCTCGATTAACCGATCGATTCGATAACTAAGGAGATTAAGATTATGGCTGGAAAAGATATCAAGTATGGAGTCAAGGCGCGGGAGTCCATTTTAAATGGCGTCAATACCCTGGCCAATGCCGTCAAGGTGACCTTGGGCCCCAAGGGTCGCAACGTCCTCTTGGAGAAATCCTTCGGTTCGCCGACCATCACCAAGGATGGCGTCAGCGTGGCCAAGGAGATCGAATTGAAGGATAGATTCGAGAACATGGGCGCCCAGATGGTCAAGGAGGTCGCCTCCAAGACCAGCGACGTGGCCGGCGACGGCACCACCACCGCCACCATCCTGGCCCAGGCCATCTTCACCGAAGGGTGCAAGCTGGTGGCCGCGGGCAGCAACCCCATGGACATCAAACGCGGCCTGGACAAGAGTGTCGCCGCGGTGGTCGCCGAACTCAAGAACATCGCCAAGCCGACCAAGGAGCAGAAGGAAATCGCCCAGGTCGGCACCATTTCCGCCAACAACGACGCCACCATCGGCAACATCATCGCCGAGGCCATGGACAAGGTGGGCAAGGAAGGGGTGATCACCGTGGAAGAGGCCAAATCCATGGAAACCACCCTGGACGTGGTCGAGGGCATGCAGTTCGACCGCGGCTATCTTTCTCCCTACTTTGTCACCGATCCGGAGAAGATGGAAGTCAACATGGAGGATGCCTACATCCTGATCAACGAGAAAAAGGTCAGCTCCATGAAGGATCTGCTGCCGGTACTCGAGCAGATCGCCAAGATGGGCAAGCCGCTGTGCATCATCGCCGAGGATGTGGACGGCGAGGCCCTGGCCACCCTGGTGGTCAACAAGCTGCGCGGCACCCTGAACGTCGTCGCGGTCAAGGCCCCGGGGTTCGGGGACCGGCGCAAGGCCATGCTGGAGGACATCGCCGTCCTGACCGGCGGCCAGATGATCGCCGAGGATCTGGGCATCAAGCTGGAGAACGTCACTCTGGCCGACCTGGGCACCGCCAAACGCATCGTCATCGACAAGGACAAAACCACCATCGTGGACGGCGGCGGCTCCAAGGAGAAGCTGGAAGCCAGGGTCAAGCAGATCCGGGCCCAGATCGAGGATACCACCTCGGATTACGACCGCGAGAAGTTGCAGGAGCGGCTGGCCAAACTGATCGGCGGTGTGGCGGTCATCAATGTCGGCGCCGCCACCGAGAGCGAGATGAAAGAGAAGAAAGCCCGGGTGGAAGACGCCCTGAACGCCACCCGCGCCGCGGTGGAGGAAGGGATCGTGCCCGGCGGCGGCGTTGCCTATCTGCGCTGCCTGAAGGCCCTGGAAAAACTGGAACTGACCGGTGACCAGCGCCTCGGTAAGAGCCTGATCGCCCGGGCCCTTGAGGAGCCGGTGCGTCAGATCGCCAACAATGCCGGCCGCGAAGGGTCGGTGGTCGTGGAGCATGTCAAGGGCATGGAAGGGGCCATGGGCTTCAACGCCGACAACGAGGAGTACGAGGACCTGATCAAGGCGGGTGTCATCGATCCGGCCAAGGTCACCCGTTTCGCCCTGCAGAACGCGGCCAGCGTGGCCGGTCTGCTTTTGACCACCGAATGCATGATCGCCGAGCATCCCGAAGAGGACAAGGGTGCCGGCGGCGGCATGCCTCCGGGCGGCATGGGCGGTATGGGTGGCATGGGCGGCATGGGCGGCATGATGTAATTCGAACCGCTGCCCGAGCGTCGGCGCCCTTGTTTGCCGCCGGCGGCATGAAAGACAATATCTTCAAAAATTGCAGGGGTCTCCGTGGTAACGGCGGCCCCTGCAAATTTTTTTCCTGTTGACAGGAAAGGGTAAATCTTACATATTGGACCGGCCGGCCAGCCACCGTATCGCGGCCGGCCGACAATATGGCGATGTAGCTCAGTCGGTCAGAGCATGCGGCTCATATCCGCAGTGTCCGGGGTTCAAATCCCTGCATCGCCACCAAGAGATCATCCGGTATCATCCGATACTGTCCCGAAAGGCCCGAGAAATCGGGCCTTTTTCTTTTTCCGCCCGCCACCGCTTCCCGAATGGGGCATCGTCCCGGCCCTTTAATTTTGCGACTTCCCGAAAACTTTTTTGCCACCTTTTCGGGCGCCGGCATGGCTGGTTCGGTGTTCGGGGCCGGGCCGGGGAAGTTTTTGTCGTTGACAAACTGCCGGCCATCGATTTATTATTCGCAATTAGCCAAAGTAACGGGCCTATAGCTCAGTTGGCTAGAGCCACCGGCTCATAACCGGTCGGTCCCTGGTTCGAGTCCAGGTAGGCCCACCACCGGGCTGCAAAGCAAGGCGGTATAAGCAAGGTAATTTATGAATGAATGAACAGCCACGCTCGAACCAGTCATGCAGCGGCGGAATCCGCCGCGCCGGAGGTATGGATGCCTCATGAAAAGGGTGCTCCCGAATCAGGGAAGTACCTTTTTTGTTTGAGGAGACCCTGCGTAACCGAATCACAGCCACCGCATCTTCGCGCGATGTTCGCTCCCGACCGTAACGGGCCGTCCTTGCCGGGCCAATCCCCGGCACCTGCAATTGGCCCGAGGCCGGGGGCCGCCCATCGACTTTCCGGTTCAGGGAAAAGGTTGCTTAGGAGGTTTGGCGGACCGTCATGCCGCAAAGCCCTATTGTAGAAGATATCCTGGGAGTGCTCGAAAAGATCGCCTCCTTCGGATCTGCCGAATCATGGGACAACGTGGGCCTGCTGGTCGGCGACCCGACCAGCCCGGTTACCGGCATACTCGTTGCCCTCGATCCCACCGACGCGGTCCTGGACGAGGCCCTTGCCCTCCAGGCCAACCTGATCGTCACCCATCACCCCATTATCTTTCATCCCCTCAAGGCCATTCGTTCCGACCGCTATCCCGGCGCCCTGCTGCATCGGGCCATTGCCAACCATCTCAATTTGATCGGCTGTCACACCAATCTGGATGCCGCTCCCGGCGGGGTGAACGATGCCCTGGCCGTGCTGCTGGGGTTGATTGACGTGAAGCCCTTGGAGACCGCCGATGGCGCCGGCCATGCCATGTCTTCGGCCAATTTGGCCGGCATGGGCCGTTATGGCCGTTTTTCCGAACCGGTCGCGGGACCGGATTTTTTGACCCTTCTCTGCCGGGCCCTGAACCTCGATACCGTGGCCGTGGCCGGTACACTGCCGGCCTTGGTCGAAACGGTGGCCGTGTGCGGCGGCAGTGGCTCGGATCTGGCCTCGACGGCCAGGGAAGCGGGAGCCCAGGTGCTGGTTACCGCCGAAATCAAGCACAGTACGGGCCGCTGGGCGGAGGCCAACGATTTCTGCCTGGTGGATGGCGGCCATTTCGCCACGGAAAACCCGGTGGTGATGCCGCTGGCCGAGCGCATCAAGGAGTTTTGTATCCGGGAGGGATGGGAGGTGGATGTCCGGCCTTGCCTTACCCAGCGAGGTCCTTTTGTCTATTATCGAGCTGGATTTAACCATATCAGTTAAGGAGACTACAATTGAACGACGAAATCAAACAACTAACGGAACTGCAGGTCATCGATCTTCAAATCGCCGAACTCGATGGGGACTTGACCTCCAAACAGGGTTCCATGGCGGACAGGCAGGCAATTTTGGCCGAACGCCTGAACTCCGTGGAGGAATTGAAACAAAAAATCGAGGTCTCCGAGGCCAGGCGGCGCGAGGTGGAGGGGCAGCATGCCGATGACCTTGCCCGTCTCAAGGAGCGTCAGTCCAAAATGATGCAGGTGCAGACGAACCGGGAATACCAGAGCATCCTGAAGGAAATCGAGGACGGCAAGCGGGCCAACAAGGAGCGGGAAGAGGAGATCGTCAAGCTCATGGAGCAGAAGGAAGGGTATGCGAAGATGCTCCAGGAGCAGCAGGCCCTGTGCGTGGAGGAAGAAAAGGAACTGGCCCGGGTGGCGGCGGAACTCGACAGCCACGCCACCGAGGTGAATGAAAGGAAGACCGAAATCGCCAAGGTCCGGGATGCCAAGGCCAAGGGCATCAATGCCTCCCTGCTGAAGAAATACAACATGCTCAGGCTGCGGCGCAACGGCACGGCGGTGGTGGGCGTGACCCAGGGAGTGTGCCAGGGTTGCTTCATGAACATGCCGGCGCAGATGTACAATGAGATCCTCAGGGGCGACAAAATGCTCAACTGCCCGACCTGCCAGCGTATCCTCTACCCCCAGCCGCAGGAAAACGGTGATCGGTGAGAGGTAACCAGTGAGTGGTGACCGGTGAGTGGTG
>Ga0214472_10004821_pt1 | contig 14227 bp, 15 predicted proteins | sample RVTome_6_FD_207662 | JGI IMG/M metagenome (GOLD analysis project Ga0214472, IMG submission 207662) | Soil microbial communities from uranium-contaminated site in the Upper Colorado River Basin, Wyoming, United States - RVT140D175 | ecosystem: Environmental > Terrestrial > Soil > Contaminated >... | reverse complement strand
CGGGTTCAGGCAAATCTGAAAGTGAAACAGATGAGGTTATCAATGCCTCATCAATGTCTTCAACAGTGATGTTGCCAGCCTTGATTTCAGTGGCCAACATTCTGCAGGCATGTGTGATGTCCCAACGCCCGCCATAATTGATTGCAACAGCGAACTGCAGTCCGGTATTTCCTTCCGTTTTTTTTGTGGCTTTGGCCATCTGTGCTTGCAGGTTGGATGGAAACACTTTCAGATCGCCGATAAAGCGCAATCTGACATTGCTTTTGTTCAAATCATCTACTTCCTTTTTCAGTGAAGTCATGAATAATTCCAGCAACCGGGAAACCTCTGAGCCTGGACGTTTCCAGTTTTCGCTGCTGAATGCATAGACTGTCAGGGCCTCAATCTTTTTAACTGCGGAAATTTCAACGATATTACGGAGAGCGGCAACGCCGGCCTTGTGACCTGAAATTCTCAGCAGACCACGTTGTTTTGCCCAGCGGCCATTACCATCCATGATAATAACAACATGGCGTGGAATTGTTTTTCTTAATTCGATATTGGCATGTGGCATTGAGTGGATAAAACTAATTATTTATCAGGAAACTGACAGATCAGATTTCCATCAATTCACTCTCTTTAGCTTCAATCATCTTGTCGATATTTGCAATGTGATCATCCGTCAGTTTCTGTATCCGTTCCTCAGAACGGCGCTCTTCATCCTCTGAAATGCTTTTATCTTTTACCATCTCTTTGAAAGAATGGTTAGCATCGCGTCTGATATTGCGTATGGCAACTTTTGCCTTTTCAGCCTCTGTCCTGACGACCTTGATTAATTCCTTGCGCCGGTCTTCGGTCAATGGCGGCAAGGGTATGCGGATCACATCGCCTGCTGTAACCGGATTGAGTCCGAGATCAGAGTTTAATATGGCTTTTTCGATATTGGGAATGGCACTTTTATCCCAGGCATTGATGGTCAACGTCCTGGCATCAAGTACATTAACATTACCCACCTGGTTAATGGGTACCTCACTGCCGTAATAATCCACAGTAATATGATCCAGCAGACTGGTATGTGCACGGCCGGTCCTGATCTTGCCCAGGTCATGTTTAAGTGTTTCTACGCTTTTGTTCATGCGTTGATCAGCATCAGAGATAACATTTTTTGCCATTTGTATTTCTCCCTAATCACCCAATCATTTGCTCGTTACCAACGTTCCTTCATCTTCTCCCCGAACTGCCCGCATCAGGGCCCCATGTTTGGTCATGTCCAATACCCTGAGTGGCATGTGGTTTTCACGGCATAGTACAACAGCTGTAGCGTCCATGACTTCAAGTTTTCTTTCCAGGACTTCATCGTAACTCAACTGCTCATAACGTTTTGCTGATTTGTTTTTTATCGGGTCATCCGAATAGACTCCATCTACTTTGGTGGCCTTAATCAGTAAGTCTGCATTAACCTCGATAGCCCGAAGGCTGGCTGCGGAATCTGTTGTAAAAAAAGGATTACCGGTCCCGGCAGCCAGAATAATCACCCGGCCTTTCTCAAGGTGCCGTATGGCACGGCGACGGATATAGTCTTCACAGATCTGGTTCATTTTGATAGCTGACATAACACGTGCATGCTTCCCCTGCCGTTCCAGGGCATCCTGCATGGCAAGCGAATTCATGATGGTAGCCAACATACCCATATGATCAGCGGTGACTCTGTCAATTCCAGCAGCAGCCAGGCCGGTACCCCGGAATATATTGCCACCCCCGATGACAATCGCCACCTGCACATTGGCATTGGTGAGTTCAGTCACCTCTTCTGCCATACGCAGGATCATCGCAGGGTCTATGCCATAGGCGGCATTGCCCATTAATGCCTCACCGCTGAGTTTTAAGAGAACCCGCCGGTATTTGATATTGTTATTTTCTGACGGGGTGGACAAGGATTTACTCTCCCTTGGCCTGTTTCATTACTTCTTCGGCAAAATTATCGCTGCGTTTTTCCAGACCTTCACCGACTTCATAACGGATGAACTGGTTGACCTTTGCGCCAGCTTTACCCAAAAGCTTTTCAACTGTCGTTTCCGGATCTTTAACAAACGGTTGTCCCAGCAAGGTAATTTCCTTTTTAAATTTTGCAATGCGTCCGGAAACCATTTTTTCAATGATGTTATCCGGTTTACCACTTTCTCTGGCCTGTGCAATAAAGACTTCCTTTTCCTTTTCCAGAGTTTCCGGTGCAATCTGCTCGTCCGAGATACACACCGGCGGCGGCTGATGACCGGCAACATGCATGGCAACGTCCCTAGCCAGTTCATCATCCCCTGCCTGCATATCAACCAGCACGCCTATACGGGTGCCGTGAAGGTAAACACCCAGCCTGTCGCCCTCTGGTTTGTGCAGGTAAAAACGCCTGACACTGACGTTCTCACCAATCTTGGCCACCAGTTGCTGACGTGATTCTTCGATCGTCTGTCCGGAATCACCGGCGATAGGCATGGACATCAGTGCATCCACATCGGCTGGATGATTCGCAAGAATACAGGCCGCTACCTGCTCGCTGAATGATTTGAAATTTTCGTCTTTGGCAACAAAGTCGGTTTCGGAATTGACTTCAAGAATCACTGTTTCACCTGAAGCTGGATTCTGCTGGATGAGAATGTTGCCTTCGGCGGCAATGCGCCCGGCTTTTTTGGCGGCCTTTGCGACACCAGATTTGCGCATGGCCTCAATGGCCGCTTCAATATCACCTTTGGCTTCTTCCAGTGCCTTTTTGCAATCCATCATGCCAGCGCCGGTACGCTCGCGCAGTTCTTTCACCATTCCGGCTGTAATTTGCATCTTAAACTGTCCTCATGTTTTGCTGAATAAATTGATATTCAATAACTGCTATCGACGTGATTCCGGTTCAGATCAATCACTCTTTCTTCTTCGTCACTTTCTTCTTTGTAGTTTTCTTTTTGGTCACCTTTTTGGCATCAGCAGCTTCTGTGCCCGCGGCAGCTTTTGGCTTGCTATCATCGCCAGAATCAGCATCAGTTTTGCGGGTGGTTCTGGCTTTCTTCTTGACCTTGATTTTGGACGATGCTTCATCATCTGCTGCTACCGGAGCACCGCTTTCATCAAGCTCGACAAAATCATCGCCCTCGCCGGTACCACCGAGATGGGCAACTGATTGACGGCTTTCAATGATTGCATCGGCAATACCTTTCGCATACAAACTTATGGAACGGATGGCGTCATCATTACCCGGAATAACGTAGTCAACATCATCCGGGCTGTTGTTGCTGTCCACGATGCCAATTACCGGTATACCCAGTTTCCGGGCCTCTTTGATGGCGATATATTCATAGCCCACATCAATAACAAACATGGCGTCGGGCAGGCCCGGCATGTCCTTGATTCCGAACAAGGTCTTTTCCAGTTTTTCCAGTTCGCGCTGACGGGTCAGCTGTTCCTTTTTGCCCAACTTGTCCATGGTGCCGTCAAGTTTCTGTGCTTCGAGATCTTTCAGGCGATTAATCGATTGCTTGACGGTTTTGAAATTTGTTAATAATCCACCCAGCCAGCGGCGGTTGATATAAGGCATACCACAGCGAACAGCTTCATCCTTGACGATGGATTGTGCTGCGCGTTTGGTACCGACAAACAGGATCTTGCCTTTGCGGGCTGCGAGCTTGCTGACGAAATTTACGGCATCATTGTAAAGCGGGAGCGTCTGCTCAAGATTGATAATATGGATTTTGTTGCGCTGGCCAAACAGATAAGGGGCCATTTTGGGGTTCCAGAAACGGGCCTGGTGGCCGAAATGAACGCCAGCCTCCAGCATTTCACGCATGGTGATATTCGACATAACTATATTCTCCTGTCGGGTTAAGCCTCCGCGCACCCCATGTAATAACCCGTTCCATCAATGATGGTTGGGCACCCATTACACAGTTACAGCGCGCGTGTGGGGTTAGTAATAACTCTGAACTTGTCAGAGGTTTCGCAGTATAGGGATATACTGCCGTTTTGCAATCGCACATAACGTCCGCTTGGGCGGTTGAGGATTACTGTTTCTGAAAAATCACGGGTGACTTTTCAGCAGGCAGGCACTAAACTGCGGGCGCTTTATAACATAGAAGTCCTGAGATAACAATTGCTTAGCTATTAATTATTATGGCCGTAACGATAAAAACCCCGGCAGAAATTGAAAAAATGCGTGTCGCAGGCCAACTCGCGGCTGAAGTCCTGCAAATGATCGGGCCGTATGTACAGCCAGGGATCACTACGGGCGAACTTGACCGGATTTGTCATGATTACATCACCGGTACACTGAAGGCCATTCCGGCGCCATTGAATTACCGCGGATTCCCAAAGTCGATCTGTACATCGGTCAATCATGTCGTTTGTCATGGCATACCTGGAGACAAAAAACTCAAGGATGGCGATGTCATCAATATCGATATCACGGTCATCAAAGATGAATTTCATGGCGATACCAGCAAGATGTTTTTTGCCGGCACGCCTTCAATACTGGCAAAGCGCCTGGTAGATACCACCTATGAATGCATGCGCACCGGAATAGAAATGGTGAAACCTGGCGTAAGGCTGGGTGATATCGGCCATGCTATCCAGCAATGCGCAGAATCACATCATTATTCCGTCGTTCGCGAATATTGCGGGCATGGAATCGGCAAGGAATTTCATGAAGATCCGCAAGTCCTGCATTACGGAGAAAAAAATACCGGGCTGACATTGGAAGAAGGCATGACGTTTACCATCGAACCCATGATTAATGCCGGCAAGCGTCATGTAAAACTTTTATCCGATGAATGGACTGTAGTGACCAAAGACCGGAGTTTATCTGCCCAATGGGAACATACGCTATTGGTCACTGCGGATGGTTATGAAGTCCTGACCAAACGTCCCGAAGAGGATATTTGATCCATGCAGGAATTCCTGATGGCCGATAACGAATTAACGGCTGAACTGTTTGACCGGCAGGCATTCACCCGCGAATTAAAACATACAAAACAACCTCTCAGTCTGTTTAAACAGGCCCGCATCACCGGTCATCAGTTGCTTAATGAAGCATTTGTCGCCGGCGTACCGATCAAAACTCTTGTTAATCAACGCGCATGGTTAATTGATCAGCTGCTTGTTGCAGCATGGGAACATATCATGACAACTGATGAAATAGCGCTGATAGCTGTGGGTGGATACGGACGTGGAGAACTGCATCCTGCATCGGACATTGATCTGATGATCCTCATCAATTCACGCCGTAATAAATTATTGAACCAGTCAGTAGAAAAATTCCTGGTATTTCTCTGGGACATCGGCCTGGAAGTCGGGCACAGCGTACGCACGATCAAGGATTGTATCCGGGAAGCAAAAAATGACATTACCGTCGCCACCAACCTCATGGAATCGCGGATACTGGCCGGTAATGTGTCCTTATATAATGAAATGTGCAAACAAACCGGTCCCAAAAAGATTTGGCCCACCAAAAAATTCTTCGAGGCAAAAATCAAGGAACAGATCGAACGGCATAAAAAATATGACAACTCGGAACATAAGCTGGAACCCAATATCAAGGAAGGGCCAGGCGGGTTGCGTGATATTCAGGTGATTGGCTGGGTAGTAAAGCGGCATTTTGGTGCTGATACTTTGAAAGAGCTCGTCACACATGAATTTCTGACTGAAGACGAATTTCGTATTCTGGATGCCGGACAGTCACTTCTATGGCGCATTCGTTATGCATTGCATTTTATTACCGGGCATCGGGAAGACCGTCTGCTGTTCGATTACCAGCGTAATGTGGCTGAACTGTTCGGATTTCGGACGCAGGACAACAGCGGTGTCGAAAATTTCATGAAGATGTATTACCGGACAGTACGTGAACTGAATATCCTGAATGAAATACTTTTACAACATTTCCAGGAAGCGATTATCTATGCGAAACGCAGGGAGAAAATAAAACCGCTGAACCGCCGCTTCCAGATCCGGAACAACTTTCTTGAAGTTACCAATAATAATGTATTCAAACGATATCCTTTTGCCTTGCTGGAACTCTTTCTTTTGATTCAGCAAAACCCGTCTATTGAGGGAGTTCGCGCCAGCACTGTCAGACTGGTCCGCAAACATTCCAGTATGATCGACAGGGAATTCCGCCAGGACATTCGTAATCGCAGCCTGTTTATGGAAATTATCCGGCATCCGCGGCATGTCGGCCACGAACTCAGGCGTATGCATCGTTACGGCATACTCAGTAAATATCTTCCTGCATTCGGTGATGTTGAAGGACTGATGCAGTTCGATTTGTTTCACATCTATACTGTTGACGAACATATTCTTTTTGTCGTGCGTAACTTGCGCTTGTTCAGCGCTCCGGAAAAATCCAGGGAATATGCAACATACAACAAATTGTTATCTTCGCTGCCCAAACAGGAATTGTTATACCTGGCGGGACTTTTCCATGATATTGCCAAGGGCCACAACGGTGACCACTCTATCCTGGGTGCAAAAGACGCCATTAAATTCTGTAAACTGCATGGCCTGAGTGAATATGATGCCAAACTGGTTGGCTGGCTGGTGGAACATCATTTACTCATGTCCAAGACTGCGCAACGCATGGATCTCAGTGATCCGGAAAATATCATTCACTTCGCAGAAATAATGCGTGACCGGAATCATCTGAATTATCTTTATCTCCTGACCGTTGCTGACATACAAGGCACCAATCCTGCTTTATGGAACAACTGGAAAGAAGCCTTGCTTGCAGACCTGTACCAGAAAACATTGCTGGCATTGCGGCGCGGACTGGAAAACCCGGTAGGCAAGAAAGCCCTGATTGAAGAAACCAAGAAAGCTGCGCTGGAACTGATTAAACACAAAAAGAAAATCACACTGGATATTAATCTGCTTTGGGAAAGTCTTGGAAAAGATTACTTCATCCGCTATTCAGCAGATGAAATTGCCTGGCATACTGAAGCCATCAGCAAAACGGCCGATACTGAAAAACCATTGATCATGATCCGGGAACAAACATCCCGTGGCGGCACTGAAGTATTTATCTATATGAAAAATCGCGACAACATATTTGCCGCGACGACCCGGACGCTGGACAGACTGGGTTTTACCATTATGGATGCACGCATCATCACATCAGAAAATGATTACACGCTCGATTCCTATACTATTCTGGAAAAAAACGGAGACATTGTCGGCGGCAAGCAAAGACGTGATGAATTAATCAAAACCCTGCAGCAGGCATTAACTACCCTGAATAAATTCTCAAGCAAGATCACGCGCATCAAATCACGCCGGTTGAAACATTTTAACATTCCAACTCAAATCAATTTCATGCCGGATGAAAAAAATAACCGTAACATAATGGAAGTTATCACAATAGATCGACCCGGCATACTTTCCAGAATCGGTATGGCGCTCGATTTCTGCGGGGCACGGTTGCAAGGTGCAAAAATTGCAACTTATGGTGCCCGTGTGGAAGATATCTTTTTTATCACGGACAGAAAAAACAGAATCATCAACGATCCGATCAAGTTTGAATGCCTGCGTAACTCAATCACAAGTAGTCTTGAATCCAGCTAGATAGTAATGATAGTTGCGCCACCAGTTTCCGAAGCTGAGCTGATTGAAAGAACGACAGCAATGGCAGGTAAAACCCTGCAGCAGATTGCCCACCAGTTACATAATTCAATACCGGAAAATCTGAACAGTAACAAAGGCTGGTCCGGGGAGATCATTGAACATTATCTCGGTGCCAATGCCGGATCATCACCTGAACCGGATTTCAGAAACATCGGCGTTGAACTTAAAACACTGCCCATAGCAAAAAACGGAAAACCGAAAGAATCAACGTTTGTCTGTACTGTTTCACTATTACCTGAAGATAATTCAAGTTGGGATAATTCTCTGGTGAAACGGAAACTGTCCCGTGTGTTGTGGGTCCCTGTAGAAGCAGATACAGCGATTCCGCTTGCTCACAGAAGAATTGGCAATGCATTTCTCTGGAGTCCGAGTCCAGCACAGGAAAAAATTCTGCACCAGGACTGGGATGAACTGATGAACATGGTCATGATGGGGCAACTCGAACAAATCACAGCCAGATATGGCAAATACCTGCAAATCCGGCCCAAAGCGCAGAATGCCCGATCGTTACGGTCCGGTATCAATGCCGATGGTGAAATTGTCAAAACATTACCACGGGGTTTTTATTTAAGAATTGTTTTTACCCGGATGATTCTTGATAAATCCAGGTTTTAAAATTCAGGCAATATATATCGTCATTCTGTACAGGAATGTACAGAATCCAGTGCCAGGGATGGTGTATTGAAATGGAGAACGCATTGAAGCAAAAACCTGACAGAAAATTCTCCATCGCACCGATGATGGACCGGACTGACCGGCATTTCCGCTATTTCCTGCGCCTGATCAGCAGGCACACCCTGCTCTATACCGAAATGGTTACCTCCCATGCGATATTACATGGTGACCGTCAACGCCTGCTCGGATATTCGGAACGCGAACATCCTGTGGCCCTGCAAATCGGCGGCAGTGATCCTGTGGAACTGGCGGCGTGTGCACAGATAGGGGAAGACTTTGCCTATGATGAAGTCAATCTGAATATTGGTTGTCCGAGTGATCGCGTACAGTCCGGAAAATTCGGTGCCTGCCTGATGGCAGAACCGGAACTGGTCGCTGAATGTGTCGACAGCATGCAGAACAAAGTCAGTATTCCGGTCACCGTTAAAACCCGCCTCGGGATCGATGAGCGAGACAGTTATGAAGAATTAATTTCATTTGTGCGAATGGTCAGCGCCGCTGGTTGCAGGACATTTATCATGCATGCCCGCATGGCCTGGCTGAATGGTCTCAGCCCGAAAGAAAACCGCGAGGTCCCGCCACTGGAATATGAAAAAGTCTATCAACTCAAAAAAGATTTTCCTGAACTTGAGATTATTATCAACGGCGGTTTCGCCAGCATGGCAAAAATCAAAAACCAGTTTCCGAATGTGGATGGCGTAATGATCGGCCGTGCTGCCTATCAGAATCCGTATCTGCTCGCTGACGCAGATCGTTTGATTTTCGGGGATGTCTCCGAGCCGCTTGCAAGAGACGAAGTTCTGGATGAATTCAAAATTTATATCAAGAAACAACTGGCGCTGGGCGTACCACTGAACGCCATGACCCGGCACATCCTTGGTTTGTATCAGGGCCAGCCCGGCGCCCGCGCCTTCCGCCGCAACATAAGTGAAAACGCACACAAACCCGGTGCGGGTATCGAAATTCTGCAACACTCAACAGAACCTGCAATTAATGATATGTAGTTTTTACCCAGTCTAAAATTTGTAATTTTTCGATCTTTTTCAGGGAACATTATTTCAACTTTCCATCAAAGAATATCAATTGGCCCAATCAATCCATTTGATTTTGTAACCGGCCAATCAACGTCATTCACATTAAGCAGGCAGATGCCATTATCAAGTACCGTGACAAACATGGTCCGTTCATCAAGCTCAATGAGCTGACCTTTGTAGAGGGTGTGGACCGGGACCTGATCCTGCCAAACTACAATAAACTGACAATCGGGAGTGTCACCGCTGCAGACAATGAAGAATATATAATTCTTCAAACATTTCAGGATGAAAACAAAACCTCCCTTCGGGGAGGTTTTTTATTGGTTATGCTATAACGGCCCGGCAAAGACGCGCGCGCTTTTCGCGCGTCGATATTGAGCCATTTGTTAAATGCTAATGCATTCATAACTTGAAACCACACTGGCCACACTGTCTAAATAAAAATTTTTGTAAAGCATATTTCATTTTCCCACCTCTAAACATATATTTATTACAATCCGGACATATGCTTTTTTGCAACTTATAAGCGAACACGCAACATAAAATCATATAGACTAAAAGAAAAACTCCACTCCAATCCTTTAAACCGGTAACTTCTATAAGTTTTGGAATGGATATTAAAAATACTGGAAAAAGCAACCATACTAAAAGAGTAATATTGCGAATTCTAATTATGCTCTTTGCATTCATATTTTATAATGGCATTTAACGACGAAACTTAGCGGCGGCGAAGCCGTCCGACTTGGGTGCCTTGTTAGCATTCATCTGCTTAACGCCTTTAACACAGTTTTTGGTTCTTTTGCCACAACGTTTAACAATACCAATGCTGGGCCGTGAGGTGTCCGATCACCCCGCTCCCAATGCCGCAGAGTACTAACACTGATACCAAATGCAGACGCAAATTCATTTTGAGACATGCCTGTTTTGGAGCGAATGTTTTTTACGTCAATAGACGTAAATTCATGTACAACAGCTTTGCCTTTCTTTCCCTTTGAATAATCCAGGGCTTCATTGAGACCTTTTTTAATACTATCGAATGCCTTGCTCATGCTACTCACCATATTGTTTGATAATTTGCGCAGTAACTTTGACTAATTGGTTACGTTCGCTTTTGGAAAGGTTAGACTTTTCACCTTTTCCAAATACTGTTAAAAGAAATAGAGGTATTGTTTCGTTGTGATAGTAATATATGACACGCACCCCGCCACTTTTGCCTCTGCCTTGTGCAGACCATCGTAATTTACGGATTCCACCCGTACCTTGCATAAGGTCGCCAGATGCTGGATGTTGCGCCAGATAATTGATGATGCTTATCCTTTCTGCAACTGTAAGTAATTTATCTGCTCTCCACTGGAATTCAGGTAATTCAACGATGGTTTGCATAATCCTGAAGTATAATCCATTGGATTATGCTACGTCAATGAATGCTAACGACGAAACTTAGCGGCGCGGCTTTGCCGCATCGCGCTGGAGTGTTTTGTTAGCAGTCAATTGTTCAAGGCGTTCGGCCAACCAGACTTTGATAATTGATTGCCGAGTTACCCCGAGTCTGCTCGCTTCATGGTCCAGCGAATTAAGCATCCATACAGGAATGTCTACATTAACTCTTTTTTGTTCTTGCGAGACTCGCCTGGCTTTAGACAGGTCGAGATCATTTAAGATGTCATCTCCATCATCAAATTTTTTATCAAATGTTTTAGCTTTCATATATTGCTACCTCTGAATTTCTGGAGCGACGGACTGAAATTATCCTGATGATCTCGCCCCTGTATGTAATTACAGCAGACCAATAGCCGGAACCAATGCGACCTATAATTAAAAATCTTGGTTCATCTACCGTTTTAGCGGGAATCTCTAGTAAATCAGGATCTTCCCAGAGTTTTTGTGCCTCAATAAAATCAATACCATGTTTCTTCAGGTTGGATTTACTTTTTTTAGCGTCAAATTCAAACGAAATCATGGTATAGAAAATATACCATAATTATCCAATTGGCAAGGTGTAAATGTTGACTTCTAACGAAGCTGTAGAAAAACCCCAGAAATCGGTTTTTTTTCAAAATTTCGCCGAGACGAGTTTTTCTCCGTGGCATATCTAATTTCATTCATACGTTAATTTAAGCCTATATAGAAGATCTTTTTAAACAGTTGTGCAAATGTCTCAAAAAATATTTTTAACCGCCTTAAATCGCCTCTAATAAAAATTTCTCGGATTGTGGAGGTTTTTCTACAGCCTCAACGCTTCGGTAAGGGGCGAAAAAAAGCAAAGCTTTTTTGCGTCCCAGCCGAAGGCTACTTTACCGACTTGTTATAAGCCGCCATTGGTAACCGATATATTGATTGTATACACCGGGCTAATCTCATTTTTATAAGTAATATTGACGATAATATATTTCGTGTTGATATGTGAATCGAAGGTCATTGGTCTCCTCCGGTAACTGAAAACTCTAACTCTTGATTAGATGTGGAATCCACAAAAAGACGGTAACCATCATTAAACTCAATAACAAGCTCTGAAGTTCGATGACGCCAAATCTTTTTTACAGTCTTATCAATGAGTAATTTTTCAAGAGAGCTGGCCTCATTTTTCAATTCATCTTGTGTCATAGAATTCACAACCATTCTCGGAAAGGCTTATAACTAGGTGTTAGGGAGCCAAAAGCTCCATAATATTATATAGGGGATTGGGGTGGGCACGTTGAAAACCTCCTTTTTATCAAATGATTGAGTAACTGTAGCTGATCTTTCTTCTGATATCTACCCGGCTCCCTTTGCTGTTTTCAATATCATAGTAATTTGACCCCCATATTGAGGGAGTTCGAGAAAATTATTTAATAACAAATAAATATAGAAATCTGAAAATTTTACCAGGGGGTTATATATGGGAGCTTTACATCCGTATAATCAGGTTTTATAGTTTTTAAAAATAAATCAGGGAGGATTTCATGACAGATCATACTCACAACCCGCCCCGTTTACTTGACCAGGTAAAGTCAAGGATACGTTACCTTCATTATTCCCGCCGCACTGAAGCTGTTTATTTGATGTGGATTAAGCGTTTTATTCTTTTCCACAACAAACGTCATCCAAAAGATATGGGTTCCGCAGAGATTGTGGCCTTCCTTTTAATACCACGATGATCTATACCTATGTATTGGATCGTGGCGGCAAGGGTGTAAAAAGCCCACTGGATGTTGCTCTGTCCTGATGATGCATTGTTATTGCGCTGTTCCGTCAGATGCGTGATTATTGTGTTTGTTGAATACACCTGCTGAAAAACCGGTTCTGGTCTACGACGGCGATTGCGGGATTTGCCGTTACTGGGTGAATTATTGGCTAAGTTTGACCGGTGACAAAGTAGATTACCAACCCTATCAGGAAGTGGCCGGGAATTATCCTGATATTTCACTGGATGAGTTCCGGCGTTCGATTCAATTCATCGCACCGGATGGTGAAGTTTGCTCAGGTGCGAAAGCAGTTTATATTCTGTTAAAAGATCGATTCCCCTACAATTTTTATCTCCTCCTCTATCGTTATCTTCCTGGTTTCGCCTTTCTTGCAGAATGGTTCTATACGTTTTTTTCCAAACGCCGAAGTTTGTTGAGCTTAATCAGCCACGTGTTATGGGGAAGAAAACTTGAAGCCCCAAAATATGAACTGACCAGTTGGCTGTTTCTGCGACTGCTCGGATTTATTTATTTATCCGCATTTGCTTCTCTGGCCGTGCAGATCAAGGGACTGGTGGGTGAAGAAGGTATATTGCCTTTGGGACTTTTTCTTCAGCGTGCGCAGGAACATTTTGGTGATGCAGCATTTTATAATTTGCCCAACATTTTCTGGATTTCCCATGCTGATCCGGTTTTAACGGGAAGTTGTATTGCCGGGATCGTATTTTCGTTGCTGCTGATTTTTAATGTATTTGCGCGCACATCACTGGTAATTCTTTTTGGCCTGTGGTTGTCATTGTTCTATGCCGGGCAAACATTTCTGCAATTTCAATGGGACTTGTTATTAATTGAATGTGGGTTTCTTGCGATATTTATTCCAACACGTTCTGTATTAATCGTATGGTTGTTTCGCTGGCTCGCATTTCGTTTTATGTTCCTCGGTGGCGTGGTCAAGCTTGCCAGTGGCGACCCTACCTGGGACAACCTCACAGCACTCACCTATCATTTTGAAACACAACCCTTGCCTACAGCTCTTGCCTGGTACGCGCACAACCTGCCAGTATCGATATTGATGTACATGACTGCCATTACATTGATTATTGAATTGTTGTTGCCGTTTTTTATCTTTCTGACACGGAATTTCAGGTTTGCAGCGGCCTTCGGTTTTATTCTGTTGCAAACAGGTATTATCCTCACCGGTAACTATAATTATTTTAATCTGCTCACCCTCACTTTTTGCCTGTTCTTGTTCGATGATGCAGCGTTGCGCTGGTTATTTCCCGAAAAATTAAAATCACGAATCACAGGCAGATCAACACCTGTAACCAGACTGAATTTTTCTCTGGCAACCATCGTTTTCATTATTGTTATCACTGCCAGTTCTGCACAACTCTGGAGAATGTTCTCCCAATCCGAGCTACCAGTTTTGACATCCGTTGCACGGACAATTGCTCCATTTAATATCGTAAATAACTATGGCCCGTTTGCGGTGATGACCAGAGTGCGGCATGAAATCATCATCGAGGGATCAAATGACGAAGAACACTGGCAGGAATATGTTTTCAAATACAACCCGGGAGATTTGCATAAACGGCCGGAATGGATCATTCCACATCAACCACGCATGGACTGGCAGATGTGGTTTGCTGCATTGAGCACACCGGATTCGCAACCCTGGTTCCGGAACCTGCTGGTGCGTTTATTACAGGGGCAACCTGCTGTGGT
>Ga0214472_10004820_pt1 | contig 14228 bp, 14 predicted proteins | sample RVTome_6_FD_207662 | JGI IMG/M metagenome (GOLD analysis project Ga0214472, IMG submission 207662) | Soil microbial communities from uranium-contaminated site in the Upper Colorado River Basin, Wyoming, United States - RVT140D175 | ecosystem: Environmental > Terrestrial > Soil > Contaminated >... | reverse complement strand
CCGTCTTTATCGACGATGTCCTGCAGACTCCTTTTTTCAAGGTTCTGCAGCAGGATATCGGTGTCGAGATATCTTTTTGCAAGCATTTTTGCAAGAATCACCCCAACGGTACTTTTGCCGGAACCAGGCATGCCGATTAATATGATATTGGATTTTCTTTTTTTCATCTGGATCTCCGGATGTAATCAATAGGTTGTTTGTCCATGTATTGTAGAGTAGATGGTTATAATTGCAATAGCTTGCCTGATGTTTAGGAGCCGTTACGAAATAACCCGGCCATTTTTATCCATTTCGTTAGGGCTCCTTATGCCGTTCCGGGTTTACCTTTGGCCATGTTATTCTTTGACAACGGCTTAGTACCTTCACGAAATTCTTTTTGCTCATTAAATGAATTTCGTGAAGGTACTTATACAATTGTGCTATACTTGGTTCAGTACGCTTTGGATCTCAGTAGAACTGATAATTAATAATTCTCTATTAAAATTGGAGAGATAAGGTATGGAGTTTTTCACAAATCTCAAAGAATGGTTTGCTTCGATTCATATACAAGAACAAATCAGAGATGTTGATTTCACTGGATTGTTTACCAATCCATGGTTTATTATTCCTTTTGCTTTGCTGGTTTGCTACTTGCTTTATAAGCAAAACTGGAAGGATCTCATTATAATTACAATATTTGTTGCCGTCTGGTGGGTGTCTGGTACAGACTATATGAACTCTCTTTTAGTAGATGGCGAGATACAAATTAGTAAAATACTGCCGGTCATTTTTGGCGGCGCAGCAGTTTTGGGTTTTGTTATCTATCTCTTTTTTGGCAGGTCCGATTAATCGGGATAATTATGCAGTTTCGAAATGGAATTTTTATAATAACAGAGGAAGATCACTGTCCTTTGTACAATGTACGCGAGGAGCTGAAAGTCAGTGATGGTGTTCTGAGCTTGCCGGCAGGTAAACCGTCATGCCTTACCCTTACTAAGGAGCTTATAGCTATTGCATCGGCAGACAGCAACTATGAAAGTTATTCCCATGGACAGAACCAAAAGGTCAAATTCGAATGCGGTGGATGCACCGGACTTATTCGTTTTGAATATAAAAAGGATAAGGGTTTCGCGACACTGCAAATGAAATTGCTTGCCGCTGCTGAACGCCGGGAGAAGATAAAAGGGACGAACAGTTTCGCTGGACTTTTGCATTCCGTGGAGATTTTTTCGAGCCTTTCCTCCGAAGATTTGCTGGATCTTTCCACCTTACTTGAACTAAGCGATGTCCCCTGGCAATTTCCTATTGCTCAAAAAGGTGATCCGGGAGACAGATTGTTTATCTTATTATCAGGTAAGGCTGAGGTAATTGATGACAATGGCGTAGCCCTTGCCGAACTAAAGAAAGGCGAAGTCTTCGGTGAGATGAGTCTGCTGTCGGGGGACCGTGTTTCCACGACCATTATGACGGTTGAGCCATGTCAGCTAGCCGTGATGAACCAGAAGAATTTTCGCCATATCCTCAACCGTTTTCCTGCCCTCCAGGTGTTTTTCTATAAGCTTCTGGTCAGCAGGATCACCAAAATGAACATGCAGCGGGCGGAGGAATTGTCGTCTGGAATGGTTGGGCAGCTTGCAGATATTTCTCCCGTAGAACTTTGCCAAATGATCAACTCTAATCAAAAGACCGGCAGACTGAATCTTGAGTTTGGAGAAAAACGGGCAATTATCATGTTCAACGAAGGCGAACTCGTACATGCTGAATTTGACGCATTGTTGAGTAAAGATGCCTTCTACAGGATTTTGTCAATGGATAATGGCCGCTTTAAATTCATCCAGGGATTAACGGAAAAAGAAAAATCTCTGGATGTCATCGGTGGTTTTATGGGTATGCTCATGGAAGGAATGAAGCGCCTTGATGATTTACATCATCGATGATTTAGGATTTAGGAACAGTATCTAACCTGTAAGCGGGAAGAATGCCTGGACTCTTTTCAATACCTTTTTGATGGGTATAAGGTGTTTTGCCCGCCGTCTGTCTATAGTCTCTTATTTGGATTGAATGATCTTGACTGTTTAGCCAAGACTGAAAAATGAATTTGAAATGAGCAGAAGGCAATTGAAGCAGGATGTCGTATCACTTTTGCAAAAATCCAGACTTGATGAAATATTCCAAAAACTTGCTTGCTGCCAGGACCACTCTCTGATCAATCCTCTGTTTATCGCTCTTTGTCATCCTGACGAAAAGGTGAGATGGCACGCAGTATGTAGTTTTGGTTGGCTTGTCCCGGCAATTACAGAAAAGAATCCGGAGGCGGGCCGGATAGTGATGCGGCGTTTTCTCTGGTCACTGAATGATGAATCCGGGGGGATAGGCTGGGGCGTGCCTGAGGCTATGGCGGAAATAATGTGTCGGAGCGCACTCCTTCGCAACGAATACCTGCATATGCTTATCTCCTACATGCGTGAAGATGGTCAGGAGCTGTTTCAGGATGGCAACTATCTTGAGCTGCCGATGTTGCAGCGAGGATTGCTCTGGGGCATTGGCAGGTTGTGTCAGGACCATCGTCAGGAAATGATCGAACGACAGATCGTCAATGATGTGAGTGCATATCTCGAATCTTCAGACCTGCACGTTATTGGCTTAGCGATTTGGTGTCTCGGTTTGCTTGGGGTTGGAACCGGACTGGACAAAATCCAGCGTTTCCAGGGCTGCACTGAAGAATTACATCTTTTTCTCAACAACCAAATCCAGGATATATCGGTTGCAGAGCTAGTCCGGAGGGCCCCTCAACCCGGTATCGGATAATAAATTTTGAACTGCTGGTAATGTAAAACTGACTGTTGGTTGCCGGACACGCCTTATTTTGTCTTGCCGGCTCTTTTCAGAGAAGACCCTTCGGCATAGGTGGTACTTTGTTTCCACCGAGGGAAAAGCCACCGTCCATACGCAGGCATGCTCCGGTAATATAGCTCGCTTCCACCGCCAGAAAATAGACACTGCCTGCTACTTCTTGTGGAAAACCGGTTCGTCCAAGGAGAATTTCGCTTTCTATCTGTGCCTTCTCCTGATCGGAGAGGGCTACCCATCCCCGGGTGCCTTCCCCATGTCTGCTCTGAATGAGACCAAGCACCAGTTCGTTGACCCGAATAGCAGGTGCCGCTTCCCGAGCCCAGGTTTCAGTAAATAGTTGAATCGCCTTATTGGCTGCGCTGTATCCGTCGTTAAATAACGCTGCTGCCGCGCCACTTCGTCCGGTAATCCCGGCGATCGACGAGATATTTACCACAGCACTCCCGGTTCTTCCCTGCATGAGCGGTAGCAGGTGATGAAAGAGAAGCCACTTGGCTTTTACTGTTGTGTCAAACTCGACGTTCCACTGGTCCTTGTTTTGCGGGAGATCGTAGCTGCCGTGGACCACAGGCATTCCGCCGCGTTCGATATTATTAATGAGAAAGTCGAGAGATTTTGTTTGAGTTTTAATGAACTCGCTAAGTTGTATTACCTGGTTTTTTTCCCGCAGATCGGCAGGGAAGGTAAAAAAGTTATAACCATTCCCGGTAAACTCTTCCTCCATTTCCAGGATCGATTCGGGCCAGTCATAAACCGGGAGAATCAGGGTTGCACCATGGCTGGCAAATTTACGGGCAATGGCCCGTCCTATCGGCCTTGAAGAGCCGGGGATGAGTACGGTTTTGCCAAGTAGTTGCTTCATCTGGTCCATTATAAGATCGAGTTGAGGAACGGTTGGTCGGGTTCTTCAATGGGGTTGTCGCCGGCAGACTGGCGTTGCAGCCCGAACATGGCAAGAGTATCATCATCCATAACCAGCTGATGATCATCAGTAGCCAGGATATTGCTATTAACGGGATTTATAAGGCGGGCTGAAATATAGAGTATTCTGTTGGTCCTTGAGATTGTGCCGACCAATATTGCCTGAGCCGGTTGCCCGTCACTCAGTTTGGTGAGATCCCTCGTTAAAATCGTCTCGCCGGATTTTGGTTCTATATGGAGTGTGTTGGAGAGTTTCATTTCTCTAACTGTATAACCGAGCTGGACGAATCTGGAAGCGATGTGTTCCTGAAGAATACGGCCAAAATGCGAAGTTTGCTCTAGGTCGTTGTTATCTACAAAGGTGGTGATCAGAATAGGCATATCCGGATGATGAGGCACCAGCGGCGGCAAAGCTCTCTCAGCCAGATTATCTGCGATAGTATAGGAAAAATCTATTAAATTGGTTTTGCCGCCGAGGATGTTTTCCAGCCGGGTGCCGTTGAAGGATGAGCAGCCACTATGCAACAGGAGCATGAAAATCAGAACGACGTAGACGACAATTCGCGATCTCGAAAATAACGCGGAGGGTGGACATGGTGTTTTACAGCGTTTCATCAATCTAAATTCCTCTACCTATCGTTTTACGAGTAAAGTTTGTGTCGTATCATCCAGAGGTTTTTTACTCGAGAGTCTGATGGTCTTTGTCTGCGGCATATTTTCCTGATAATGGTAGAAATCTTTTTCGTTAATATAGTAAATATCAGATGCCCTGAAGAGATATCGATCATGGGTTATCATTGAGGTGGTTATAATCACCTCGTAATGACCGCTGGATACCAGACTGGTGTTGGCGACATCGGCAGCCACTCCCGATGCCAGGATTATAAGCTCAAGAGGGGCATTGCGCAAGACGGCTACAGCAGTGGAGAGACCAGTCAGCAGTCCCGGCTGGAGGCTGCGGACACGATCGGTGTTGTGACGTACAATCTGGACTTTATAGCGGACCTCAATTGCTTTCTCGTCCGCTCTGCTTTTTGTTGGAACACCATACCCGAACAGATTGGTGATCAGCAGATCGCGGAATGCTTCATTGAAGCCGCTTGTTTCATTAGGCCCGCAGGAGATTGTTTCGTCTCCGCAGGTCTCCTTGACAAAGACCGCTTTATCAAGATTGTCGGTTGTTATAAGTTGGTTGTTTATACGATTGGCAAGGTCTGCAGCCAGTACTTCCCAATGGGCAGCGGCCTGCATTTTTTTTTGCTGGGAGTATGGGTAACTGATGGGTTCGGGGATTCTGCTGCTGCAGCTGCAAAGAAGAAAAAGTACCAGAACATAGGCTGAAAACGACCGCATAAAGAATCTCCGATGATGAGTACCTTAAGATTGCATTCTTGTTTTATTGCAAGAAAACAAGCTGTCTAAAAGTTCTTATACCCCCTTGTGGGGTGTTAGAAAGAGTATTTTATAGAGACTTTATCGGACGGCCAAAGAAAAAGTAAAGGGAAATCTCTGATTCTGAGCTGATAAACGGGAAGAGGTACTTATACTATGAAGGTAATCGTTCACCAGTACACTCCAAAAGTCTGCATAACTCAGACCTGTAAACGTTTATCCAGTGCTTCAGGTTCGTTCAAGCAGGCCACCGAGCTATAGTTGGCTATGCGAGGTGGTCTGATCGGACGAAAATGGGGTGCTGGTGAACGGTTACCTATGAAAAGAAGTAAGTTACCGGTACATTAGGAAATCGAACTCTTTAATCTCTTAAATATTTCACCACGTATTTGTTATCGGTTAAAAATAATGTCAATTGATTTACATATACATTCGACAACTTCCGATGGAACCATGAGTCCAGCGGAGCTGGTTAAGTATGCGCATAAAAAGGGCCTGTCGGCTATTGCGATTACCGATCACGACACCATCGATGGAGTTATGGAAGCTGTGACTGCCGGGGTGAATTGGGGGATAGAGGTCGTACCTGGCATAGAATTGAGTGTCAAGTACTCCGATCGTAATGTCCATTTGCTCGGGTACCTGTTTGACTGTCGGAACAAAGCGCTGCATCTTGCCCTGAGTCAGTTGCAGGCAGGAAGAATTGAAAGAAATAAAAAAATTATTTCAAATCTTAACAGGCTGGGATTCACTTTTGAGTTCAGTGAATTAAAACAATCAGCGGGCTCCGGGCAGAATGGGAGACCGCATATTGCAAGACTTATGATAGAAAAAAAAATCGTCAATACGATGGATGAAGCATTTGAAAAATATCTTGGTCAAGAGGGACTTGCCTATGCATCCAGGTTTGTCTATGGGGCGAAAGAGGCAATTTCCCTGATTAAGAATGCCGGAGGAGTAACCGTTCTTGCTCACCCGCTCCAATTTGAAAAATCGATTGACAATTTTCCTCAAGTTTTGCATCAACTACGTGATATGGGTTTAGATGGAATTGAGGTATATTATCCAAATCATTCCCGGAAATTCAGAAAGCATCTTATTTCTCTGGCCGAGAATCTCTCTTTGCTCGTGACCGGTGGAAGTGATTATCATGGCAGCATACGGCCCGGAACAACTCTTGCCGGTGGAAAAAATGTTTCGGTCCCAGCACAGCTGCTGGTAAAAATGAAAGAACGTGCTCTGCAAAATCACAATACCAGCAGTTAAAAATAAGCTATTGAAAGGAAAATTATGACGATGTATTCGATCCTTGTAGTAGATGATGAACCGAATTATCTCATTGTATTATCGGAGCTCTTAAAAGACGAAGGCTTTGAGGTTTTCACAGCCTCTGATGGTGTTCAGGGATTAAAGATAGTCGAAGACGTGGATCTCGATATTGTCATCACCGATATGCAGATGCCCGGCATGAATGGGTTGGAGTTTTTAAATAAAATCAAAGAAAGAAACCAGGATCTTCCTGTGATCGTCATAACCGCCTTTGCGGAAATCGACAAGGCGGTAAGTGCCATGCAGGCTGGGGCATACAATTATCTTGCCAAGCCGTTTTCCAATGACGAACTGATCATCACCCTGAATAAAGGCGCACAGCACTATTCCCTGATTCGCGAAAATACCCGTCTGAGAGATGAAATCAAAGGGAAGAGGGGATTTAGCGGGATGGTCGGAAAAAATCCTAAGATGTTACAGGTTTATCAGCTTATAGAAAAGGTATCTCCAACCCATGCCTCGGTAATGATAACCGGTGAGAGCGGGACCGGAAAGGAGCTTGTTGCCAAAGCCATCCATATGAACAGTCCAAGAGAGTCCCAACCTTTCATTGCTGTGAATTGTGCCGCTCTTTCCGATAATCTGCTGGAAAGTGAACTTTTCGGTCATGAGAAAGGCGCATTCACCGGAGCGGTAGCCATGAGGAAAGGGCGCTTTGAACTGGCTGACCAGGGAACAATATTTCTTGATGAAGTCGGAGAAATTCCCCTTGCCCTGCAATCAAAGTTGTTGAGAGTCCTGCAGGAGAAAACCTTTGAGCGTGTCGGAGGGGGAAAAACTATTGAGGTTGATGTCCGCATTATCAGTGCATCGAATAAGGATCTGCGAGAAGAGGTTGCCAGAGGCCGGTTCAGGGAAGATCTTTTTTATCGTCTCAATGTCATTCCCGTAAATCTTCCCGCTCTCAGGGAGCGAATGGACGATATGCGTTTGCTGGCCGATTTTTTTGTCGAAAAATACCAAAAGGAACTGGATAAACCGGCTCTGACAATTTCGGCAGACGCCTTGAAACTGCTCATGAAACTTCCCTGGGAGGGCAATATCCGAGAGCTCGAAAATACTATAGAACGAGCAGCTATTCTTTGCTCGGGAGATGTAATTGAGGCTGAGGATGTACAGCCGGATACCCTGTATAGCGAAGATCGACCGGTATGGGGCCAGGATGTTGATTTGCGGCAGATAATTCCGGAAGATGCCGGGCTTAACGAAGTATTGTATGCCATCGAGAAAAAAATGCTCACCCAGGCGCTTTCCGATACCGATTATGTGCAGGCGAGAGCTGCCGAAAATCTGGGCATAACCAAGAGTCTTCTCCAGTACAAGATGAAGAAATACCAGATAAAAAAGAAGAAGTGAAGAAGACTCAGCTTGTTTCGCCTGACTGACCGGCGGTCGCCTATTCGCCGGAAACGCCCCAGTGTAGTTTATTGCGCAGGATAGTGAAGTAATCGCGAGTAGATGAGACGATAAGCTGAAGACAATGTTCTGCAGTTTCCAGTTCCAGTTCATCGCCATCCTTCATTTCCCAGAAGGGCTGCCCGTCTATTATGATTTGGGCGCGTTCGGAGGGATTTCCAGCAATGAAACGGGTTTTAATCTTTTTTTCAGCAGGGAGAATGATGGGCCTGCTACTCAGCATGAAAGGGCAGATGGGGGTAACCGTGATTGTTGCCAGCCCTGGATAGACAAGAGGTCCACCTGCCGACAGATTATAGGCGGTTGATCCGGTAGGTGTTGAAAATATTAAACCATCCGCCTTATAGGTGGTGATATATTCGTTATCGACTTTGGTCGAGAGACGGAGCAGCCGGTCAAGAACATTTTTGGTAATGACCACATCATTCAGTGCGTACCGATATTCGGTTGCCTGTCCATTTGACGCATGGCGGGCCTTGAGCATCAGTCGGTTTTCAACGGTTACTTTACCGGCCAGGATATGGTCGAGTGCCTGAAAGGTTTCATCTTTGGTGAGTTCGGTCAGAAAACCAAGGTTACCAAGATTTATGCCCAATACAGGAATGGCGTGACGCGCTGCTTTTTCGGCAATATGCAGCAGGGTACCATCACCGCCGAGTACAATGATCATATCGAGATCAGGACTGATCATATTGAGGGAGACGACGATATTCCGCTGTTGCAGCCAGTGCGACAGTGTTGCCGCGTAGTGATCGGTTCGGGCATCGTCTTTTTTGGTAACGATACCGGCCTTTCGCACTGCAAGGCTTGTCTCTGCTCGAAAAGGAGTTGAGTTGTATGTCATTCCAATTTGCCTAATTGTTTCGAACGTATCACGGCAGATTCGACAATATCCATAATAATGCCATGGAAACCGACTTTTTCAAGAACGTGCAGAGCGGTAATGGCCGTCCCGCCAGGGGAGGTGACCTTGCCACGTAGTGCGGCAGGATGTTCGCCACTTTCTCTCAGGAGTTTTATTGAACCCGATATTGTCTGAAGTGCCAGCTTTTCTGAAATTACCCGGGTAAGGCCGGACTTGACTCCGGCATCGATGAGCGCCTCAACAAAGGAAAAGACATAGGCTGGACCGGATCCGCTCAACCCGGTCACGGCGTCAAGATGTACTTCGTCAAGAATAACAACTTCACCGACGGCCAGAAAAATCTCCTCCGCGGTCCTCAATTCTTCATCACTGACATTGTCGTTTCTGCTTAGAGCGGACGCGCCTTCCAGAACCAATGCAGGTGTATTCGGCATGACTCTGATGATTTTTGTTTCACTCTTACCGATCATTTTCGTATAAAAAGCAATAGGCAGGCCAGCCGCAATGCTTATAATAATATGTTGCGCCTGCACCCGCTCCCTGCAGTCTTCAAGGAGGGCTTTCATGGTCTGCGGTTTGACGGCAAGGATGATGATACGGCAATTTTCAAAAATCGGCACATTACTGTTATAGGTCTTGACCGAGTAAGTCTGTTCCAGATGTTCGCGTCGAAGACCGTTGGGGTCAGCCACGAGGATTTCTCTTTTCTGGTAGAGACCGGAGGCGATGATTCCTCTGATTAACGCCTCGGCCATCTGTCCGCCGCCAATAAAACCAATATGCTGTTCCATTATTTCCCTAAGTAGTGTGTTTTTGTCCTGGAAGGAAGAAGAAATATTATTTATATGCAATCATAATCGGTTTCAGGTAAATATCAAATTCGATTCATTTATTCAATGATATATCTGGAATCATCTTTTTCTATGACGCAGAGGTTTTCCTTCAATCTCACCTTGGTGAAAAATAAAAATGAGAGGAAGTAATGATAAATAAAGACTTATTGGAAATTTTGGCTTGTCCGCAATGTAAAGGACCAGTGAAGCTGAAAGACGCGGAAGGACTTGTCTGCGAAAAATGCATGCTTTTGTATGAGATAAAAGACGATATCCCTATAATGCTCATTGATAAGGCTAAAAAAATTGAATAATATCACTACGTTTTTATCAAAGCATCGGATGATTGCCCTGTCTATCCTGTTACATTGAATGCGAACCTGAAATGGAGGAAAAATATGCCCACTGTCGAAAATTCTCATCAGTTGTTCGAACGTTTCATTGTTAAAGGAGACCATACCCGCAGTGATTATTTTGGCTTGATAAAAGAGCTTGTTGCCAAAAAACAAAGCGAAGGTGAAGCCTGGCAACAACCGCTTGACGAGGCTTATCAGCTGGTCTTGCAGGAGATTCAGGAAAACAGCGGTAAACCGACGCAAGTTATAGCTTTTGGCACTTCAGGTTGGCGGGGAAAACTCGGTAAAGATATTTTTTGTCAATCTGTTGCGCTGGTGACGACAGCAATTGTCCGAATGTATGAAGCAGTCGACAGCGAACCTGAACTCGGGTCCCTGCTTGGCATAAAAAGCCTTAAGGATGCAAAGAGACGTGGGTGCGTGCTCGGGTTTGATAATAGATTCGCTGGACAACTTCTGGCCTGCCAGGTGGCATCGGTTCTCACGGCGGCCGGTTTTATCGTGCATTATGCCGGAGAATCGACGACGGGAGTACTTTCTGCAGCGGTACTTGAATGCCGGGCTGCTTTTTCGATAAATCTCACTCCTTCCCATAATCCTCTGGAGTATGGCGGATATAAATTCAACGCCGCAGATGCCGGGCCTGCAGCATCAGAGATTACCGAGAGGATTACCGCCAATGCCCGAAAGCTTAGTGACGAAGAGTTTTTATATAAAACCATCCCATGTCACTCAGCAAAAGAGATTGAAGCGCTTGATAATGTGAGATGTATTCACTCGCTTGATAGCTGGAAAAATCTTGTTGAAAAGAATCGTCAGGCGCACGGACTGGATCTCGAGGCGACCATCTGCTCCTTTTTGGATCGCCAGGACATGGTTGTTGCTGTTGATTGTGTGCATGGTGCCAGTCGCCTGCATATTCGTGAGCTTTTTAATGGTTGTTCGAGTCCACGATTGATTCTGTTGCGGGATAATGCCGATGTTACCTTTGGCGGAGTGGCGCCCGAGCCATCGACCGCTAATATGCGGGAGATCGTGCGGGTTCTGTCGGCAAAAGATGAACCACTCAAGCTGGGCGCTATAATTGATCCTGATGGTGACAGAATCCGTTTTACAGACGGCAAAACGGAAATCGGCATGAACCAGTTTGGTGCCATGGCGTACCATTTTCTGCATGAACACAAAAAAAGAAAAGGGATGGTAGCAAAATCGGTCGCCACCTCGAATCTGGCAAACAGTCTGGCCGAGAGTTTTAACGAGGAATTGTTTGAACCAAGTGTCGGGTTTAAAAATTTCAAACCGGTGATAGGCAAGGCACTGGTTTATTTCGAGGAGTCGGACGGGATATCGATAATCGGTCACACCCCTGAAAAGGATGCCTATATAGGCCTGCTCCTGGCTTTGGAAATGATGCTTTTAACCAATATGAATCTCGGGGATTATCTGCGAAAGATTGAAAGCATTTTTGGTGCCTATTATCCGGATCGGGACGGAGTCGAGGTCAATGTCAAAGGTGAAAAATTGCAGTCACTACTGGCCGGTCTTGAAAAATATGGCCAGGAGAGTCTGGTTGAGATTGGCGGGGTGCCCCGGCGCATCAAAAAAGTGATCACCATCGATGGTCGAAAAATGGTATTTGAAGACGGTTCATGGATAATGATTCGTGCATCAGGCACTGAGCCTAAGGTCCGTTTTTATGTCGAATCCAGAACCTCAAGCGGTGCAGCGGAACTTATTGCCGCTGCAAAAGCTATGCTCCACGAAATTGGAATTTTGTGATATCCTGCAGCATATTGTTTTTATGCACAAAACTAAATGACAGGCCCGAGGGTAAGCCGGTTGCATTTTGTGGTTCAGGTATTATTGTCAGCTTGTAACAAATCATAATTATTATCATATTAATTTCAGGAGTTGAGTATGTGGGAATATACTGACAAGGTGCAACAACATTTTCTGAATCCCCGGAATGTTGGAGAGATCGATAAACCAAGCGGTACCGGCGATGTTGGTTCGCTGGCCTGTGGTGATGCGTTAAAACTCACCCTTAAAATAAATAATGACGACATCATCACCGAAGCAAAATTTAAAACTTTTGGTTGTGCCAGTGCCATCGCATCTTCATCCGTTCTCACAGAAATGGTGATTGGGAAGTCGGTGGAAGAGGCAGGAAAAATTACCAATCAAGATATAGCCAATGCTCTGGGTGGACTGCCGAAAGAAAAAATGCATTGTTCGGTAATGGGACGCGAAGCGCTGGAGGCCGCGATCGCCGACTATCGTGGACTGGTTTTGCCAATGGCCGAGGGACAAGTGGTTTGCGAGTGTTTCGGCGTCACTGATTTAGAGATCATCAGGGCGATAAAAGAATCAAGTCTGCGCTCCGTCGAAGAGATTACCAATTTCACCAAGGCAGGCGGCGGCTGTGGTAAATGCGAGGATAAGCTCCGAGAGATCTTGCAAAACACCGTGAGCAGTAAATCAGAAGCTCCAGTTTTAAAAATCAAACCCAAAAGAATGACCTCGCTGCAGAAGATAAAGAAAATTGAAGAGGTCCTAGAACGTGAGATCCGACCAGGCCTGAGAAAGGATGGCGGTGATATTGAACTTATCGATGTGGATGGTGATTTTGTGATAGTTTCCCTGCGAGGAGCATGTAAGAGTTGTCATAAATCTCAAACCACGATCAAAGAATATGTAGAAAAGAAACTGCGTGAACTCGTGCTGGAAAGTCTGATAGTGGAGGAAGAGAATTAATGACCACTGCAAACGAAAAAGTCGTCTACATGGATAACAACGCCACTACCCGGGTCGCTCCGGAAGTAGTTGAGGCAATGATGCCATATCTGACGGATTCCTATGGCAATCCTTCAAGTATGCACACCTTTGGCGGCCAGGTAGGAGATGCTGTCAGGACAGCACGGCAAAAGGTGGCGGCATTACTCGGGGCCGAACCAGAAGAAATTACTTTTACCAGTTGCGGCACGGAGAGTGATTCCACCGCAATACTTTCCGCCCTGAGGACCTATCCGGAAAAAAGACATGTGATAACCACCAGAGTTGAGCATCCTGCAGTGAAGAGCCTCTGTGAAAATCTTGAAACGGTGACCGGTCATAAGTATAAAATAACCCGCCTAAAGGTTGATTCGGATGGGATGCTGGACATGTCCGAATACGAGGAAGCCCTTGCCGACGATACCGCCATAGTCAGCGTGATGTGGGCAAACAATGAGACCGGAGTTATTTTTCCGGTTGAAGAAATGGCCCGAATGGCCAGGCAGAGAGGAATTCTGTTTCATACGGATGCAGTACAGGCGGTTGGCAAGTTAGATATCAACCTGAAAGAACTGGACATCGATTTCTTGTCACTGTCCGGCCATAAACTCCATGCACCGAAAGGAGTTGGAGTTCTGTATATCAAGAGAGGAACAGTTTTTGTTCCTTTTCTTACCGGTGGTCATCAGGAATCCGGCCGAAGAGGCGGCACCGAAAATGTCGCCTCAATTGTTGCACTTGGCCGTGCATGTGAACTTGCCGGCGAGAAAATGGCTGAGGAAAATGGCCGGGTGAAAAAACTTCGCGATAGACTTGAGGAAGGTTTGCTTGCCAGAGTCCCAAAGTCCATGCTTAACGGACACAAGACAAGCCGTCTGCCGAATACAGCAAATATCAGCTTTGAATATGTTGAAGGTGAAGCGATCCTTCTGCATATGAATCAACATAAAATCTGCGCCTCGTCGGGTTCCGCTTGCACTTCAGGCTCTCTCGAACCATCCCACGTGCTTCGGGCAATGGGAGTACCGTTTACTGCGGCCCATGGTTCGATTCGGTTTTCTCTCAGTGTGTATAATACTGAAGAAGAGGTCGATTTCGTGGTGGATAAAATGCCTGCCATCATCGAATCACTGAGGAAAATGTCACCATTTTGGAAGGGGTAAACTAAATGAAAATTGTAGAGCCTTCTTTTGAAATTCAGGATGATCTGGATACCTCGTCAATTGCAGTGCGCTTGGAAGCCTGTGGACGGGTGTGCTATAAGAGTGAGGATGCTATCACTGAGGATTCGGCAATTCCCTTTGTGACTCGAGTAGTCGCCCACGGTCACGATTCGGTACTCGAGATGGCTGTGATGTCATTTGCGGTCACCTGTCATCCGGACCATGTCCTGGAACTGCTTTCCTGTCAACCCAAATTCCTGGTGATAGACCGGGTCGATAACGGCATGCTGGTGACGGGATCCATTCGCGCATTCAGAGATCTCTACAAAGTTCACTTCCATAATCAACT
>Ga0214472_10004819_pt1 | contig 14232 bp, 19 predicted proteins | sample RVTome_6_FD_207662 | JGI IMG/M metagenome (GOLD analysis project Ga0214472, IMG submission 207662) | Soil microbial communities from uranium-contaminated site in the Upper Colorado River Basin, Wyoming, United States - RVT140D175 | ecosystem: Environmental > Terrestrial > Soil > Contaminated >... | reverse complement strand
AGTTCGAGCCCGTCGGCGTTTGGGCCGCCGGACGATGAGCTGACGAGGTCATGCTGCAGCTCATGGACCAGCCACGCGCCCACGCCGCGCTGGGCAGCGACTTCATCCGCACGATCGGCCGCGACGAGCTGAAAGCGAAGCTCGCGCGGGGCGACGACTTCAAGCTGATCATGGCCCTCAATCGCTGGGCGTTCGACGCCAAGCACATCCCGGGCTCGCTCCACTTCGATACGCCCGACGAGCTCTATGCGGCCGTCAAGCCCGACGACGATGTCGTTGTCTACTGCTCGAACGTCGACTGTCTGTCGAGCGTCGCCGTGTACCGCGACCTCGTCCGCCGCGGCTACCGGAACGTGCGTCGCTACGCTGGTGGACTCCTCGACTGGGAGGACGCCGGCATGCCACTCGAAGGGACGTTCGTTCAGCAATGACGGCACCGCGATCGAGCCCGGACGTCAGTCTTGTTGGCCACCCGTATCGCGCCGAGATCGACCGCGAACGCGAGGGCTGGTACGAGCTCGCGCACCTCGTCCGCTCGCTCACGCCCGAGGAATGCCTCCGGCCGGGCTATTACCGCAACCCGGATTGGACGATCCGCGACGTCGTCGCCCATCTCGGGACGTGGCTGGCCGAGACACAGGTCCAGTTAGAGCGGATCGGCGCCGGGACCTACGAGGGGCACGACATCGACATCGCCGCGCTGAACGCGGCGCTGCTCGAGGGCATGGACCGTCAGCCGTGGGAGGTCGCCTGGGTCCAGGCCCAGGCCGCCCGCACCTGGATGCTCGAGGGGTGGTACGCGCTCCGCGAGCCGAGCGACGAAGCTGCGTGGTGGATCCGGAAGGGCGCGGCCGAGCACTACGCCGAGCACCTCGACCGGCTGCGGGAGTGGACCGAGGAGTTGATCGCGCGACGCTCGAGCGAGGCCCCGACCTGACATGGCCTCGCCTCAGACCGGCATCTTCGCCCTCGGCACGAACTCGCACGCCTACCTCGAGCTCGACCTCGTTGCCGATGCGCAGCCCTCGGAGGCGGTCGCCCGGATCGCCGCCCTCCGGGAGCCGCGGACGACGATCGGCGGCGTTAACCTCGTCACCGGATTCCGGCCCGAGCTGTGGGCGGCCGTCGCCCCGGACGCCGCACCGCCGGGGGTCGTCGGCTTCGATGAGCCGCTCATCGGGCCGACCGGCTATGTCCTCCCCGCGACCCAACACGACGTCGTGATCTGGCTGACCGGCAGCGGCTACGACGCCGTCTTCGATCTGAGTCGAGGCGTCGTCACGGAGCTCGCGGAGGTGGCGACGCCGGCCAACGAAATGGTGGCTGGTCGTACCACCACGATCGCGACCTCACTGGGTTCATCGACGGGACCGAGAACCCGCCCCTCATGGAGGCGATGAGGGTGGCGCTCATCCCGCCCGGGCTCGCGGGTGAGGGCGGCTCCATCCTGCTGCTCCAGCAGTGGGAGCACGACGCCGTCGGCTGGGAACAGCTCCCGGTCGCCACCCAGGAAGGGTTCATCGGACGGCGGAAGGCCGACAGCGCCGAGCTCGATCCTCTACCGCCGGCATCACACGTGGCGCGGACCGACCAGGAGCGGCTCGGGAAGATCTTCCGGCGGAACATCGCCTATGGCACGCTCACGCACCACGGGACGATCTTCCGTGGGGTTCAGCCACGACCAGGGCACGCTCCGGACGATGCTGGCGAGCATGCTCGGCGCCGATGGTGGCCCGGACAAGCTGCTCGCCGTCACCCGCCCGTTGACCGGCGCCTACTACCTCATCCCATCGGCCGATCGGCTGGCTGCCTTCGATGGCGAGGCCGGAGCGCATGGTTGACACACGGCCGTCCCTTCGGGAAGGCGCTGTCTCGACAACAGCAGGTCATTCGGTGGCGCCACGAATTGCCGGATGAGGCTGCGCGTGAGAGGCCTTGCGCGCACGACGCTATTCATCGACGCGGGATGCACTGATGAGGGACCGGAGATGTCCGAACACCGAGTCGCAGCGCCCCTCGTCGGGGTCGAACACGGCACATGAAGGCGCTGATCTTCGACCTCGACGGGACGCTGGTCGACACTGTCTATGCCCATGTATTCGCCTGGCAGCGCGCGCTGGCCGAGGCTGGGTTGCCGATCGACGGCTGGCGCATCCACCGGCGCATCGGGATGAGCGGCGGCCTCTTCACCCGAGCGGTCGCCCGTGAGGCCGGCCGGGCTCTGACGGATGCGGAGGCCGAGGCGATCCAACGCCGACACGGCGAGCTGTTCCGCGAGCTGCTGCCAGAGCGCCGGCCGCTGCCTGGCGCTCGCGAACTGCTCGCGTTCCTGCGGGAGGAGGGCGTCACGCACGGGATCGCGACCTCCGGTCGGCGGCCCGAGATCGACGCATCACTCGAGGCTCTCGGCGTGCCGCCCGACATGACCGTGGTCGAGCGCGGCGACGTGCTCCGGGCCAAGCCCGAGCCTGACCTATTCCTGGCCTGCCAAGAGCGCCTTGGCGTCGAGATCCGCGACTGCTATGTCGTCGGCGATGCGGTCTGGGACCTGCTCGCCGCACGGCGGGCGGGGATGCTCAGCGTCGGCTTGCTGACAGGCGGCTACGGCGAGGATGAGTTGCTATCGGCTGGAGCCTTCCGGGTTTACCGCGGTGCCGACGAGCTTCTAGACGCCATCGACGAACTTGGAATCTGATCTGGCGCGGCTCGCCCGGGAGCGCCTGACTGCCTCGCGGCTCCTCTTGTTCTTGAGCGCGCGCCTGCACTCAATGCAATGTTGCTGGATCGGCGACGTCCGCTCCACGACCTGGTGGCAGCGCGCGCACTCGAGGAGCGCGACCGTCAGCCACTCACGGGAGCGCGCGAGATGGGGGAGTGAGATCTCGCTCGTGGCTAAGCCGCGTGAACGCAGTAAGTGGCCGGCTCCGGCCCGCCGGACCAACTCCTGCTCACCCGGCAACAGCTTCGGTCGGCATCGGTGGTATAGGGGCCAGCCGGATCAGGTCGACGCTGAGGTCGGTGTGGGTGGTGCAAGCCCTCTCGCCCCGACCAAACTCACCGATCTTGCTTTCGAGCTCGCTTGTCGGCGGCAGCGCAGCGTCGAGCCCGAGGTCGATCGCGTCTGGCGTGAGTTCGTATTCGAGCCGCTGGAAGCCCAGCACATCGAGCCTCGCGAAGATCGCGACCACCATCGCCTGTCGCCCGTCCGGGCCAGCCTCCGCCCACAGCCGCGGGAGAGAGCGCGTGTAGTCGACAATCTCGGGTGGGCTGAGGCGCCGCGTCTCCAATGGCTCCCTGGCGATCCGTTCCTCGGCGTCGAGACGGGCCATCGTCGCCTGCCAAGCCGCGATATCCCTGGTCTTCGGGAGCTGCCGCCCAGCGTCATCTCGTGCACGCCCGATGCGGGCGAGGGTGAGCTCGTCGGCATGCCGAGGTAGATCAGGTAGACAGCACCCGCCAGCTTGAGCGCGGTGAACGCGATCGCCGATGTCGCCAGGAGCGTCGAAATGCCAAGCCCGGCGGCAACGGCCCAGCCGAGAATGCCGGTGCAGGCGCCGAGGGACGTGGCGAAGCCGGCCGACCGGCCATGGCGGACCACGTTCCGCGCGACGAGCGCCATGTCCGGGCCAGGAATGACGACGACGGCGACCGCAACGCCGATGAACGCGAGCAGTTGATCGTCCACGGGCCCCTCCCGGCTCGAAGCGTAACGCGGGTCCTCGACCTCACCATCCTCCCATTTGCGTCGGGCGCTTAGGGCTCCGTCCCTGGTGTCTCGGGCACCGCCAACGTAGATTGGTTCTCTATCTATTCCGGTGCCGGGCGCGCAAACTCCAGCGACGGCGGAGAGGCACGGGACCAAAGGTCCAACCGGCGCATCGTCCTCACTCGGTCGCCAATCCGACGCGCTGGGCCAATGGCGAGACCGACCCGTCCGCCCGGGCGCGAGCGCCCGGAGGAGGTCGGATGGCACGTGTTCGTATCAACAGCCGAGTGGGCCGACCAACGGGTTCGTCGTTCGTCCGACAGACCGTGTGACAACCATCGGACCTCAGCGTCTCTCTGTCGCGGATGGCGCGCGATTCAAGCCTGACCCGTACCACTTCGTGGGTGCGTCCCCGGTCGGCGCTTGCCTTCCCTATATGGAGGTTTCGATCATGAAACGCCTCGCCTTGGGTCTCCTAGTCCTTGCCTCGCTGACTCTTGCCCCGGCGACGGTTGCCAATCCGAGTTGGTCGCGGGCACTTGCCGGCCTCTGGATCACCACCGACTGCGCCACCTTCTGGGAGAATGTGAATGGAACACACGCCTACGATTGCGACCGCTTTGGAGACAAGAGCGCGATGTCGCTGGACATCGCAAGAGGCGCGCGGCCAGCGGTCCGGTTCGTAGACACCTTCTCGACTATCTGCGCCGACGCCGGTCTCCCCACCCGCTTCGTCGGAGTCGGTTACGGCGAATTCACCGACCCCGAGGACTTGGCACAGACGATGTTCGTGACCCTTACCAGCACGTGGTGCGGTACCGTCCCGATGGGGGAGCGCGGTGGCATCCCGCTGGCTCTTGGCCAGGGGGACGACCCTGGTGATGACTCCATTTGGCAGGACTCGGACCCCAATCCGACCCCCGAGCATGAATGGGGATACGTCTGGTATCGCGCCACGAGCCGCGAAGGCGGCTGAACCTCAGCGAGTCCCACTGATGGACGGTCGTCTGTGATCGAACCAGCCTCGGGGCATCGCTGGCAGGTTGAACGCAATGGCCACGCAAGGGCGGGTCCACCTGACGTTCATGATGACGCCGTTGCATTCATCGATCGACGGCAAACCAACGACAATCGGGATGGAGGCCGCGGAGTCGTCGACCCCGGAGTCGACACTTGGCAACGACGGCGGCTTGATCCGCTCGATCCGCTTCACCGACTTCGTGGCACAGTCCTGGCGGGACATCAGCGGCGAGTCCCTGGACCTTGCGGGCACGATGGAGTGGACGTGCGGCTCGGTATTCGTCGTGACCATCGCGGTGTCGAGCCCGCTGATGGCATCGCCATCCACCGCACCCGTCCAACGATCGGTCCCTTCAGGATGCCGTTATCCGGCGCGTCCTTGAGCTCGTTGCGCGTTAGCGGTCGCGCAAGACGACGCCAGCCGGCGGTCATGGCGACTCCGTCTGTGCAGTCCGCCAAGGTTGACAAGTGACGCCATGACCGACTCCCCCGGCGAACGCGCCCAGGATGACGTCCCGGGGCCCTTCGGTTTGCCAGGCGATGTAGACCCCGCCGAGGTCGAGGAAGTCACCACGGGCGCTCGGACGGTATTCGGGGCGAATGCGGACCGTCGAATCTCGGGAGTCGTGGCCATGTGGTCGACGTGCACCGTGATCACGATTGGCGGCTACCAGCTCCTTGCGCAGGGACGTTCGCCAATCAACGTGGTCTTCATCCTGATCCTGCTCGGACTCCTCGCGGGCACCTCGCTGATCGGACCATCAGTCGGCATGCTCACGCTACTGACGCTCGGGGTGCTGCTGGCTTGGCCGCTCCCAATAGGCTGGCTGCTGTCGATATTGCCACCGGACCTTTCGGCGGCCAGCCATGATGTGAACTGGATAGGCGGCCTAACCGTCCTACTCGTGGCGCTCGTCGTCGCGATCTGGCGACGCCCGCCTCCCCGAAGACCGGACGGGACCTCCATCGTCGCAACGCGACTGGTCAACTGGCTTGCGCTCCTTTGCGTCGTCGGCGGGCCGGTCGTGGGGTTCGCCGCTTTCGAGGCTCTCACCCCGGGCGACATCTACGGGCGGCTGCTCGTGCTCGGATTGGCGGTCGGACTGTTCGGGCTCGCCCTGTCCGGTGGCTATTCGGCCTTCCTTGTGCTGACCGGCCGGCCCGGACAGGCGGCCATCCTGGCCGTCGCCTATCCGGTGCTGTTGTTGAGTCTCGCGCTGATGGGGCCCCGCTGGACGACGACCCGGCCCCCCATGGCGGAAGTCATCGTCGAGACGACGCTTGATGACGGCAGGCTGGTCAGGGCCTCACGGGCGTCGCCGGCGGGGCCGCCGGCATACGCTCTGGACGGTCGGGCAGACTCCGCCTGGAACGCCGGCACGTTCGCGCCGGCTTGGATCGAGATTGACCTCGGGGCGCCTGCCACGATTACGGGGGTCAGGCTCCTCGTGTCGCAGTCGCCAGCCGGAGAGACGATCCATGAGGTTATCGGGATCAGCCCTACTGGGATCGTGCGGCCGATCACGGATTTCCGCGGCGTGACCCGCGACGGCGACTGGCTCACGCACGTGCTGACGACGCCGGCTCTCGACATTCAAGTCGTTCGAGTTGCCACACGGGTGAGCCCGTCGTGGGTTGCCTGGCGTGAGATCGACATCGACGTGGGCCAGCCGTGACCACTCGCGGTGCGATCTAGTGCATACCGGCGTCCTGTAGCCGGCCTCCCGCCAGATGGCCTGCATACGGCAACGGCGCCGTACTCGCCTTGCGTCGCGTGCCTGCCCTGATAGTGAACGATCGGCTCCTCAGGGGCAGCCCGACCCTCCTTGCCGACATTGCGAGGATCAGCCTCGGTGATCGTGGTCGGTTCACCTAGCCGCCTGTCAAGTCAAATTCCGACCGGACGCGAGGCGACGCTCTGCGCATGGCGGCCGCTCGGCAGCGCCGATCACGACGACGGCCGTTTCCGTGCCGCACATTGCGCGTCGATCCAGAGCTTGCCGGCCTCCCAGTAGTCGCCGTCTCGCGCGAGCCCGCGTAGGGCTGCTTCGGCCTCCCAGGCGTCGCACCAGCGCTCCGCGACGTCTCTGTCCAGACCGGTGTTGCCGATCAGGCGGTTGCGGATGGCGACCCGGCGGGCCTGGTGGATCCGTTCGTCCTTGAGCTTGTCCACCCGGGCATGGTAGGACCCGATCGTGCCGCCTCCCTCGCACGATCAACGCATCGTGTCGGGCAACCCAGAGCTCGTTTCTCGATCAGAGGAAGGCGACGTGACGCGAGTTGCGGAACAGGATCACCTGTCGGCGCGTGAGGTCCTCGCCTGACCCGCTCGGGTTCATGAGGTTGGTCGCGGGGTCGCCGCCGAACAAGGCCCCACTAATGCCCTCGGTCCGCAGTGAAGCGTAGAGCCTCGACTCAGTCGCCGAGCGCGGGGCTGGTGCCGCATGCCACCCGGTGGCCTGCCATCTCCGCCAACGAGCGACGATCAGCGCGGCCAGTCGACCGCGTCGTCGTGGCTCTCGCCACCGAATGACGGTCGGGTCGAAGTAACAAGGCGCACCGCCGAACGTCTCAGCCGATGTACCGTCCCGAGGACATCGGAAATGCGCCCCTCGCTCTCGCGGCTCGCGACGACCATCGTGGTGGGGCTGCTGATGAGTGCCTGTGCGTCAGCCACCACCCCGCCCGCGACATCGTCGTCGCCGGCGTCGACTTCGGCATCCGCAACTCCGGGGCCCACGGACGCCTCGACCGCGTCGCCGTCAATGCCCTCGTTGCCCGCGACGGTCAGCCTCCCCGTCCGGGGGTCCGGCGAGGGCATGGGTGGACAAGTCCAGCTAACGCCGGGACCTGCCGGAGGTCTCTACGTCTACATTCCCACCGCGCGAGGTTCGGTCGTGGCGCTCCTCGACTCGTCGGGCAAGCCACGGCCAGGTTGGCCCATCGCCCTGGACGACACCGCCTGTAGCGTCCCGGCTCCCGCCGCTGACGGATCCATCCGCTTGGTCTGCGCGCAGGAGTCGCAACCCGATAGCCGTGACTAGGCGTTCACGCCGGACGGTCGGCCGATCGCTGGCTGGCCGATCGAGTTGCCGAGCGCGATCCGCCCGCGAGTCGTCGGCGGGGACCTCTACGTGATGACCTCCGTTCCCGGTGACCCACGGGCGGTCCGGCTCGTGGCGGTGGCGCCCGATGGCACCCACCGGACCGGGATGCCGCTCGAGACGCCGGACTCTTCCCGTGTGGACTCGTTCATGCAGCTCGGGCCCGACGGGACCGGCTATCTGTTCGCCTATCCGAATGCGGCGACCGGGGACACGGAGATCACCGCCTTTGACCTGGCTGGGGTGCGTCAGGGCTGGCTCGCCAGGGTCAAGGGCCGGCCATTTGGTTTCGGGTTCGGTCCGGACGGCCGCATCTACGTCACCGAAGGTCAGGAGGACGGGAGGCCCAGCCGGATCCTCGTCTTCGATCGCGATGGCGTATCCCTGCCGATCGGGTCCGAGGCGCTACCCGTCGTGGCGACGAGCGCCTACGGGGGCGCCGGGCCGTTTGGTGGCCCTCCGCCACCGATCGTCGCCGACGACGGAACAACCTTCCTCGTCAGCGAAGAAGGTGGGACGACCGTCTACGCCCTCGACGCAGCCGGAAATGTCATGGCCGGTTGGCCCTACCGGGATGCGATCGGGCTCCAGTGGAGCTTCGTCCAACTCGGTGATACGGGCACCCCGTCATGGCGGTCGGAACCCGCTGTCGGTCCGGGCGACGTCCTTTACCTCCTCCATCCGCCGCGAGCCGCGACGCTCGGCGGATCCATCGTCGCGATCGGGCCCGACGGCCACGTCCGGCCCGGCTGGCCGGTCGGGCTCACGCGCGCCGGAGCTGAGTTCTGGTCGGTCGTCGTCGCTCCCAATGGGACCGCCTACGCGCTGGCCATCGAGCCCGAAACGGGCGACGCCTCCTCGGCGACCATCCTCGCCATCGCTCCCGACAGTACCGTGCTCTGGACCACAGCGATCATCGAGCCATAGATCCCAGGGTCCCGTCGCCGGCGAGGACGGCACGATCTCGCCATAGTGTGGGGTTCCCGAGGCGGAGTCCGGCTCGCCTGACGAGGCGTCGAGGCCTCGCAGCAGATGCAGTTACGAGCTTCCATCCGCCACGCCCGCCGATTCGAAGGTGGCCATGCCGTCCCGGATACGGACGGCGGCGTCCACGAGCGTCATCGCAAGAGCTGCGCCGGTGCCCTCGCCGAGCCGAAGGTCGAGGTCGAGCAACGGTCGGAGGCCAAGCTCATCGAGGACGACTGCGTGTCCGGGCTCGACCGATCGATGGGCCGCGATGAGCCGTCGCGGGAGCGCCGGGGATAGGCGGGCCGCGACGAGCACGGCAGCGCCCGTGATGAACCCGTCGACGATCACGGGAATGCGCTCCGCGGCGACTCCCAACGCGAGGCCAGTGAGCATCGCGATCTCCAAGCCGCCGACCGCCGCAAGCACGCCGACGGCATCGCCAGGATCTGGGCGGTTGACCTCGAGGCCGCGCTCGATGACAGCGACCTTGTGGCGCCACGTTTCATCATCGACGCCGGTACCGCGTCCGGTGACCTCGCTCGGCGGCCGGCCCGTGAGGGCGGCGACGATCGCGCTGGCGGCTGTCGTATTGCCGATCCCCATCTCGCCGAGGCCGACGAGGCGCACGCCCTCTCCAGCGAGCTGCCGGGCGACGTCGATGCCGATGCCGATTGCATCGATGGCCTCCTGCCGGGTCATCGCGGGGCCGATCGAGAGGTCGGCCGTGCCGGGTCGGATCCTGCGTCTCAGGAGGTGACCGCCGGCCTGAGGCGGGCTGGACGCCTCGACCGAGACGGCCGAGGCGACCCCGACGTCGATCACGAGCACGTCCGCCCGGGCCATCCGGGCGAGCACGTTGATCGCCGCACCACCCGCGACGAAGTTCGCGACCATCTGGGCGGTCACCTCGGACGGGTAGGCCGAGACGCCCTGCGCCGCCACGCCGTGGTCCGCGGCCGCGACGACGATCGCCCGCCGGTCGAAGGTCGGCGCTTGCTCGCCGGTGATCCCGGCCAGCTGGATCGCGAGCTGCTCCAGCCGGCCGAGGCTGCCAGGCGGCTTCGTCAGCCGGTCGAGATGCTCGGCCGCGGCGGCGCTCGCGGCAGCGTCGAGCGGGCCAATCCGATCGATCGTCGCCGCCAGCCGGCTCATCGCGATCGAGCCTGGGCGGGCTCGTCCACCGACACGACTGCCCAGATCCCGCCGGTTCGACGGAGCTCGACTACCGAAGCCGGCGCAATCGACCACGTCGGCCCGGGTCCCAACCCGAGGCCGGCCAGCACGGTATGGCTGACCCCGCCGTGGCATACCGCCACGACTGGGCGGTCGCGCTCGACCAGCCGCCGCCACGCCCCTCCGACCCTTCGACGGACCGCCTCGGCGGTCTCACCGCCGGGCCAGTCGACTTCCGCCGTCCCGGCTGCGAGTTCGGCCGCAAGCCCTGGCAGTCGGCGCTCGATGTCGGCCCATGTGCAGCCCTCGGCTCGGCCGAAGTCGACCTCCTGGAGCCCGTCGTCGAGGTCAACACCGATCGCGCAGTCGACGTCCGCCGGGAGTCCCAGCGCCCGCGCGATTGACTCGGCCGTCTCCCGTGCCCGACGCGCCGGTGAGCTCACCAGTGCAATGCCCGCGGGGAGCTCGGCCGCGAGCCGACTGGCGAGCGACCTCGCCTCCGCCACGCCCGCCCGCGACAGCGACAGGTCCGTCAGACCGCACCACCGCTCGCCCGACCACTCGGTGGATGCGTGCCGGACAAGCCAGACCCGGTCGGTCATCGGGCCTTGAGCGTCAGGGGCAGGCCGGCGACCAGGAGGTGCACCTCGTCAGCTTCACCGGCGAAGCGCTGGTGGGCGATCCCGAGGAGGTCGCGGTAGCCCCGAGCCCCCGGATCCATCGGCACCATCCCGAGCCCGACCTCGTCGCTGACGACGATCACCGGACCCGTCCGCTCCCGGATCGCCTCGAGGGCCCGTGCGACCGGACCGTCGAGGACGGCATCGATGTCGGCGTCGGCGTCGCCCACGACGGTGCTCAGCCAGAGCGTCAGGCCGTCGAGCAGGATCGGCGTCGCCCGGTCGACCGACCGGATGGCCGCCGCGAGATCGGCGCCCACCTCGACCGTCGGCCAGGACGCCGGGCGCTCGCGTCGGTGGCCCTCGATCCGCCGATCGAGCTCCGGGTCACCTGGCCACGCGGTCGCGAGATAGGTGACCGGCTTCGAGCCCGCAAGCTCAAGCGCCCGCGCCAGGCCGAACCGGCTCTTGCCGCTCCGCGTGCCGCCGAGGACGAGAACGAGGCGATCGCTCACAGGGCGACGACGATGACGAGGAGGATCGCTGCGAAGCCGACCTCGACGAGGGCACCCAAGGCGTCGCCATCGAGCCCCTTGCGCAGGATGGCCAGCCAGCTGGCGAGAAGGACACCGATCGCGATCCCGCCGACGGCGCCGAGGACGAACGTCGGCGGACCGGAGGCCACCGAGGCCGCCAGCGCGACCGCCACGGCCGAGCCCGTGGCCGCCACGGCCGACCAGCGACCGGTATGCGCCGCGAACCACGTGCCGAGGCCGTCGTGGGCGGCGGCGCCCGACGACCTGCCCCGCGGCGATACCAGCACGACCGCGAGGACGGGCAGCGCACGCGAGCCCGCCGCCGCGACGATGCACGCCAGCGCAGCGAGGACGGGCCCAGCGACGACCGGACCGACGGCGGCACCCCCCGCCAGCGTCGCCAGCAGTCCGACATCGATGACGAGCATGATCGCGATCGCCGCGACTCCGGCCGGGCCGGTCGCAGGGTCCGTTCGGGCCCGGTTCGAGGCAGCCGCGTCGGGTGCCGCCAGCGCATCAGCCGTGTCGGCGAGCCCATCGAGGTGGAGCGCACCCGAGACGACCGCCATCGCCCCGACCGCGAGCCCGCCCGCCGCCAGCGGCGCCCGGTCACCCAGGACGAGGAGCGCCATGGCCCCGATCGTGCCCATCGCGGCCCCGACCAGGGCGAAGGCCGCCGCTCCAGTCCGCTCGGGATTCGCCGCCGCAACCTCGCCAACCGGCAGCCGCGTCAGAAACCCGATCGCGGCCACGACCTCGGCGAGGACACGCCTCGGCCAGGCAACCGTCGGTCGGGCGTGACGATCCGTGCCCTCGAGGCGCGTCATCTGTGCAGCCCGTTCATGGGAGCGTCGAGCCCGGGTGGATCGCGAGGATGAGCGACCGAAGGCCCTGCGCGAGCCTGGGGCCCGGCCGCGTGATGAGCTTGTCGTCGGCGACCCGGACCGCCCCGGTACGCACCGCGGTCATGACGCCCCAGCCCGGACGCTCCGCCACGGCCTCGGCCGTCGTCCCGAACGCGGCATCGCCGAGGATGATCACTTCCGGATCCGCGGCGATGAGCCGTTCGAGGGGGATCTCGAAGGTGTCCGCCGACCCGCTCGTCACAGGACTCCCGCCGGCCAGCTCGACCATCTCGGCCAGGAACGAGTCATCGGCTGGACCGTAGATCTGGTTCGTCGCGTCGACCTCGTAGAAGGTCCGCGGTTTCGGCAGGCTGCCCGCCGCGGCGGCCAGGGCCGCGACGTCCGCGCGCATCTCGGCCGCGAGCTCCGTGCCCTCGGCCGCCCGCCCGGCCGCCGTGGCCACGAGCTCGACGTCGTCCGACACCCCGGCCACCGTCGCGGCGTAAACGACGAGGACCGGGATGCCGAGCGAGCGCAGCTTGGTCACGGCGTCCGGTGGGGTGTAGCCGTTGCCACCGGCGATGACGAGATCGGCCTCGAGGCCGACGATCTGCTCCACGTCGACACTCCCGAACGCGGCGACGTCCGCCAGCTGGACGGCCGCGGCCGGGTAATCGCTCGCACTGTCGGTCGCGAGGACCCGCTCGCCGATCCCGAGGGCGAAGAGGATCTCTGTCGTGCCGGGCGTGAGCGAGACGAGCCGCTGCGGCTCGGCGGGGATCGCGACGCTCGTGCCCTCGTCGTCGGTCAGGGTCAGCGGAAAGGCGGATGCCGCCGATGGGCTGGCGGGGGCAATCGAAGCCGACGCCACGGGGGCACGGCTCGGCACAATCGACGGCGAGGCGGCCGGCGCGCAGGCGGCCAGGAGGGCGGCGATCGCAGCAGCACTCGCGACAGCGTTCAGCCGCCCGCCGAGTCCGGAGAATCGACGACCCCTCGCTTCTCGGGTGAAGGAGGGGTCCAAGTCCGCCGTTCGCATGATGCCTACCCTTTCTCTCGAAGGTTCGAGCAACCTCCGCCGGGTCGGCGACCGGACTTCCGACGCTCCGAGAGCGTCGGTCACCGTAGCGGGACTGTGCCGGACTTGCACCGGCTTCGCGACCCAGCGGCGTCGTGTGAAGTTGTAGGTCTGATCCTAGCAGGCCCGGTGGTCACCGCATCGTCGCGATCGGGTCAAAGCGGGCCGACGACCCCTCAGACAACGGCGCCGTCGGCCATCGTCCGCTCGGTTGGCGGGCAGCCGGCACGATCCTCCGATAGTGTCGAGTAGTGTCGCGCCCGTCTGCGCCCGTTGGACCGCCTTTCGATGGCGTTCGACACGCGGCGAAGCCCTCTTCGCGCGCGCGCTCGCCGGAGAAGTCCACCGATCTGGTCAACGCCCCGGAGCGGGTTGATATTGTCAGTCGGCCTCGACCATCGCTTGGGCGTCAAAAGCTCGACACATGGCTGTCATGGCGGTGCGTCATGGTCGGGGTCTGCCGATCAATGGTGGCAGGATCACAGGAGGAGAGACGGTGTCGCTTCCGCAAACAACAGGAGCCTACGGCGTCGGTCCCGGTGAGGGCGAGGCGCTGTGGTTCAACGGCGCATTGGGCCTTGTGAAGGCGAGCGCGGTCCAAACGGATGGGCGCTTTGCGGCCGTGGAATTCCTCGCACCCAAAGGATTCCTCTCACCACTCCACATCCACCGCGTGGAGGATGAGTTCTTCCTGGTTCTGTCTGGCGAGGTCCGCGTCAAGCATGGCGAGACCGTGATCGAAGCGGTCGCCGGCTCGCTCGTGTACGGCCCTCGCAATGTCGCACACGCCTTCCGCGTCGATTCGGCAGAAGCACGGCTGCTCTTGTTCTTCGGGCCAGCCGGCGTCGAGGGGTTCTTCCGCGAGGCCGGGAAGCCGGCACGGTCCGCCGGGCTGCCGCCCGCCAACGAGCAGTTCATTGATCGAGAGGCGCTCATGCAGATCGGGAACCGGTACGGCCAGGAGTATGTCGGTCCCCCGCTGCCCCCGAAAGACTGACCGCGTCAGGCGCGTGCGTTCTGTTCCCCGGCGGCTTGCACGTGGCAGGCGGGGGTCCTCTGCCCTTCGACAGTAAAACAGTCCCGTCGGCCCGTCGAGGGCTGGCCGCCGGGGCTCGATCCCCCACCGGGATCGCGACAACGGCCTGGAGCGGGCGCCGGTGTTGTGTCAGGCGTGTAAGGCA
>Ga0214472_10004818_pt1 | contig 14238 bp, 14 predicted proteins | sample RVTome_6_FD_207662 | JGI IMG/M metagenome (GOLD analysis project Ga0214472, IMG submission 207662) | Soil microbial communities from uranium-contaminated site in the Upper Colorado River Basin, Wyoming, United States - RVT140D175 | ecosystem: Environmental > Terrestrial > Soil > Contaminated >... | reverse complement strand
TGGCACGAGGACGAGGTACCAGGCCGCCGGCAGGTCGAGGGGCTGCAGCCGCTCGCCGGCGCCTTCGCCCAGCGCGTTGCGGCCGTAGATGAAAAACGGCACGTCGGCGCCCAGCCGCAGGCCGATTTCCATCAGGTTTTTTCGACTCAATCGCGTCTTCCACAGGCGATTGAGGACCAGCGACACCGTCGCGGCATCGGAGGAGCCGCCGCCCAGCCCGCCCCCGATGGGCAGGCCCTTCTCCAGGCGCAGATCGGCGCCGAGCCTTACTCCCGTCTCCGCCTTGAGAAGGCGCGCCGCGCGCAAGCACAGGTTTTCCTCCTCGAAAATCCCGGCAAACCGGATCTCGCCGTCGTCCCGCGGCGCGATCCCCACGCGGTCGCATCGATCGATGAGGCGAAATGCCGTCTGCAGCTCGTGATAGCCGTCGGGGCGGCGCGCGAGGACGTGCAGGAATAGGTTCAGCTTGCCCGGCGCGGGATACCAGGTCACTTCCACTGCGAGATGGCGAGGCGCAACTCGATGCCGGTATGGACGAGGCGCAGCAGCCTGGGACGCTCGCCCTCGTACTCGAGGTACTCGATGCGCCAGCCGCGCTGCTCGAGCAGTTTCAGGTTTCCCTGCTCATTGTATTCGGCATGGGCCGGAGAATCGGACGAGGGCCGCGCGCGCACCCAGTCCGCAAGCCCGGCGAGCGGCAGCCGGAAGCCGAGCACCTTCTGCGTGAGCGTCTCGGCGTCGCGCGCGTGGTATTCGCGCGGCTCGGCAGTGCTGAGCGTCACTGCGTCGCCTTCGCGGACGATGCGCGCTACGCCCTGCCCGAGCGGCGAGCTGATCAGCATCTCGTCGCCGCTGCGCGCATGGCGCCACGACACGCTGCCGGTGAAGGACTCCCCGTTGTAGCGCGAAGCGAGCCGGCCGGCCAGCTCGAACTCGAGCGGTCCGGCGGGCGGCCGCGGCTCGAACTGCGCGCACGCCCCGACGAGCGCCGCGGCGGCGAGCGCGGTGACGAGCCAAGCGGCCCGGGTCACGGCCGCAGGCGCTTGATCGTCTTGCGCAGCGTGTCGTTCTCGGGCGCGGTCTGGAGCGATTCCTGCCACACGCGGTCGGCCTCCTCGCGCTCGCCCAGACGCCACAGCACCTCGCCCAGATGGGCGCCGATCTCGGCGTCGGGGCGCCCGGCATAGGCGCGGCGCAGCGTGTCCGCCGCGCTCTTGAGGTCGCCCTCGCGGTACTGCACCCAGCCCAGGCTGTCCATGATGAAGTAGTCCTCGGGCGCGAGCTCGAGCGCCTTCTCGATCAGCTTCCTCGCCTCCGGCAGGCGCGTATTGCGATCGGCGAAGGAGTAGCCAAGCGCGTTGTAGGCGTGGGCATGATCGGGCTTCACCTGGATCAGCTTGCGCAGGTTCGCTTCCAGCACCTCGTAGCGCTCGAGCTTCTCGGCGGTGAGCGCGAGATCGTAGAGCAGCTCGGGCTGGTCGGGCTCCTTCGCCAGCGCCTCGTCGAGCATCGCGAAGGCATCGCCGTGGCGATTGGCGTCGCGCAGCAGTTGCGCCTCGGCGACCAGCAGCTGCACCTGCTCGCCGGGGTGATCGGCGCCGACGCGCCTCAGGAACGAGCGCGCCTCGTCGAGCTTGCCCTGCTTGGCGATCGCGCCCGCGGTGCGCATGCGTGCCGGCAGCACGTGGTCGCCGGACTTGATGCTGTCGTACCACTTGATCGCGTCGGGCCAGAGCTTCTGCTCCTCGGCCATTTGCCCGAGCAGGTAGCGCACGCCGTTCGCGTCGCGGTAGCCCATGCCGAGCAGGCGCTTCATGTTCTCTTCGGCGACCGGATAGTCCTTGAGCTGGAAGGCGAGCAGCCCGACGGCGTAGATCACCTCGGTGTTGCCGGGATTCGCGGCCAGCACCGCCTCGAACTGCTTGCGCGCCTCGCCGAAGCGCTTGTCGAGCACCAGCGCGCGCGCGTAGTTCATGCGCGCTTCGCGCGAGCTCGGGTTGCTCTCGACGAATTCGCCCAGGCGCCTGGCGGCCTCGGCGGGAGAGCGCTTCTGCAGCACCTGGGCCTCGAACAGCGCCGCGATTTCCCAGTCCGGCCGCAGCGCCGCGGCCTGGCGGATGGCGGCGAGCGCCGCCGCTTCCTCGCCGGCGGCGAGCGCCGCCTGCGCCACCGCGAAGTGCGCCTGCGGAAGCTGCGCATGCGGCGCGGCGAGCTTGCGCACCACGCGCAGGTTCGAGGCCCTGTCCGGGTTCCCGGCGAGCAGGCGGTTCAGCTGCATGAAGCCGTTTTCCAGGTTGACGCCCTCGAGGGCGAGCAGCTTCTGCAGATAGGGTTCGGCCTCGTCGACGCGCTTCGCCGCGACCAGCAGCGCAGCGACGACCTGCAGCGCCTGCGGCGACTGAGGCTCGATCTTCTGCCAGGTCTTGGCCGCCTCCAGCGCAAGCTCGGGCAGGCGCGCCTGGTTCGCCACCTCGACCGCGCGGCGCGCGACGCGCGCGTCGCCGGTGCGCCGCGCCAGCTCCAGGTAGGTCTGCGCGGCGAGCTGCGGATCGCCGCGCTGCAGGGCGATCTCGCCGAGCAGGAATTCATAGAGCGTCGGCTCGTTCAGCTCGGCGGCGGGTTGCGCGGCGAAGGCGCCGGCGGCGCAGCCGAGCGCGGCCGTCAACGCGAGCTTTGAGAGTCTTTCGAGCATCTGGATTCGACCGATCTTAGGTATATTTGGTGCCCCGCACAAGCGAGAAACTCGCACTCACCTCGCACTCGCCTGCATGCCTGAGCTTCCCGAAGTCGAAGTCACGCGGCGCGGCCTCGCGCCGCAGCTCGCCGGCCGGACGATTTCCGGCGTCGAGGTGCGCGAGCCGCGGCTGCGCTGGCCGGTCACGAAGGACGTGCGCGCGCTCGCCGGGCGCACCGTGCGCGCGGTCCGGCGCCGCGGCAAGTACCTGCTCGTCGACTGCGGCGACGGCCACCTGATCGTGCACCTGGGCATGTCGGGCAGCCTGCGCCTGCTGCCGCCGGGCACGCCCGCCGGCAAGCACGACCACTTCGACCTGCTGCTCGGCGACCGGCTGCTGCGGCTGCGCGATCCGCGGCGCTTCGGCGCGGTGCTCTGGACTTCAGGCGCGATCGAGGCGCACCCGCTGCTCGCGCGGCTCGGGGTCGAGCCGCTTTCGCGCGCGCTCCATCCGGCGCGCCTGCACGCGCTCGCGCGCGGCTGCCGCATGCCGGTCAAGCAGTTTCTCATGGACGCGCGGCGCATCGTCGGCGTCGGCAACATCTATGCGAGCGAGAGCCTGTTTCGCGCCGGCATCGATCCGCGCAGGCGCGCCAACCGCATCTCGCTCGAAAAATGCAGGCGCCTGGCCGCCGCGATCAAGCACACCCTGCGCGCCGCGATCCGCGCCGGCGGCTCGAGCCTGCGCGACTACGTCGGCGCCGACAGCGCCCCGGGCGCGTTCCAGAGCCGCGCCTGGGTGTACGGCCGCGAGGGACAAGCCTGTCGGTCATGTAACACCAAAGTAAGGAAGATCGTGCAGGGCGGCCGCTCGACCTTCTTCTGCCCTAGCTGCCAGCGCTGACTTTTTTCCTGAGCCGCTTTTCCACCAGCGGATGCACGAACTTCGTGACGTCGCCGCCGAGCGCCGCGATCTCGCGCACCAGCGTCGCCGAGATGAACAGGTGCTGCTCGGAAGGCGTGAGGAACACGGTCTCGAGGTCGGGATAGAGGCTGCGGTTCATTCCCGCGAGCTGGAACTCGTACTCGAAGTCGGAGACCGCGCGCAGCCCGCGCAGCACGACGCGCGCACCCTGCTTGCGCACGAAATCGGTGAGCAGCCCGTCGAAGCCCACCACCTGCACGTTCTTCGCCCCGTCGAGCACCTCGCGCGCCATCTCGACGCGCTCGGCGAGGGTGAAGAAGGTGCGCTTGGCGCGGCTGTCGGCGACGCCGACGATCAGCTCGCCGAACAGCGCGCTCGCGCGGCGCACCAGGTCCTCGTGGCCGCGCGTGAGCGGATCGAATGTTCCGGGGTAGATCGCCTTGATCATCGCCTCTCCAGCAACTGGTAGCTCACCTGGCCGGCGCGCGCGCGCTTGAGCTCGCGCCACTGCGCGAGCTCCACCGGCCGTTCAGACTCGACATAGACCCTGGCACCCGGGGCAAGCCGCTCCGGCAGCCGCTCGAGCGCCGCGGCTGCGGCATTCTGCCTGAACGGCGGGTCGACGAAAACCACGTCGAAGCGCCCGTCGGCCCCCTTCAGGTACGCGAAGGCGTCGCCCCGCACCAGCTCGACCTGTGTCGCCCCGATTCTGGCTCTGGTTTCGTTCAGAACCGCAAAGACGGAGCTGTCCTGCTCCACCATTACCCCGCGCGCGGCGCCGCGCGAGGCGGCCTCGAAGCCGAGCGCGCCGCTGCCCGCGAACAGATCCAGGCAGGCGAGCCCGTCGAGGCGCTGGCCGAGCCAGTTGAACAGCGTCTCGCGCACCCGGTCGGGCGTGGGCCGCAACCCGGGCCGCGCGGGGACGACGATGCGCCTGCCGCGATATTCACCACCGATGATCCTTATTTTTCCTTTGTTAGAATGCACCGATCGATGGTAGCAGCGCTTTCCTGGGCCGCGCGCCTGAAGGCAGGCCTCGCGCGCACGCGGGAGGTGCTCAACACCCCCGTCGCGGAGCTGTTCGCGCGCAAGCGCATCGACGAGTCGGCTTACGAGGCGCTCGAAACCGCGCTGCTGCAGGCCGATTGCGGCGTCCAAGCGACGCAGGACCTGCTCGCGTCGCTGCGCCAGCAGAAGCTCGAGGACGGCGAGGCGCTCAAGCGCGCCCTCAAGGAGGCCCTGCTCGGCCTTCTCGCTCCCCTGGAAAGGAAGCTTGATGTCACGGCGGCAAGACCGTTCGTCATCGTGATGGCCGGGGTGAACGGCTCGGGCAAGACCACGTCCATCGGCAAGCTCGCAAGGTGGCTGCAGTCGCAGGGCAGGAGCGTGCTGCTCGCCGCCGGCGACACCTTTCGTGCCGCGGCGCGCGAGCAGCTCGTGGTCTGGGGCGAGCGCAACGCCATCCCGGTCATCGCGCAGGCCGCGGGCGACCCGGGCGCGGTGGTGTTCGACGCGCTGGGCGCGGCGCGCGCGCGCGGCACCGACGTCGTCATCGCCGATACCGCGGGACGGCTGCCGACGCAGCTGCACCTGATGGAGGAGATCCGCAAGGTGAAGCGCGTCGCCGCGAAGGCGCAGGCGGGAGCGCCGCACGAAGTCCTTCTCGTGCTCGATGCGAACACCGGGCAGAACGCGCTCGCCCAGGTGAAGGCGTTCGACGACGCGCTGGGACTGACCGGGCTGATCCTCACCAAGCTCGACGGCACCGCCAAGGGCGGAGTGGTCTGCGCCATTGCGAAGCAGAAGCCGATACCGCTGCTCTTCGTCGGCGTGGGCGAAGGCATCGACGATCTTCGCCCGTTCGTCGCGCGCGACTTCGTCGAGGCGCTGATTGGTTAGCTTCTCCGCCGTCGCGAAGCGCTACCCCGGCGGGCAGGAGGCGCTGCGCGAGGTGAGCTTCTCGATCGAGCCGGGCGAGCTCGCGTTCGTCACCGGCCGCTCCGGCGCCGGCAAGTCGACGCTGCTCAAGCTCATCCCGGCGATCGAGCGGCCGAGCTCGGGCTCGGTGATCGTCAACGGGCAGAACGTCGGCGCGCTCAAGCGCGCCGCGATCCCCTACCTGCGCCGCAACCTCGGCCTCGTGTTCCAGGACCAGAAGCTGCTCTACGACCGCAGCGTCTACGACAACGTCATGCTGCCGCTCGCGTTCTCCGCGCACGCGCCGAAGGAGGCAGCGCGCCGCGCGCGCGCGGCCCTCGACAAGGTAGGGCTGCTCGGGCGCGAGAAAGCCAACCCGGTCCAGCTCTCGGGCGGCGAGCAGCAGCGCCTCGCCATCGCGCGCGCGGTCGTGAACCGCCCGGCCGTGCTGATCGCCGACGAGCCGACCGCCAACCTGGACGCGGAATCGGCGGCGCGCATCGTCGACATCTTCGTCGCCTTCAACCAGGTGGGCGTGACGGTGCTCATCGCGACCCACGACCGGGCGCTGGTCGCGCGCTACGGCAGGCGCGTCCTGACCTTGAGCCAGGGAAGGCTGGCATGAGCGCCTGGCTGCGCCAGCACCGCCAGGCGTTCGGCGCCGCGCTGCGCCGGCTGGCGAGAGCGGCCGGCATCCTGAGCGCGCTCGTCATCGGCGTCGCGCTCTCTCTGCCGGCCGGCAGCTATGCGCTGCTCGAGAGCCTGCGCGCCCTCACCGCGCGCCTCACCCTCGAGCCGCAGATCTCGGTGTTCCTGCCGCTCGAGGCCAAGCGCGCCGACGCCGAGGCGCTCGGCGCGAAGCTGCGCGCCGACCGGCGCATCGGCGCGGTCCGCTTCATTTCCCGCGAAGAGGCGCTGAAGGAGCTCAAGCAGGTCGCGGGCATTTCGGAGGTGATCGCCGCGATCGGCCGCAACCCCTTGCCGGACGCCTTCGTCGTGAGCGCGAGCGCCGGGCGCATCGAGGCCCTCGCCGCCGACCTCGGCAGGCTGCCCGGCGTGGCGCACGTCCAGGCCGACGCGCTATGGGCGCAGCGCCTGGCCGCGCTGGAGGGCATCGGCCGGGTCGGCCTGGGGCTGCTCGCCGCGCTGCTCGGCGCCGCGCTGGTCGCGGTCACGTTCAATACCATCCGGCTGCAGATCCTCACCCGGCGCGACGAGATCGAGGTGTCGAAGCTGATCGGCGCCACCGACGCGTTCATCCGGCGGCCCTTCTACTATTTCGGGTTGCTGCAGGGACTCGCGGGCGGCGTGGTCGCGCTCGGCATCGTCGCGGCGGCGCTCGCGCTCCTCAACCGCGAGCTGCGGCCGCTCGCCGAGTCCTACGGCTCGAGCTTCTCCTTCGCGTTTCCCCCTCCGGGCGATGCGCTCGCCATCGTGCTCTTCGCCGGCGTGCTCGGCTGGCTCGGCGCCCAGCTTTCCGTCAACCGTCATCTGCGCGAGATCGAACCGGCGTAGCCGCCGCCGGTCAAAATCCTTGTCCGGCATGAGCTTAGGTAGTGTAAGCGCACACTTACTCCAAGGCAACCACTATGGAACCCCTGCCGCCCTTAGCACTCTAAATATCGGAGTGCTAAAATCAATCCTTAAGGAGGAATGCGAATGAACGCGCAAGCAGCGATGCCCCTGCCAGGGTCGGTCCCTGTGCCGATGCCCACCGGGAGCCTCGAGGCTTACATCCAGACCGTGAGCCGCTTCCCGATCCTCAGTCTCGAGCAGGAGCGCTCGCTCGCGCGCCGCTGGCGTGACACGGGTGACGTCGAGGCAGCGCGCGGCCTGGTGCTCTCGCACCTGCGGCTGGTGGTGGCCGTGGCGCGCGGCTATCTCGGCTACGGCCTGCCGCATGCCGACCTGATCCAGGAAGGCAACATCGGCCTGATGAAGGCCGTGAAGCGCTTCGACCCCGAGCGCGGGGTGCGCCTCGTATCCTTCGCGATCCACTGGATCAAGGCCGAGATCCACGAATACATCCTGCGCAACTGGCGCCTGGTGAAGGTCGCCACCACCAAGGCGCAGAGGAAGCTCTTCTTCAACCTGCGCTCCATGAAGAGCGGCCTCGCCCCCCTGAGCGTGGACGAGGTCGAGCGCGTGGCGAGCGAGCTCAAGGTGAAGCCCGAGGAAGTGGTCGAGATGGAGACGCGCCTCTCCGGGCAGGAGATCGCCTTCGAAGGCGAGCGCGACGAGGAGGAGGCGTTTGCGCCGGTCGATTACCTGGCCGACAGCGACGCCGAGCCCTACCGCGTGCTCGAGGCCGAGGAGTCCAAGCGCGTGCAGGCCGAAGGCCTGCAGAAGGCGCTCTCCAGCCTCGATCCGCGCAGCCGCCGCATCATCCAGGCGCGCTGGCTGAAGGAGAAGGACGCCGCCACGCTGCACGACCTGGCCGGGGAGTTCAAGGTCTCCGCCGAGCGCATCCGCCAGCTCGAGGCCAAGGCGCTCGAGAAGATGCGCAAGGCGATGCAGTCCGCCGATGGCCCGCGTGCTCTGCCGGTGCCTGCCGCGTAAATCACGGCACTTCCCCATGATGGGGGACTAACTCCCCACTACTGTTGGCCTCATGGGCTTGTTGTCAGGAAACCTTGATTCACCAACGTGAAGAATGCCGTCGAGGCCGATCTCGTCTGCGGTGCCGCTTTTCGCGACGAGCAGCCGGCGCGTCTCCGGCCGGCAGGTAGGTGCGCATGGCAGCGCCCCTTGGATGTCGTGAGGGTGGATTTCAGTCTACGCTAGTGCGGCAGCCCGCCCTTCGTATCAGGCCGGTCAGGCCGTCAGGCGAGCGCCGCGAGCAGGCGCAGCGCGGGGGCGACGCGCACGCCGTCGGGCGCCTGATAGTCCTTCGTGCCGCTGGCCGAGATCTGCCAGGCGTCGGCCCGGGGAAAGCGCGCCTTAAGGTAGTGCAGGCTGGCGTCCACCGCCGCGTCGCCCCACTTGCACTCGACCAGCAGCCGCGGCTGCCGGCCCTCGACGACGACGAAGTCCACTTCGCGGCCCGCGACGTCGCGGAAGTAGCGCAGCTCCAGGTCCCGCCCCTTCGTGTCCTGCTCGAAATGCACCCACTTGAGCAGGTGGCAGGCGACCAGGTTCTCGAAGCGCGCGCCCTCGTCGGGCACCACCGTCCAGTCGAGGTGGTAGTGCTTGCGCTCCTTCTTGACCGCGCGGATGCGCGGCGCGCCGAAAGGCGGAAGCCGGAACACCGCGTAGAGCCGCTCAAGGGCGCCGATCCAGCTCTCGACCGCCTTGTGGCTCACCTGCAGGTCTTCGCGCAGCGCGTTGACCGAGAGCGGCAAGCCGACCAGCTCGGGCAGGCGCAGCATGAGCAGCTCCAGGTGCCCGAGGTCCTGGATGCGCTCCAGCGCCGCGATTTCCTCCCGCACGAGGAGCGAGCGGTGCTCGCGCGACCAGCGCCGCGCCTGCGTCTCGCTGCCGCCGAGGAACGGCTCGGGAAAGCCTCCCAGGCGCAGCAGGTCGGCGAGCTGCGCCGGGCGCGACATCCCGAGCTCCGCCGCGGAGAACGGATGCAGCCGCAGCAGGTGGTAGCGTCCCTGCAGGGAATCGCCGCCGAAGCGGTAGAGGTCGAGCCGCCCGCTGCCGGTGACGAGGATCCTCTGCCCTGGCGGTCGGCCGTCGTAGAGCCCTTTCAGGTAGTTGCGCCAGCGCCGGTATTTGTGGATCTCGTCGAGGATCCACAGCCGGCCCGCCGGCAGCTCGCCGCGCAGGATGCGGTCGCGGTGCTGCGCCACGTCCCAATTGAGGTAGGCGCCGCGCGCCCCGGGCAGGCCGAGCGCGAGCGTGGTCTTGCCCACCTGGCGCGGGCCGGCGACAAAGGCCATCTTGCGCGCGAGGTCGGCGCGCAGCGCGGCGGCGAGGTAGCGGGGGCGGGGGGCTCCGGGCATGCGGCCACGCTACAGTGATTTTTGCCTGCAGTCAAAAATACACGCGTGTATTTTCTCCTCCAGGTGAAATTCAACCAGCTCGGGCCGGCGCCAGCGCTCGGCACGGAACTGCGCACCGTCGAGTCCGGGCTTAGGCGCCGGCCAGCAGGGTCTTCAGGTCGTCGGCGAGATCCTGCGCGAGCCGCTCGTGCCGCACCAGCAGCCGCAGGCGCCCCTGCGGGTCGATGACGTAGGTCTGCGCGCTGTGGTCGACGGTGTAGCTCTCGCCCTGCTTCCTCTTCTCGTAGTAGATCTTGAACTCCTTCGCCACACGCTGCGTCGCGGCGGCATCGCCGCGCAGGGCGATGAAGCGCGGGTCGAAGGAGGTCACGTACTCCGCGAGCAGCTGCTGCGTGTCGCGCTCGGGATCGACGGTGACGAACAGCACTTGGACGCGGTCGGCGTCCTGACCCATTTTCTTCAATACATTGGAAATATCCACGAGCGTGGTGGGACAGACGTCGGGGCATTGCGTGAAGCCGAAGAACAGGACCACCGCCTTGCCGCGAAAGTCCTCGAGCCGGCGCGCTCGGCCGGTGTGGTCGGTGAGCTCGAGCTTCGAGCCGTACTCCACGCCGGTGATGTCGGTGCTCCTGAACTTCGGCTCCTCGGCGCAGGCCGCAGCCAGAAGGCTACAGATGATGGTCGACCAGAAGCGCGGCAAAGAGGAGGGCCAGGTAAGCGATGGAATAGCGGAAGGTCTTCTGCGCGACCGCGTCGCTGTAGGCGAACTGGATGCGCAGGGCGTAGGCGACGAAGATGGCGCCCAGAATCGACGCCGCGGCGAGGTAGAGCGCCCCGCTCATGCGGATGGCGTAGGGCAGCAGGCTGACCGCGAAGAGGATCAGCGTGTAGAGCAGCACCTGCAGCCGCGTATAGCGCTTGCCGTGCGTTACCGGCAGCATCGGCACGCCGGCACGCGCGTAGTCCTCGGTGCGGTAGAGCGCCAGCGACCAGAAGTGCGGCGGCGTCCAGGCGAAGATGATGAGGAACAGCACCATCGCCTCGATGCCCACTTCGCCCGTCACCGCCGCCCAGCCCAGCACCGGCGGCATGGCGCCCGAGGCGCCGCCGATGACGATGTTCTGCGGCGTGGCGGGCTTCAGGATCACGGTATAGACGATGGCGTAGCCGACGAAGGTGGCCACCGTCAGCCACATGGTGAGCGCGTTGACGAAATGCAGCAGCACCCAGAGCCCCGTGCCGCCGAGCGCGCCGGCGAAGACGAGGGTCTGCAGCGCCGAGAGCTCGCCGCGCGGCAGCGGCCGCCAGCGCGTGCGGCTCATCAGCGCGTCGATCTTCCGCTCGACCAGGCAGTTCATGGCCGCGGCGGCGCCGGCGACGAAGGCGATGCCGAGCGTGCCGGCGAGCAGCACCTGCGCCGGGACCATGCCCGGCGTCGCGAGGAACATGCCGATCACCGCGGTGAACACGATGAGCGACACCACGCGCGGCTTGGTGAGCGCATAGAAAGAACGCGCTTGCTGAGCAAGGCTCTGCGAGAGGACTTGAGCGTTCACCGGGAAGGACGTAAGCCGCAGAAAGTAAAGAAGTTTAACACGACGAGGGCGGCGAGCAGAAGCGCGACGCCGGCATTGTGTGCAGCCGCCAGCGCAAGCGGCAGGGCGAAGGCCACGTTCGCCATGCCGAGCAAAAACTGCAGCAGCAGGAGAGCCGCAATTGCGAGTCCCAGCGCGCGATGCAGTTGGCAGTGAGCGCCTCGCGCGGCAATAGCGCGCCCTCTGCGGTCTCCCCCAGCTCGCGCAGGAGCGCCGGATCGATCCCGGCAAGTCGTGATGCAGCCGGCGGGCGCGACCTGGAGCATCCCCCACTTGCCGTACAGGTCGGCTTGGCGGGCTGCCATGGCACGTTTATTATTTTAGTTTTGATCAACGATTTGCTGTGGCAGTCAATGCCACCAGCAACCTCTCGCCGGTTGCCAGTTGATGTTGGCCGCTGAGGAATGGATTCGACACTTGGAAACAATCGGATGGACTTCACCGTAGGAGTACTGCTGGGGACATTTGTCCTCTCGGTCCTCGCCCTTTTCTTCTTCATCTGGTCGATGTCCCAAGGGCTGTTCGGAAATGGCCGGTCGGCCGCGACCGTTATCTTCGCACGCAATGAGTTCGGGATCGTTGAAGACCCGGCAGCGACTGACCGGGAGAAAAGCGATCTTCAGCAAGCGATGGATCCGAGCGAGGAGTACTACGATTATTTCGATGACGCCATGCTGGCGGCCACGCGCGAACGCATGGCCGTCCGGCGCCGCCTGCGCGACGATGCCGATCACCGTACCCTCGCCGACCAATCATCCGCCGGGGTGGTCGGCGTGTGCCTCACGCTGGCCGTTGTGTGGCTGGTTCTCGCCTCGTTCGCCGGCCTGATTTCGTCGATCAAGCTGCACGTCCCGGACTGGTGGGTGCAGTACGACTGGCTCACCTTCGGCCGCATCCGCCCCATTCATCTGAACATGGTCGCTTACGGCTGGTGTTCACTGGCCGGCATCGGGGTGGCGCTCTGGCTGATCCCGCGTTTGTTGAAGAAAAGACTGATCGGCGCAAAATATGCGCTGGCGGGCGGTGCGCTGTGGAGCACCGGCGTTTTTGCCGGCACCGTGGCCATCGGCATGGGGTACTCCGACGGGCTCGAGTGGCTTGAGTTTCCGTGGCAGATCGACATCTTGCTGGTGATCGGCGGCGCCCTGGTCGGCTTCCCCCTGTGGCTCACGCTGCTGCGGCGAAAAGTCGAGCACTTGTATGTGTCCGTTTGGTACATCGGAGCCGGCCTCCTCTGGTTCCCGGTCCTGTTCGTCATCGGCAACTGGCCAGGCCTGCATTTCGGTGTTCAGCAGGCCACGATGAACTGGTGGTTTGGCCACAACGCGTTGGGGCTGTGGTTCACGCCGCTGGGTCTCGCAGCGGCCTACTACTTCATTCCCAAGGTGCTCGGCAAGCCGATTCACTCGTACAACCTGTCGCTGCTGGGGTTCTGGGCGCTGGCTTTTTTTTACAGCCAGGTTGGCGGGCATCACCTGATCGGCGGGCCGGTGCCGTCGTGGTTCATCACGATCGCGATCGTGCAAAGCATGATGATGGTGATTCCGGTGTTCGCCGTGGCGGTCAATCAGCACATGACGGTGCTCGGTAACTTCAGAGCGTTGTTCTACTCCCCGACGCTTCGATTCGTCGTGCTGGGCGCGATGATGTACACGGCGGCCTCGGTACAGGGTTCGCTCGAGGCGCTGCGCTCGGTCAACACCGTCACGCACTTCACGCACTACACGGTGGCCCATGCGCACCTGGGGCTCTACGGCTTCTTCTCGATGGTGATGTTCGGCTCGATCTATTTCATCATGCCGCGCGTCATGAACTGGGAATGGCCGTTCCCGCTGCTGATCTCGCTGCACTTCTGGCTGGTGCTCGTCGGCTTCTCGATCTACTTCGTCTGGCTCAGCATCGGTGGCTGGCTGCAAGGCCTGGCGATGCTCGACGAGAAGACGCCGTTCATGCAATCGGTGGCGCTCACCTTGCCCTACCTCCAGGCCCGCTCGATTGGCGGCGGGCTGATGACTTTGGGGCACCTTGTGTTTGCAGCGCACTTCTTCGCCATGGGCTGGAAGTTCGGGCCGACGCGGCTTGGAGCGGCGTTGCTTGAGCCATCGATGCTCCTGCGCTTGACGGGAAAAAAGGTGGCGGCATGAGCGCGGGCAAGAGCTTTTGGGAAATGGACGAGCTTCGGCTGGTCATCGGAGCGATGGTGATCCTCGGCGGGGCCACGGGCGTCCTGGTGGTGTTGCCCTACCTGTTGTTGGACAACGTCAAGCCGCCTGCGGGGCTGAAGCCTTACACCAATGAGCAACTGGTCGGCCGCCAAACTTACATCGCCAATGGCTGCGTGTACTGCCACTCGCAGCAACCGCGCGACATCAAGCAAGCGCCTGACTTTGCCCGCGGATGGGGCCGCGCTTCGGTGGCGGGGGATTACGCCTACGACACGCCACACCTGCTGGGCACGATGCGAACCGGGCCCGACCTGTTGAACATCGGGGCCCGCCAGCCCAGCAAGGACTGGCAACTCGGACACTTGTACCAACCCCGGGCTTACACGCCCGGGTCCATCATGCCGCCGTACCCGCACCTGTTCGAAATCAGGACAGGGCAAGCGCAGGCAGGCGACACGGTGGTGAAGCTGCCGCCGGCATTTGCCAAGCCCGGCGAGGTGGTGGTCGCCAAGCCTGAGGCGCTGGCTCTTGTGGCGTATCTGTTGGCACTTGACCGCACCTATCCCGCTTTGCCACCCCTGCCCAAAACCGCCAACAGCGCTGAAGCCGCGAAGGAGAAGCCATGAACCGCCGCGACCCCCCGCAGCCCAGTCGCGCGCTGCAGCGAGAACACGTAGACCCCGACGAGGGCAACCGCCCGTTGCATTGGTTCCTCGTGATGTTACTGGGTGCCATGACGATGTGGGGAGCGTTCTACATTTACTCCACTCCCTCTGGTGAAGACTCGGCCTATGGCGATCAGCGAACGATCGCTTCCTTGCGGCCGCCGGAGCAAGTCGCGGGGCGCATTGCGAAAGTTGACGGCAAGCAAGTCTTCGGGGCCAAGTGTGCGGCGTGTCACCAGGCCACCGGGCTTGGCGTGGCAGGTGTTTTCCCGCCGCTTGCCGGCGCTGAATGGGTCATCGGCGATGAGAAAGTGCTGGTCAACGTCCTGCTGCACGGAATCAACGGC
>Ga0214472_10004817_pt1 | contig 14241 bp, 8 predicted proteins | sample RVTome_6_FD_207662 | JGI IMG/M metagenome (GOLD analysis project Ga0214472, IMG submission 207662) | Soil microbial communities from uranium-contaminated site in the Upper Colorado River Basin, Wyoming, United States - RVT140D175 | ecosystem: Environmental > Terrestrial > Soil > Contaminated >... | reverse complement strand
TCCCATTAGTACCGTCGGTACCATTGGTTCCGTCGGCCCCGTTCATGCCATCGGCGCCGGCCGGTCCCTGGCAATCCATGACGGTGATGAATCCGTCGCCGTCGATGTCCTCGCCGGCGTCGGCCAAGCCGTTGCCATTAACATCCCAGCAGCTCAGGCCATCAACGCCGTCCGTACCGTTTGTGCCATCGGTTCCGTTAGTTCCATCGACACCATCCGTACCATTGGTCCCATCGGTTCCATCCGCGCCGTCGGCGCCCTGGCAATCCAGAGCCGTGAAGAAACCGTCGCCGTCGACATCCTCGCCGGCGTCGGCGATGCGGTTACCGTTGAGGTCCCAGCAGCTCAGTCCGTCCAGGCCGTTGTCGCCGGTCGGTGCGGCACAATCAAACGCCGTGAAGAAACCGTTTTGATCGATGTCCTCTTCGGGGTCTCCGATGCCGTTGCCGTTGGTATCCCAGCAGCTCACACCGTCCGTGCCATTCGTACCGTCAGTTCCGTTCGTGCCATCGATGCCGTCAGTTCCGTTCGTGCCGTCGGCGCCCTGGCAGTCCATGGCCGTGAAGAAGCCGTCGCCATCGACATCTTCTGAAGCCTCGCCGATGCCGTTGCCGTTGAGATCCCAGCAATTGATCCCATCAAGCCCATTGGTTCCATCTATACCATCAACGCCATCGGTCCCATTAGTACCGTCGGTACCATTGGTTCCGTCGGCCCCGTTCATGCCATCGGCGCCGGCCGGTCCCTGGCAATCCATGACGGTGATGAACCCGTCGCCGTCGATGTCCTCGCCGGCATCGGCCAAGCCGTTGCCATTAACATCCCAGCAGCTCAGGCCATCAACGCCATTCGTACCGTTTGTACCATCAGTTCCGTTAGTTCCGTCGACGCCATCCGCACCCGTGGCACCCGTCGCGCCGGTAGCACCTTGGCAATCGAGGGCGGTAAAGAATCCGTCGCCGTCGACATCCTCGCCGGCGTCGGCCAGTCCGTTTCCATTAAGGTCCCAACAGCTAATGCCGCTGGCTCCGTCCGCCCCATCCACACCGTTCTGCCCGTCCGCTCCATTAGCTCCGACGCAGTCTTGGGCGGTGAAGAAGCCGTCACCGCTAACATCTTCGCTAACTTCGGCCAGCCCGTTGCCGTTGGTATCCCAGCAGCTCACGCCGTTGGCACCTCGGCAGTCGAGCACGGTTATAAAGCCGTCGCCGTCCACATCTTCACCGGCGTCGGCAACGCCGTTTCCGTTCGTATCCCAACAGTTGGCTCCGTCGGTTCCGTCAAGACCTTGACAGTCCAATGAGTTGAAGAATCCATCGCCGTTGATATCCTCAGCGGGGTCGCCGGCGCTGTTTCCGTTCACATCCCAGCAGCTAATTCCTGCCGAGCCGTCGGTCCCGTTCGTTCCATTTGCCCCTTGGCAGTCCATGACCGTGAAAAAGCCGTCGCCGTCGACGTCCTCTTCCGCATCACCGAGGCCGTTGTTGTTGACGTCCCAGCAGTGCGCACCGTCCTGGCCGTCGAGCCCCTGGCAATCGGCGGCGGTAAAGGAACCGTCACCGTTCACGTCCTCTTCCGGCTCGCCCACGCGGTTCGCGTTGAGATCCCAGCAACTTAGCCCGGTTAAGCCGTCGACGCCGTCGCGACCCTGACAGTCCAAGGCCGTGAAGAAGCCATCGCCGTCGGTATCTTCGATCGGCTCGCCGAATCCGTCGCCGTTGGTGTCCCAGCAGTTGAGGCCGTCGACGCCGGCGGCACCCTGGCAGTCGTGGACGGTGTAGAAGCCGTCGCCGTTGGTGTCCTCGCGGGGCTGGCCGATGCCGTCCTGATCGAGGTCCCAGCAGTGGAAGCCGGTCGTGCCGTCGATGCCATCGGTGCCATCCGTACCGTCAATGCCGATGGTTCCGTCGATACCATTGGTGCCGTCGATGCCGTCCTGGCCTCGACAATCCAGTGCCGTGAAGAATCCGTCTCCGTCGACGTCTTCCGCAACTTCACCCACGCCGTTTGCGTTCGTATCCCAGCAGTTCACGCCGGGGGTTCCTTCAATTCCGTCCGTACCATTGGTTCCGTCGACGCCATCCGTACCATCGGTGCCATCGATTCCGTTGGTCCCGTCAGCACCCTGGCAGTCCGCTGTGGTGAAGAATCCGTCGCCGTCGATGTCTTCGACCGCATCGCCGAATCCGTTTTGGTTTGCATCCCAGCAGCTCAGGCCGTTCGCACCATCGGTACCGTCAATGCCATTGGTTCCGTCAACACCATCCACGCCCTCGGTACCGTCCGCACCCTGACAATCCAACGCGGTGAGGAAACCGTCGCCGTTCACGTCTTCAGTAGCATTCGCCACGCCATCGCCGTTCGCATCCCAACAGTTCGCGCCGTCCACACCGGCCGTACCATCGGCACCGGTCGAACCCGTCGGACCATCTGTGCCCTGACAATCGAGGGCGGTGAAAAAACCGTCGCCATCGACGTCCTCAGTGGGATCGGCCACACCGTCGCCATTGAGATCCCAACAATTCAGTCCATCGGCGCCATTAACAACAACACCGTTACCCTGGCAATCCAGGGCATCAAACGAACCGTCGCCGTTGAGATCCTCTACGGAATCGGCGATGCCGTTACCGTTAAGATCCCAGCAACTGAGTCCATCCGATCCGGTCGAACCGCTCGAACCGCTCGAACCGCCCGGCCCCGCAGGACCTTGGCAATCCAAAGCGTCGAACATTCCGTTGCCATTGACGTCTTCCGACGCATCCCCGACACCGTTTCCGTTCAAGTCCCAGCAGTTCAACCCGTTCGTTCCGGTCGAACCGCCACCGCCTCCGTCGGAACCGCCGCCGGCAGGACCGGCCGGTCCTCGGCAATCGAACACGTCGAAGAAACCGTCGTTGTTGGTGTCTTCCGACACATCCGCAAAGCCGTTAGCGTTGACATCCCAGCAGCTCAGGCCCGCAGCACCGGAACTGCCCACGCAGTCCAGCGCGTCGAACATGCCGTCGCCATTGATATCCTCGCCGTCCTCGGCCAGTAGGTTGCCGTTGGCATCCCAGCAACTGACGCCGTTTTTTCCAGGCGTGCCCTGTCCGGCGTTGGGATCTCCCAACCCGAATCCGTTGCCATCCATCAGCAGGGCAATCGCCAGCGCGCCAAAAAGCAGGTCACGCTGGTAATCCTCCAAGCCTAGAAAATCGTTGTTGATGCTACAACCCGGCACAGTCAATCCCGGTCCGATGAGCATGATGCAAGCCATCAACAAGTTGACGGCCTTCTGTCGCGTGGTCTTCTTTCCGAAGACTTTACACCTATTCACGTTGCGCCTTCCTTTCCCCATTCCCGGTGGCTCCAAGGCCCCGAGAGAGTTCCACTTGCCTGTTTACATGAAACGTATTGCGGTCGGCGTGTCCGTCGGCTTGACCGGGCTCGACGGAAATCCGGGCGTCCGCTTTACGTGCTGAACTCCATGATGTGTTGCGCGAGAACTGAGGCCGCACGCACGAACGCGGTATTCGCACATCGTTCGCAGAGTCGGCCACTTGAATGCCAGAGTTTGATTGGATCATTAGAGAATCGTTCGACATCTCTTTTGAGTCGCCGGAGGGCAGCGAACCCAGCAAAGGACCGACGGCCGCAATCGTGCCCAGTCCAAACAGAATCGCACAGAGATGTCTCGTTAATACCGCGCCACGTTTGCACAAACACCGCGCCGTGTTTGAGCAGAACACAAAGATGCCAGAGTTACCCCTCGTTTCCCTTAGCACTGTCACTTCCCCCCAGATGTGACCGAATTGGAAAACTTCTAGTCTGACGATCATTGGCGCGGCGGTCGAAAGAGTCAAGCATGCCGAATCGATTTGGGAAGGTTTTTTCGCGTGCGAAGTGCGATCGGATTACCTTCCGATAAAGTGACACATATAAGTCACCTAAGAGACGTCCCAGGTGCGATAACTTCGTCAAGAAAAAAGTGTCGGCCACATTTTTCCCGGGCCGCGGGCGGAATGATATCCCGATTCATCGGGAGTGCGCTAACGTCCGGAAAGGAATGAGTTCAGTGGGGTCCGCCGTGCGGACCAGAAGGCCATTTCAAGTCCTTCGCACAGCGAGAATTCGCGCATGCTAAAGCCTGCGGCTCAGGATGTCTGTTGGATGTCGCAGGTGGAAGCGGTGCGGGTTATTTCGCAAGAAAACGGCTGAGCAGCCCTTTGCGTTCGGGCTTGCTCTCGTCGGGTTCGGGGGGTGCTTCAGACACGATCTGCTGGGCAATTCTTCGGATGGCCGCCCGAACCGGATTGGTCTCTTCGAGGGCGGATACGGGACGACCAAAGTCGATGGATCGGGCCACGAACTGATAGTCGTTGGGAATGGTGGCGTATACCGGCTTGTTGATCGCGCATTCCAGATCCTTCCGCGTGACCCGTCCGCTCCGACCATCGCAGCGGTTGATGATGAACTCGATGCGCTCGCCGGGAACACCCATGCGCAGGAGCGCGTCATGGTAGCGCTCGGCGTTGCGGATGCTGGGGACCAGGAGCTGGCAAACGATGAAGATTTGATCGGCTTGTCCCAGCGCGGCTGTCGCGATCGGGCCTAAATTACGCGGCACATCCATGATCACGTTTTCGAACTCGGTCGCCAATACTTCGATGACACGATAAACCAGGTCCGGCGAAATCGCCTCTTGATGTTCAATCATTTCGGGTCGGGCGAGTATGGATACGTTGGATGAGAGCTTGGTCAGGGTCGACATGAGGATCGAACGATCGATATCGCTACCCCCCACGGCTAGATCGTACATGGTGTACTTCGGTTCACGGTCGAAGCTCATAGCCACGTCACCGAATTGCATGTTCAAGTCCACCAGGGCGCAATCGCGCTCGGTTTGGTTGGCGATCTCCACGGCGAGATTGCAGGCAAAAGAGGTGCTGCCGGCTCCACCGCTGGCGCTGGTGATGCAGAGTCGCCGGCTGATCGCTTGGGAAAGCAATCGCTTGCTGGCGACGCGGTTGACGGCCGTCGCGAGATCGAACGGATCGATCGGCTCGCAAACAAACTGATCACACCCCGCTCGCATCGGCGCGAGAATGGCTTCCGGTTTCGTTTGGTGGCTCATTGCTACCATCGCCACGTTGGGGTGACGGGATACGACCTGTTCAATGACTTCCACTACCGGTCCGGGATTGGGATCAAGATGAAAAAAGATCAAGTTGATCGGCCTATTGTGCAGGGTTGCCGCAAGCTCATCGGGTGTGCTGACCTCGCACTGTAGGCGCACGAAGTTCAAGGACCGAATCGCATTTCCCAGCTTTTCGGAAGACGCCAGTTCGGTGTTGTACAGGCAAACGTGTAGTATATTACTCATCGGTTCCTTAGCCCTTGAGATTGCGCCCGAATGCAGTCCGAGCACGTTTACTATCCTATCGGCCCGCTACCCGGTCGAGTTTGTCTGACGGGCAAGCATTCCCCGAAGTTCGTGTGAGGGACATGATCGTCCGATCATGTTCCATCTCTCATGGCCGAAAAGCCAGTTGTGATCATCGAACCAAGACAACCACCGTCCGTAAGGTCCGATCATCTTCGGTCGGTACGATCGATCTTGTGTCGCACCGGTTTCCAACCGGTGAAAACGTTAAACCAGTGTAGGCTCTGCGGCCGAGACACGCTTCGACCCGCACACGCAGCGTTCCAGGGCGTCCACAACATCGGTATTGAACCCGCCGGTCACATCGCGTCGGATTTGTTGGATGGCTTCGTGCGGATCGGCCGTCGGCAGTTGTGAATCCGGCGATGTTTGCGCGTCGTACGCCCGCACGGCTCGAATGATCTTCGCCCCGAGCGGTATTTCGCCGGATGCGGCGTCCGCCTGCGTGTTGATGCATTCCAGAATGGCGTCGTCCTGGTTGAGCACCATGGGCAGCGCGCCGCTCAATACGGTTCCCAACGAATGTACGAGGTCCGTTCCCGAGAACGTGTACGATTCAGCACTCGCAGAATTCGTTTCCAGTGTGTCCACTGCCTTGGTGATGAGTTGCGTCGTGATTTCCACATTGCCCAGGTCGAACAGCAAGGCACCCACGCGTATATCGTCGATTTCCTTGCGCGGTAGCTCCATTTCTTCGGCGACCGATTGACTCAACTGCGCAATGCGCGTCGATTGATCCTGCACTTTCGGATTGGCGCTTTGTAGGTACTTGGAAAGAACCTCGACGACGCCGACATAGGCAACGTGCAATTCCTCCACGGTTTTGGCACGTTCATCGCAAAGCGTGCCGACCAGGATGGCGGTCAGACCCAAGACGGCCGCCCATACGGTCAGTGCCAATCCGATCAGAACCGGTGAACTGAACGCCGCGAAAGCACCGGCGTCCAACGTCGTTACGATGGTCACAGCCAGTACGCAAAACAAGGCCAGCACGCCGGCATGCGTCCGACCCAGATAGTATCCACTAAGCACGATGGGGAGATAAAACAGGTTGAGCACCACCATCTTGTATCCGCCCATGCGGAGCAGCAGGAACGTTATGCCAATGGTCACGATGATAAACATGACCTCCAGGACCAGCCGCTCGTTTTTCATGATCTTCTTCATGGATTACCACCTCAAATGCGCCACAGTCAACGTGACCGAGGAAACCCGACAAGGGTCTTGACAGCGACGTCGTGTACGTTCATCGATCGATTACTCACTTGCTGCCGTCGCCGACGCCAACAACAACTTTTCGGGGCACTCGGCTTCTGCACCATGTACCTGTTCTAACACTGCCTTTACATCGGCACTACAGTCGGACGGTGCCGGACGCGAGTATTTAAGGGCGATGTTGCGAAAATCGGATTCCACAGAGAGCCAAACGTCAACCAGATTCGGGTCAAGTTTCTTTCCCGCTTCCTCTCGGATGATCTTAATGCAGCGCTCATGCGAGAACGCGTCTTTGTACGACCGCTTGGAAGAGAGCGCGTCGTATAGGTCCGCCACGGCGACGATGCGGGCCGCGAGCGGAATCGCATCTCCGGCCACACCCTTTGGATACCCTCCGCCGTTCCAGGCTTCGTGGTGCCCCATCGCGATCTGCCGTGCCATCTGCAGAAAATTCGAGCCGCCTAAACGCTGTTCGATTTCCCTCAAGCACTGCCCGGCGATGGTGGTGTGCTGTTCAATCTTGGTGCGTTCCTTCGCCGTGAGCGGTCCCTTTTTCAACAGAATGTGATCTTCCACTCCGACCTTTCCAATGTCATGCAGCGCCGCGCTGATGCCGATCAGACGAACGAATGCCGGCGTAACCTCGTCGCAAAATTTGGGATGGTTTCTCAGGGCCGATGCAAGCGTTGTGGAGTAAACCGAGATGCGCTCCAAGTGATCACCGGTATCTGAATCTCGATACTCCGTTAGCTTGGCTAGTCCGAAAATGACGGCGTCGCGCGTACGAACGAGGTGCTGAGACTGGCGCAAGGTATCCGTTGCCGTTCGTGATCGTTCACCTTCCAACACATCATGAATGCGCGCCAGTACCATATACGACAGGAGTCCCAAAAGTGCGAGCAACCAAACATAAGTAAGGCCACTGATCGCGGGAAAGGATTGAACGATTCGACGTGCGTCCGCCTCGATGTCTGATACGGCGCGGTGGATCAACACATAGCCCTGGTCATTATTGAGCGCCCCGGCCACCGCCAAGTGCTCACCGTCGGCCAACGTCGTCGTTCCGCGAAGTGGTCTTATTCGCAGTTGATCCTGTGCGTCGACGTCAGTCGTCGTAGGTGCCCATACGATGGCAGGAGGCGACTCCGATTCCTCAGCCTTGTCGGGTACTGCTTGCGGAAAGAGCAAATGCCACTGCGGGTCAACGATCAACACGTCGCCCAGAATCGGTCGATAAGCCTCGATCCAACGCGTCATTCGCTCGTGCCCGGCGCTCCCCGGCGACAGATCACCCAACGTCACGCCGTCCAGTTCGGATAGAAACACCCCGGCGCCGGACTCAATGCTGCCCCACGCCTGTTCCTCCGCTTCCTGCAAGACGGAGGTCACCGCGTAGTGATGGTGCATCCATAGCCCAACGGCCAACAAACCCGCCTGGGCAAAGAGAACCAGAAAAAGTTGTCTCGAACGATTATTCACCACAAGTCCCAGCGGGATCGACCCGGCGTCAGTGACCATGGTCGCCAATCACGATCGTCCCGCAATTTGATCCGTACCTGACCTCAGGCCGGCGCGAAGCCCTACTTGAAGCCCTGCTTATGGATCGTGACTGCCGTGACAGGGCGTGGGGTCCAGGCGACAGAGTCCGTCAAACTATACAATCCACCTATTATGATCATTGGAGTGGCGCTGTGGGTTGATTCCCCGAGAAGTGATGCGGAGGACGCCGAAACGAGGTTATCGGATCCAACAATGCCTGCTGTATGGCACTATTTATCGAAATCCAGTTGGTGCTTGCTACTGATCGTTCCGCCACCGAGCAAGATCGTGCGCAATGGCTTCGGCGCGAGCGCGAATCGCGCCGAAATTGCCGGACGAAAGATCCGCCGGATCAAAGAGTGATCGGACGAAACCTACCCCAAAACATCCAGCGTCGAGATACTCGATGAAGTTTTCGGGCGTTACGCCGGCGGTTGGGAACAGGCGTAAGTGCGGCAACGGCCCTCGAATCGCTTGGATAAATTCAACGCCCCCGGCCGGCGCCGGGAACACCTTGATCAAATCAGCCCCGTGGCGACGGGCGGTCTCCATTTCCGTCGGTGTGGCCGCACCCGGTATGATCGGAACATCCAGGGCGTTGGCCGCCGCAATGACCTCGGCATCCACCACTGGCGAAACCAGGAACCGAGCGCCGCAGCCTACAGCCTCCCGGGCCTGCGCCTGCGTCATCACGGTGCCCGCCCCAACGGTTAATCCCTGCCGTTTGGCGAATTCGCGGATTAGCGCCAGGGCACCTGGCGTGGTGAGCGTGAACTCCACCAACCGAAAGCCGCCGTCGATGGCGGCCTGCATCGCTTGCCGAGCCAAGGCTTCGTCGTTTGTGCGAATGATCGCACTGACCCGCTCCTGTTCCATGCCATCTAAGATCGATTGTCGCTGTTTCCGGTCCATGCTCATGGCAAGTCCTTATAGATTGGTCTTTTGCAAGCTCATTGTGAACCCACAAGAATCGTGCGATGCACCCGCTTGACTAGTTGCAAGATTGTGACGTTATCGTTTCGGTCGGACAAATCGTCGCGCCAAGCACGTGGCTCGCAAGATCAATGCCTGGTGAATAGACGACGGCTCAGATTATAGTCCGAAAACGTATCGTAGAAAATCGGGGGGCGTGGCAGAATCGGCGGGGTGATCTCGCGGGCTGAAGGCTTGCCCTATAGTAGACGGGGGCAAGCGAAGCGCCGCCCCCGGATGGTGCCACCCGCCGCCGTCCGACCCTGAAAGGGTCGCATAATTTCTGCTGTGGGCGCAAAAAAACCTTCATACTACCCTTGCAGGGTAGAATGAAATAGGAATGCTTACCGTGAGCGACGCTTCGCTTGCTCACGGCTACGGTATGTAAGCCTTTCAGGCTACAATAATCTGTCGCGATGAAGCCGCCTAAACTGTCACGGCCCCGAAAATCGGGTCGATACGCAATTGTTAATGACGCTACATCGCATTCGAGGTACAATACCCTAAGATTAATTGTCGTATAGTGGGAGAGTCCGTCCCGCCGGGGTGATCGCCAGGTTGTACCTGCGGCGCATGAATCGGTGCAGCGCCGGTCACGGCGCGCCGCAAAGAAATAAGTATTCCTTCTTGACAGGGAACAAGCAGATGAGGATCCAAGTTCGTTCGATGCTATTGATTATGGTGATGACCGCAGGCCTTGCTCTTCAGGGGGCATGCAGCAAGAAAGAGCCCGCGCCCGATACGACGCCCCCAGCGGATCAAGAAGCTGAGCGCGAGACCGAGGCCGTTGCTGTCCAAGAAAAACCCGTGAAGCAAGCCGCCGTTAAGCCCATTCCCACACCGCAGCCGAAAGTCGTCGAGGCGACACCCCCCAAGAAGAATAAACCGGAGCCTACCGTTCTAATGGAAACACCCGCGGTCTCGATCTCGGCGATCCCGATGGACCCCGCCACTTCCGTACAGTATTTGGTCGCCAACGGTTGGAATGAGATTCGATCGGTCTCCGCTAAGGTGAACACCAGCTATGATCAGCTCGGTGGAAACGAAGAGCGTCGCCATAAGGGTGAGGGGGTAAGCGACTTTGTTCGAGATGGGGCGCAAGTGCGCACCGTGTCCCGACTCGGGAGCATTATGAAGCACGAGGCCGACGTAGACGATGCCATTTTGATTACTGGGCAAAAGCTGACGCGTTATTCCGATGGACCATACATGTACACGATCACCGAGCGGAAACTCGGCACCGTCGTGACCAAGCGATTAGCGAATCATATGCAGATCAAATACCTGGGAGGCGCGAAGATGTTTGCGTTTATTCGAGCCCTCAAAGACCTCCGCGAACTCCCCCGCGAATCCGTCGACGGTAAATACACCTATGTTCTCGAAGGTGAGCTGCCTCGGTACCACTTGAAGTACCGTCACTATATTGATGAAGAAACGGGAATCCTAATGAAGATGGTTGTCGAAAACTCGGCCATCCAATCGACCTCGGTAACGGAGTTCTCCAACATCGAGATCAATGTTGAGTTTCCCGAAGGCCACTTCGACTTCAAACCACCCGACGGTGTTGAAGTACAAGACTTAACGATTCCCGGTGCCAAGCTGAAATCCCCAACACCCCGCAAGGACGAGGCCACTGTGGACGACGAACCCTAGTGCTCTGTTACACCTCGAATGACGGATACAGGTTTTTCAAGCGTATACGTGCGTCGTCCGTCGTGGCTGGGAGGGCGAGCCGTGGCGCTCGTAGGCAGGACGGACAAGGCTCAGCAGGAGCTTCGCCCTCCCGCAGGGCAACCCATCCATTTAGCGTAGACAAAGCCTGGTGGCGTGCTCCATCAGTTCCGCAGCGCTTCAATGGGCACCGATGCAGATGGGGATGAAAGCGTCCGCCCCCCGTGTCGGCCGTGTCATGCGAGTGAGTTCCGAGAGTTTACGGTGCGGTGGCATGGTCCACGCTCGCGTGGCCATGCCGAATACAAATGATATCCACAAGGCAGCCACCAGGACAGCCGACCATCAAGAGCGAGGCCGCCAACACGCTGAACCGTCCCACTTGGTGAATCGAACGACGAAGGTGCATTACCTGGCCGTATCGATTGTTTGCACCGTCTATTGTACACATTATGCTTTCTCTTGGCAGTGAATCGAATTTGAGCGGCCAAGCGGGGTGATGTCCCCAACTACCGCGTCAAGCGGGTCAGCGCGTCTTCGTACTTCGCGGCCGTATTCTTCACAATCTCCGCCGGAAGCTCCGGACCCGGCGGCGTCTTGTCCCACTCACCCTTGTCCACCAGCGTCGTCAAGTAGTTTCGGACGTATTGCTTATCAAAACTTTCCTGGTCGCGTCCCACCTTATACTGGTCCGCAGGCCAGAACCGAGACGAATCGGGCGTGAACACTTCGTCGATCAACAAGTACTCGTCACCCAAGCGCCCCCACTCGAATTTCGTGTCCGCCAGAATGATCCCGCGGCTCCGGGCATGCTCGGACGCTCGCTGATACAGCGTCACACTTCGATCACGCAGTAGTGTCATCACGTCGGCGCCGACGACTGCGCACGCCTCATCGAAAGAGATGTTCTCATCGTGCCCTTCCTCCGCCTTGGTCGCCGGCGTGAAGATCGGCTCGGGAAGCTGTGCGCACTGCTCCAACCCCGCAGCCAGGGCGATCCCGCACACCGCCCCGGTTCGCAGATAATCCTTCCAGCCCGAACCGGAGAGATAACCACGAACCACACACTCGATCGGCACGACCTCCGTCTTACGGCAGCGCATCGTCCGCCCGCGAAGTTGCGCATGGTGCTTCTCCAGACCCGCAGGCACATCATCTTCAATGACTTCGATCAGATGATGCGGGATCGAATCCGCGAACAAGTCGAACCAGAACTTCGATATCTGCGTCAGCATCGCCCCCTTGCCGGGAATGGCTGTCGGCAGAACCACGTCGTACGCGCTGATGCGGTCCGTTGCCACCAGCAAGACCTCGTCGCCGAGATCGTAAACGTCACGCACCTTCCCATGCCGTACGGGATAGGCTGTAAAATCGGTCCGAGTCACGATATCGCTTGTGTCCACCACCACCACCATCAACCTCCTGCATCCAGATAGACTTGGCCTCGCTTGGACGGCCCGCGAGGACCGGCGAGCGGCGAAATTCGTTCCGACCGACCCGACCCTCGCCCATCTTATAACCGATTTGAGCAATCGTGGGGACAGGGTGCACAGCAGCAGTGACGGGCGGCTGTGAAAATCTCACAACCTCCGTCTCGACGATAACCGCACCATCCGACATAATGCGCAGTTGTTGGGTTCGTCCGCCCGCTCCGGCACGGTGGCCGGACACACTGGTAATGGAACGACTGGTGATATAGGTTAAACGTAACTGGGGGGTTCGTCCGTCAGGTCATACATGCTGTCTTTCGCCGTTTATCTAGATGGTCACGCTGCCGACAAGGTCGAGTTGGCCGGTGCCTACGTGGTCGGCACCGATGATGTTCCGCTGCGCGCCGAAATCAGCTTCCAAAAGGGCGTCATCGTCTGCGAAAAGCGCGCCGCCGGACCTGCCGGTCTGGCGGTCCTCTGGGACGTTGCGGGCGTCGGACGTATCCTGTTGGAAACCGTCCGCGTATTGGAACGCGAGAAACCGTACATATTGCAAATCGAATTCGCTCGCGCAAGACTGATGCGCATCAACCAGAAGCTCGAAGATTGGGGGCTGCTGGACTTTACGGATATCGATGACGTCGCCACGATGGTTAACGACGCCCGTACGCTTCTGATCAAAGCGCTGCAAGCGGATACACCGGCGGAAGCAGCGGCCAAAGGCGACGAGGCGTTGAGTCTGGCCGTTCGGGCGAGCGAACGCGCCACCGAGTTCCACGCCAACGCTTTTTTTTCGCGTCGCAAGGAAACGGCATCATTCTCCCCGCATGTCGTGGGGTGTGGCGTTCCACTGGATCAATCGCCGGACATCATTCGCAAACGCATCAGCAGCGCTTTTGATTTTGTAACCGTGCCCATTGTCTGGCGCGACATCGAGCCCAGTGAACAAACGTTTAATTGGAAACCACTAGATACGTGGGTCGAAGCGCTATCGAAAGCGAAGATCCCGGTCAGAGCCTCCGCCCTGCTTTCCTTCCATGAGCGCTATGTTCCCGAATGGCTCTATGTTTGGGAACATGACTTCGACACCATTCGCGATGTCGCCTTCGAGCACGTGCGACGGATCATCAACCGCTACGGCCAATACGTGCATCACTGGGATGTTATCAGCGGCGTGCATGCCAACAACTGCTTCACGTTTACGTTCGAACAGCTCATGGAACTCACGCGCATGACGGCTGCGTTAACCAACCAAGCCGCGCCGCAAAGCATTACAACCATCAACATCATTGCACCATGGGGCGAATACTACGCACGCAACCAAAGAACGATCCCCCCATTGCTTTATGCGGACATGGCCGTGCAAAGCGGTATCAAATTCGATGCGTTTGGCCTGCAATTCCTGTTTGGTCCCGGCATCGACGGCATGTTCTTACGCGACCAATTCCAAGTGTCGTCCTTGATCGACCAATTCGCCAAATCGGGAAAATCGCTGCACATCACGGCCCTGCAAGTTCCGTCGGCCACGGGTGGCTGGGATATCGACGGCGGACATTGGCATGAACCTTGGAGCGAACAGATTCAGGCGGAGTGGATGACACGATTTGTCGAGGTGGCGTTGAGCAAACCCTTTGTCGAATCCGTGTCGTGGCAATGTCTTACTGACACGCCCGAACAACTCATCCCGCACGGCGGCCTGCTCAGCGCCAACTTGTCACCCAAAAAGGCGTACGAACGCCTGGTCGATATGCGATCGGAAATTCACGCCGCGTCACGCTAGAAGGATCAAAACGCAAAACGATGGCGACGCATCACGGGGAAACGCAGGAACGATCATTCAGCTACCCGCGCGTAGACTCGTGTCGCCTCATCCTGGTCGTGCTGTGGATGATGGCGGCTTGGGCGGTCGTTCCCAAGCTCATTGCGCCGGCACCGGCCGGTCCTTGGGCGACCCCGGAAGCGCGGATCGATCCCAATACCGCGCATTGGTGG
>Ga0214472_10004815_pt1 | contig 14243 bp, 6 predicted proteins | sample RVTome_6_FD_207662 | JGI IMG/M metagenome (GOLD analysis project Ga0214472, IMG submission 207662) | Soil microbial communities from uranium-contaminated site in the Upper Colorado River Basin, Wyoming, United States - RVT140D175 | ecosystem: Environmental > Terrestrial > Soil > Contaminated >... | reverse complement strand
CCGCCCTGCTCCTGATCCCGGCAAGCGAGGTGGCCACCGCCCTCGTTCAACACCTCGCGGCCCGGTGGGTGGCGCCGAAGCGATTGTCGCGCCTCGATTTCTCCGGGTCCGTGCCGGAACACGCCCGGACCATGGTCATCGTGCCGACGATGCTGACCAGCGTCGCCGGTGTGACGGCGCTGCTGAAGCACATCGAAGTCCTCGCGCTCGGCAACCTGGACGCTCGCATCCACTTCGCGGTTCTCGGCGACTTCGCCGATTCGGCCGAGCAGAACGCGCCGGAAGACGAAGCCATCCTCTCAGCCGCACGGACGGGCGTGGAGGCTCTCAACGCGCGCTTCGGTCCGGATCACGCGGATCGCTTCTATCTCTTCCATCGCGAGCGCCGCTGGAACGCACGGGAGCACGCCTGGATCGGATGGGAGCGCAAGCGGGGGAAGATCGAAGAATTCAATCGACTGCTGCGCGGCGCCACCGACACCAGCTTCGTCGTCCAGATCGGCGCGCTCGATCTGCTCCCGACGATACGCTACTGCATCACGCTGGACTCCGACACTCGGCTTCCACGGGATGCGGCGAAGAAGCTGATTGGCATCATCGAGCATCCACTGAATCGGCCGCGTTTCGACGCGACGCTCGGCCGGGTCGTCGAGGGCTACGGCATCCTGCAGCCTCGAGTCAGCGTGACGATGGCGAGCGCGGCGGGGTCGCTGTTCGCCCGAACCTACGCGGGCGATACAGGGGTGGATCCCTACACGACGGCCGTGTCCGACGTGTACCAGGACCTCTTCAACGAAGGCATCTTCACGGGCAAAGGCCTCTACGACGTCGACGCATTCATCGGGGCGCTCGAGGGACGCGTGCCCGAAAACGCGCTGCTGTCGCACGACCTCTTCGAGGGCCTGTACGCACGCACGGCGCTCGTCACCGACGTCGAGGTGGTGGATGACTACCCGTCCAGCGTGCTCGCGCACGCCAGACGCCAGCACCGCTGGGTCCGCGGCGACTGGCAGATCCTGTGGTGGCTGTTTCCCTTCGTCCCGACGCGCCTGGGTATGAGGCGCAACGAATTGCCGCTCATTGCGCGCTGGAAGATCTTCGACAACCTGAGACGCAGCCTGGTCGCTCCCGCCATCTTCGTTCAGTTCCTGCTGGGATGGACGGTCCTGCCCGGCCATCCGGGGGTCTGGACCGCTCTGGGCGTCGCGGCCGTGCTTGGCGGGCTCTTGACCCGGCTCGTGGAGACCGGCGCCGGTCCGGCTCCACACCAGCCCTGGCGCATGTTCCTGCGAAACGCCTGGGACGATCTGAAGACGGCGGCCACCCGCGCCCTGCTGCACCTCACGTTCATTGCCAATCAGGCTCACGAGATGGTGCACGCGGTCGGCACGACGCTCGTCCGTCTCGGAATCACGCAGCGTCGATTGCTGGAATGGGAGACGACGGCCGCCGCTGCCACCCGCAGCGGCCGTCCGACGCTTCGAGTGTTCCTCACAGGGATGATCGCGAGTCCACTCCTGGCGATCGCCACGGCCGTGTTGGTTCTGGTGATCCACCCGCGTGCGCTCGGGCCGGCGCTTCCCATCATCACGTTGTGGATCGCGGCCCCGTTCATCGCACACAGGCTCAGTCAGCCCGTGTTTCGGCGTCGCCCGCTCGATCTCGAGCCCGGCGATCATGAATTCCTCCGTACCGTGGCCCTCAAGACCTGGCGCTACTTCGACACCTTCGTAGGACGTGATGATCACGGCCTGCCCCCCGACAACGTGCAGTTCGCGCCGGACCAGCGCATCGACCACCGGACGTCGCCCACCAACATCGGTATGGGACTGCTGTCCATCCTCGCCGCGCACGATCTCGGCTTCATCGACACGGATGGCCTCATCGATCGGATCGACCAGACGCTCTCGACCGTTGAAGGGCTGGAGCGCTTCCAGGGTCACCTGCTCAACTGGTACGACACGCGCACGCTGGCGCCGCTGCCCCCCGCGTACGTGTCGACGGTCGATAGCGGCAACTTCGCGGGCGCGCTCCTGACCCTTCAAGTCGGCCTGCGACAACTCGCCGCCGCGGCGTCGACGTCTGAGCGGCCGGATCGGGCCGCGCGGCTCGAGGGCCTCGCCTCGCGCGCCTCGGCGCTCTTCGCCGCCATGGATTTCGGATTCCTGTACCACAAGTCACGGAGCCTGTTCCCCATCGGCTATCGCCTGGCCGATGCCGACGGGCCCGGCCGATTCGATCCCTCGTACTACGATCTCCTGGCCTCGGAGGCGAGGCTGGCCAGCTTCGTCGCCATCGCGAAGGGCGACGTGCCCGAGACCCACTGGTTTCATCTCGGACGATCCGTCACCAACGTGCACGGCGTGCCGGTGCTGCTGTCGTGGAGCGCCACGCTGTTCGAGTACCTCCTGCCCCTCCTCATCATGCGCAGCTTTCCGGAGACGCTGCTGGATGCGTCGTGCCGCATGGTCGTGCACAGGCAGATGGAGTACGCCGCCGCCCGCCAGGTGCCCTGGGGCGTGTCCGAGAGCGCGTACAACACGGTCGATCGCCACGACAACTATCAATACAAGGCCTTCGGCATTCCGGGGCTCGGCCTGAAACGAGGCCTGGGAGACGAACTGGTCGTGGCGCCGTACGCGACCGGGCTCGCGGCAATGATCGAGCCGGGTCATGGTGCCGCCAACTTGCGACGATTGGCCGACGCCGGTCTCGCAGGCGAGTACGGATTCTTCGACGCCATCGACTATACCGATCGTAAGTCGGACGGTGTGCCGACCACGAGCCGCCCGACAGGTGCGGTCGTCCGCACCTATCTGGCGCACCACCAGGGCATGATGCTGGTGGCCCTCGCGAACGTGCTGCTCGACAATCGGATGGTGGAGCGCTTTCACGCCGATTCGAGTGTGCAAGCCACCGAGCTCCTGCTGCAGGAGCGTGTCCCACGCCACGCCCCCGCCACCGAACCCCGGCCGCGCGACGAGATGCGGGCCTCGGCCCCGGCGCCGGCCGCGCCGGTTCGCCGGCTGCGATCGCCTCACACGGTGTTTCCGCACGCGCAGTTCCTGTCCAACGGCAGCTACGTCACGGTCGTCACCAACTCGGGCGCCGGACGCAGCACGTGGCGCGGCCTCGCGGTGACCAGGTGGCGACACGACGCCACGACCGACTCCGGTGGACAACTCATCTACCTGCGCGACGTCCGGAGCGGCTCGGTCTGGTCGGCCGCCCATCATCCAACGACTCAGGAACCGGACGAGTATCTCGTGACGTTCGTGGCGGAAAAGGCGACCTTCCACCGTCGCGACGACGACATCGCGACCGAGCTCGAAGTCGCCGTCTCGACCGAGGACGATGTCGAGGTGAGACGAGTAACCGTGACCAATCACAGCGGACGCCTCCGCGAGATTGACGTCACGAGCTATGTCGAGCTCGTGCTGGCCCCTCCGGCGGCCGACGCGGCACACCCGGGGTTTGGCAAGTTATTCCTCGAAACCGAGTACTTGCCGAAGCGTCGCGCGCTGTTGTGCCATCGTCGGCTGCGCGAGCCCGGCGAGCAGGCCGCGTGGGCGCTGCATGTGCTCAGCCTCGAAGGCCGTACGCAGGGGCCGGTCGAATGGGAGACGGACCGGGTGCGCTTCCTCGGTCGAGGACGTGCCACCGACAATCCACGTGCGCTCGATGGACGTACGTTGTCGGGCACGACCGGCGTCGTGCTCGAGCCGATCTTCAGCCTGCGTCAGCGAATCAGGCTGGTGCCGGGCGCGTCGGTCCGGCTGTCGTTCGCGACCGGTGTGGCATCGGACCGCCAGACCGCCGAGGCACTGGCGCACAAGTACCACGACCCGAGTGCGACCGCGCGGGTGTTCGCGCTCGGCTTCTCGCAAGCTCAGAGCAGCTTGCGCCACCTGAGCATCTCCACCGAGGATGCCCTGCTCTTCGAGCGACTGGCGTCGCGCGTGCTCTTCACCGATGGTTCCTTGCGCACCGACGCCGGTCGATCGAGCGAGCTCGGCCAGTCCGCCTTGTGGCCCTACGGCATTTCCGGCGATCTCCCCCTTCTGCTCGTGCGGCTCATCGGCAACAACGACTTCACGCTCGTCCGTCACGTGCTGCAGGCGCAGGAGTACTGGCGACTCAAGGGGTTGAGCGCCGACGTGGTCATCCTGAACGAACAGCCGGTGAGCTATCTCGATCAGGTGCAGACCCACCTGGTCGCGCTGCTCGATGACGGGCCCTGGCGGGACTGGAAGCATCGGACCGGCGGCGCGTACGTGCTGCGCGCCGATCGCATGACGCAGCCCGAACGCACGCTGGTCGAGACGGTGGCGCGGGCCGTGCTTCGCAGCGATCGCGGCTCGCTCCAGATGCAACTCGATCGCCCCTATCCCGACACAGCCAGGACGTCGCTGCACGTCCACCGATCCAGCCCGTCGGTTGCGGCAGACGTGGGCCCGGTGCCACCGCCTGGCCCGCAAACTGCTCTGCCGGCCCTGACCCTCGGCAACGGCCTCGGGGGATTCACCAGCGCCGGCCGCGAGTACGCGATCGTGCTCGAAGGCGACCGGGACACGCCCCTCCCGTGGGTCAACGTCATCGCGAATGCGACGTTCGGCACGATCGTCAGCGAGTCCGGATCGGCGCACACGTGGTCGGACAACAGTCGTGAAAACCGCCTGACGCCGTCGGGCAGCGATCCGGTCACCGACCCCACGGCCGAGGCTATCTTCATCCGTGACGACGACACGGGCGATGCCTGGTCGCCCACTCCCGGCCCCATGCCCAGGACGGGCGCGAACGGTCGCATCGTCGTGCGTCACGCGGCCGGGGTGACGCACTTCTCGCGAGTGACCCGGAGCATTGGTCACGAGCTCGACGTGTTCGTGGACGCCGTGGACCCCGTGAAGTGCTCGTTGCTGTCGGTGACCAACGAGAGCGACGTACCCCGGAGCCTGAGCATCTTCGCCTACAACGACTGGGTGCTCGGCCCTCCGCGTGAAGACCAGCATCTGCATGTCGTCACCGAGCAGGACGAGACCGGCGCGATTCTCGCAAGGAACGCCTTCGACCAGACCTTTGCCGCGCGCGTGGCGTTCGCACATGCGAGCGAGAGGCCCGACTCGTCGACCGGCGATCGCCAGTCGTTCATCGGGCGCAACGGTGCGCTCTCGCGGCCGCAGGCGCTCGGCCATGCGAGGCTCTCGCCGCGATTCGGCGCCGGCCTGGATCCATGTGCCGCGCTGCACGTTCGGGTCACCCTGGGCCCGGGCGAAACGCGGCGGCTGTCGTTTCTGCTCGGGCAAGGCCGTGACGCGCTCGAGACGCGCGCCCTGATCGATCGCCACGGGAACGTCGACGCCGCCCTCGTCTCGCTGGACAAGGCACGCGCGTGCTGGCGCAGCAGCCTCGATGCCGTGCAGGTCCGGACGCCGGATGACTCCTTCGACGTGCTGATGAACCAATGGCTGCTCTACCAGACCATGAGCTGTCGTCTCTGGGCTCGCACCGGGTACTACCAGCCGAGTGGCGCGTTCGGCTTTCGCGATCAGCTGCAGGACGTGCTGGCCCTCTCCTTCGCGCGTCCCGAGCTCCTGCGGGAGCACGTGTTGAGAGCGGCGGGCCGCCAGTTCGTCGAGGGCGACGTGCAGCACTGGTGGCACGAGCCGACAGGCCGCGGGCTTCGCACGCGATGTTCCGACGACCTCCTCTGGCTGCCGTACGCGGTCGCCGAGTACGTCCGCGCAACGGGCGATCTGGACGTCCTGGACGAACCCGTCCCGTTTCTGGAGGCCCCGCTGCTGGCACCCGACGAGCTGGAAACCTACCTGCAGCCCGGCGTCTCCCCCGAGAACGGCACGTTGTTCGAGCATTGTGTCCGGGCGATCGACAAGGGCCTGACGGCCGGTGCCCACGGCCTGCCCCTCTTCGGCACGGGTGACTGGAACGACGGCATGAACCGCGTGGGTGCGGCGGGGCAGGGCGAGAGCACGTGGCTGGGGTTCTTTCTGTACAAGATCCTGACCGAGTTTGCTCCGCTGTGCAGCCAGCGGCACGACGCCGCGCACGCTGACCACTATCAGCGCGAGGCGGCGCGACTGGCCATGCGGCTGCAACAGACCTGGGACGGCGAGTGGTACCGCCGCGGGTACTATGACGATGGGACGCCGCTGGGATCGGCGCAGAACGACGAGTGCCAGATCGATTCCATCTCGCAGTCGTGGGCGGTGCTATCGGGCGCCATCCCGCTACCGTACGCGGAGCGCGCCATGGATGCCGTCCGCACGGCCCTGGTCGCCCGCGGATCGGAAATCCTTCTGCTGCTCCATCCGCCGTTCGATCGGTCGCACCAGGATCCCGGATACATCAAAGGGTATCCCCCCGGAATCCGGGAGAACGGCGGTCAGTACACGCACGCCGCCGTGTGGATGGTGATGGCCCTCGCGCGCCTGGGAAGCGGCGACGAGGCCGTGGAGCTGTTTCACATGCTGAACCCCGCCAACCATACGCGGTCGGCCGCGGGCGTGAACCGGTACAAGACCGAGCCCTACGTCATGGCTGGCGACGTCTATGCCCGACCGCCCCACGCCGGACGGGGCGGGTGGAGCTGGTACACCGGATCCGCCGGCTGGATGTATCGGGCGGGTCTCGAAAGCATTCTCGGGCTTCGGCGCAGGGGCGCCACGTTCATGGTGGATCCATGCATCCCGGCGTCATGGCCCGAGTACGACATCGCCTGGCAGTTCCTCCAGACCCGCTACCAGATTACCGTCTCCAACCCTGCGCGGCGATGTCGGGGTGTTGCGACGGCGGAGCTCGACGGCCTGCCCGTCGACGCGGGGGCCATTCCCCTCGTCGACGACGGCGGAGTGCATCGGGTCCGGATCGTGCTTGGCTGAAACAGAATGGGCGGACGTCGGCGTCGCCCGTCAGGAACTGACCAGCTCAGGGAAGAGCGAGAGGCCGCCGCGCTGACCGGCGAGCTGTCGAGCGTTGTCTCGGTTCTGCTCGCGTGTCTCTTCGCACGACCGGCAACGGACCGCGAACGGCAGCGCGCGCAGCCGTGGCTCGGAAATCTCGTCGCCGCACTCGACACAGGCCCCGTACTCCCCCGCGTCGAGCCGAACGAGGGCTTCGTCAATCCGCGTCAAGGTCTCCGCGTTCATCTGGAGCATGGCGCATGCGACGTCCGTCTGGATGCTGGCGTCGGACCGCTCGAGATCGTCACGAACGTCGGCCTGCCGCTCGGTGCGCCCGTCCCGGATGCGTCTCTGGACGTCGTTCGTCAGCTCGCGTTGGCGCTGGCTCAGCATGTGTCTCAGGTCGGCCGTTCGGATGGTCCTGTCCATCATGATGCACTCCTCACGGCATCATGCGGGAAGATCCCCGTGGCGTCTGTGCTGTTGTGCACACCGCCCCGGGAGCCGGGCCGAGACGGGCACACACCCTGCGGCAGGAATCAGTCGTGCAGTACGACGCTCAGGAGGGATCTGTTGATCGTGAGCCCGCCGTTGTAGTCGATGAAGCCCAGCTTCCTGAACTTGTTCATGAAGAAGTTCACGCGCGACCGCGTCGTGCCGACCATTTCCGCGAGCTTTTCCTGGGACACCTTCGGCAAGACGAGCTGCAGTTCGTCCGACTTGCCGTAGCGCGCGAGCAGCAGGAGTATCCTGGCAAGGCGCTTCTCGCTGGAATTGAAGAGTTGATCCACGAGATCCTCCTCGACGCGGATGTTCCGCGTGAGCATGTACTCGATGAACCGATCGGAGAATTCGGGCTCCTGGTGGAACAGGTCCACCATCTGTCGTTTGGGAACGACCAGCGTCGACGTCGCGACGACGGCGGTCGCGGTGCCCATGCGGACGCGCTGCCCTGCCAGCGCGCCCTCGCCCAGAAAGTCGCCCGGTTCCAGCATCGCCACGATCGCCTCTTTCCCGGCGTGGGAGAGCACCGAGAGCTGGACCGCGCCCGACTCGATGTACATGACACTCTCGCAGGGATCGCCCTGCGCGAAGATCACCGCCGAGCGGCGGTAGGTCAGCGCCGCCGCGCCGGCCGATTCGAGAAAGGCCCGGGCATCGAACGCCTGCGCTTTCGCCTTTGGAGCCGTGGACTTGCGTCGTTGCTTCGCCATGAGAGGCTACCGGATATTGTACCCCAGCGGAGCAGGCCGATGGCCCACGGGCTGCGGCCACCACGCCGGGGCACGATCTCTCGTCCCGGCTCGGCGCGGACCGATAGCTTCACGCCGCCTCGCTGCACGTTCATCACGTCCAGCGCGACGTCACCCGACGGGAAGACGACTTCGTTGGCTCAGGCTGTGGGCATGGCGCCTGCCGACCGGCGCCGCAGCCGAAGGTACCCAAGGCCCAGGAGTCCCACGACGAGGCAGAGCAGGGCCCACTGTGGCAACGTGGGCACGGCGGGGGCGCTGCAACCTCCGATCGTGTTCGTGCCGTCCATCGTCACGGCGCCGACTCCCGCGATGACTCGACCGATGACGTCTGCGGTGGTCCCCACGGTGATGCTGATCCCCGAGAAGATGCTGCCGGCGAACGAGCTGGCGGAGCCGAGCGTCGCGGAACTGCTGACCTGCCAGTACACGTTGCAGGCACTCGCGCCACCCGCCATCACGACCTGCGAGGCGTTGGCCGTCGTGAGTGTGCTGCCGGTCATCTGGAACACCCAGACGTCGGTAGCCGACCCGGTCAGCGTGAGCGTTCCCGTCAGGTCTCCCGCCGGCATGCAATACACGCCGGGCGTGAGGTTGAGGCCACCGAGAAGGCCGCCCGCGATATTGTTCGGAGCCGGGCACAACTGGGAGGCCAGGTTGCCGAAGGCGGTGGTGGCATCAGTCCGAGCGTTCGCCGTCACCATGTTGGCTGCCGTGTAGACCGTGAACCCTGCAGTCACCAACGCCGGAGGAAACCCGCTCACCGAGGGGGTCGGAGCCGACCCCACGTCTCCGCTGATCACCGTGCCGGCGGGGCCGGCGGCGGTCACGGCCGAGCCGCCCAGGACGGCGAAGCTTTGCACCGTACCCAGTGGGGGTGCCGACTGGGCCAGTGCGGGGACAGGACCGCAGAGCAGCGCCGTGACTGCCACGCTGGTCACGACGCTCACGCAGATACGCCTCATGCTGTATCTCCTCTTCCGAACCTGGTGATCGAGAGACCGGGCCTGCCGAGTCGCGACTGATGCACGGCGGTGATTATAGGCCCCTTAGGACAACTATTCAATAGTGAACGCAACACACAGCGCGCATTTCGGTGTACTCTCTCATCGAGATGGTCCTTGACGCGTCGCCCATGCTGTACTCGGTCGACCTCGGCGAGTGCGAGGCCCTCGCCGCGCTGCACCCGGTGGACATCGGCACCGCCTTCGTCGCGGCCCTGGAGCGCTCGGGCGCGACGATCGTGCACTCGGTCTCCCACGCCTATCCCGGCGCGGGTCTCACCTGGGTCCTCATTCTGCGCGAATCGCATGCCGTCCTCCACACCTGGCCGGAAACGGGCACGGTGAACATCGACATCTTCTCGTGCTCGACGAGGCTGAGAAGCCATGACGCCATCGACGAGCTCGTCCGGTCCTTCGGCGCACGCCATGTCTCAATCCAGGAGATCCGCCGTGCCGACGGCCACAGCCCGCAGCCGGACGCCCGCCGTTAGCTTCGCGCTGCGAGCCGTGGCCTGGGCCCTGGGTCTGTTCGGCCTGCTGCGCCTGCCGTGGGTCGAGACGCACGCCGTTCTGCCGCTCACGCACCTTCAAGGACGGCTCGCCGTGGGACTGCTCGGAGCGCCCGCGCTCCCCGTCGACGCCACCCTCGCGTGCAGCGGCACCGACGCGCTGGCGCTCTGTGTCGGCGCCATCCTCGCCTATCCCGCCGGTTGGCGGATGCGTCTGGCCGGGGCCGGCTGCGGCGTGACGCTCGTCCTCGCCCTCAACACGCTGCGCATCGGCACGCTCGGCCGCGTCGCCGCGTCGCCGGCGTGGTTCGAGGCGCTCCACGTCTACCTGTGGCCGGCCGTGCTCACACTCGCCATCGCCGGCTACGTGTTCGGGTGGATGAACCGGGCGGACAGGGCACAAGAGCTCGACGGTCGTGTTCGTGAATCCGTGACGCAGGCCGTACCCCGTGCCACCGCGTCGTCCCCGACCCGGCTCACGCCCCGCTTCATCGTCCTCACGGCGGCGTTGCTCCTCTTGTTCACGGCCGCGGCGCCCCTCTACCTCGAGAGCGCCGGTGTGCTCGCCGTGGCCGCCTTCATCGCCCGCCTGGCCTCCGCGGCGCTCCACGTCGTGGGCGTCGAGACTCGCGCGGCGGCCAACGTCCTGTGGACGCCACGGGGCCCCTTCATGGTCACCCAGGAGTGCATCTCCACGCCGCTCATCCCGGTCTATGTGGCGGCCGTCCTCGCCTATTCAGACACGTGGCGCCGGGGCGCGCTGGGCCTCCTCGCCACGGCACCCCTCTTCATCGGCCTCGGCATCGCCCGGCTCCTGGTCGTGGCTCTCCCCGCTGCGCTCGTGGCGTCGCCCGTCTTCGTGATCCATGCGTTCTACCAGCTGCTGCTCGCCGCGGTGGTCGTGTGTCTCGCCGCCTTCTGGCGTCACGGCGCCGGTGGAACCGCCGCGCGCCGGGCGCTCATGGGCGTGGCCCTCGGTATCGCGGTCGCCTCCCTGCTCGGCGCGCCGTACGCGCACGTCCTGACGCGCGCAGCCGGGTTGATCGGCGTCGGCCCGTCTTCCAGCGTCGTCGCGGGCGCGCCGTTCGACGATCCGCAGGGCGCCATCACGTTCCTCCCCGCATTCCAGGTGGGCTTCTACCTGGCGCTCTGGGTCGCGGCCTTCGTGACCGCCGGGTGGAGACGCTTTCTGACCGGCCTGGCGCTCCTCGAGCTGAGTCAGATGGCGATCCTGGTGTCCCTGCACGTCCTGGCCAGCCACGCCGGGCTCATGCCCCACGTGCGCGACGTGCGCGCGTGGGCGGTGGTCGGTCCGCTCCTCGTCGTCATGGCCGTCGTGAACGTCGGCTGGCCGCACCGCCGACTCGAACCGGCAGTGGCGACGGCAGGAGGCGCGGATGGATGAGGCTCGAAGGCCGTGGCGCGCGAGGCCGACGAGCGCCCGACCGCGCTGACAATGACTGAACCGTCGACACGTTCCCCCGATCCCGGTTCGGACGTCACCTCCGTCGCGATCGCGGCGCTCTGGGCCGCGTACCTCCTGGCCCTCCCGTTCCAGCGCGTCTGGGTTCTGCCGTGGCTGGGGGTCAAACTCCAGCCTCCCGACGTCGTGTTCCTGGGACTCGTCACCGCGTCGGCTGCCATGTGGGTAAGGGGACGCGTGCATTGGCGGTTTGCCCTCGCCGATGCTGCAGCGGCGGCATGGCTCGCCGCGAACCTGCTGGCGCTGGCCTGGTCGAGCCAGCCGCGCGGCCGAGACGGGCTCGTCGAAACGCTGGGCGCGGCGTACCTGGCGAGTCTCTACGTCGCGCTGCGCCTCACGGCGACGCCGCGGCTCCTCGACCGTTTTGGCGAGTGGTTCGGGTACTCGGCCGCCGCCGCGGCGGCGCTCGGGATCGCGGGAAGCCTCGCATCGAACGCGGGCCTTCCCAACCGGCTGGCGACTGTCGCGCTGACGCCCATCCCCTACCTCGGGCACGCGGCCCGAGCGCAGGCCTTGACCGCTGGCCCGCAAATGCTCGCCAGCATTCTCGTCATGGCCGTTCCTCTGTTTGTCGCGAGCAGGATGAGGCAGGGATGGAGGCGCCGCGATGGCGCGCTGGTCCTCTTGCTCGTGCTGGGCCTCGGCGCCACGGTCTCGAAGACCGCGATGGGTCTTGCGGCGGCTCTGAGTGTCATGTGGGCGCTCGCCGAGCCGACCCCGCAGAGGCAGCAGTCGCGGCGCTCGGGGTTGAGAGTCAGAATGGCTGGCGCGATATGGCTGGCGGTGGCGCTCGTGTTCGCGCTGGGATCGCATGTGATGGTGCTGCGCGAAGCGGCGGTGCAGAGCATGAGCGAGACTCAACTGGTCGGCGGCAGTCCGTTTGCGTCGTTTCGATGGCGCGACGAAGCCTGGGTCGCGATGCCGACGACGTATCTCTTCAACAAGCAGGCGAGTCTCGAGGCGATCCGACGTTCATGGCCTGCAGGCGTCGGGCCCGCCGGCCAGCCCGCATTCGCCGCGGGACTGCAGCGCGAAGGGCGGTATCCGAGAACGATCTGGATCATGACCGCTCATTCGACCTACCTCCGGCCGGTGGCCGAGCTCGGGGCGGCGGGACTCGCCGCGCTCCTGTTGATCCTGGTCGGGGGCGGCGTGACCATCAACCGCCTGCTGGCCGGCTCGGCGCGTCCGCGGTGGGAGGCTGCCGCCTACGCGGGAGTCGGCGCCGCCTTTCTGATCGAGGCCATCTCGACCGACCTGCTCAACTGCCGGCACTACTGGTTTCTGCTCGCCGTGATGGCTGCGCGGCTGGTTGCCGTGACGCGCCGGGAAGGTGACGCTGGTGGTCGCCCCACGTCATCGTTCGGATGTTCAAAATGAGACAGACGCGGTTGCCCCTGCCGGCTACCTTGTTCGACACATGACGTCTTCCTCGGGATGATTCCCGGAGGTTCCATGACCCGACCGATTTCCCCGAGGCGACCGACCGCTTGACTGATCTTCCTCGTCCCGTTCGCCCTGATGGGTCTCAGCGCTTCCGCCTCGGCGCAGGTCGCACCGACACTGGGTTCGGCGTCGGGCTTCGCGGCCCTGGCTGGCGGTCCGGCGGCCTGGGAAAGAGGCACGCCATGAACGGCCCGCGATGGTGGATGACTCTGGTGGCGAGTGTGGCGTTCGCCGCGATGGTGTGCGTTCCCTCTCCCATACGGGCCCAGGTGGCCCCGCCCCTGGGCACCGCGGCGCAGTTCGGGGTCCTCGGCAACTCGGGCGTGACCGGATCGACCGGCTCCGGCACGTCGGTCAACGGCGATGTGGGTTCATCCCCCACCGCCTCCATCAGCAACTTCAACCCTCCATCGACCACGGTTGCTCCCTTCATCGTCCACCTCACGAATGATGCAACCGTACAGCAAGCGCACGCGGACGCCATCACGGCCTACAGCGCGCTCGCGGCCCAAGGGGGTGCCGTGTTGGCCGCCGACTTGACGGGAGTCACCCTCACCTCAGGCGTCTATGCCTTCGCTGCGGCGGCCGATTTGCCGGCTTCGACAACCCTGACGCTCAACGGACCCGGAATCTTCGTCTTCAACGTCGAGAGCTCGCTGACCATGAACGTCCTTTCGAATGTGGTCGGCGACGCGGACCCGTGCAACATCTACTGGCGGGTCGGCTCGTCCGCGACGCTCAATGGCGACACCTTCATGGGAACCGTGATCGCGAGCGCCAGCATCACGATCGGGGCTGGCGCCAATCTGACGGGCCGAGCGTTGGCGGGAACCGGAGCAACCGGTGCGGTGACGATGGCGGGCTCCGGCGGCAACACGATCGGAGGCTGCAGCGTCGCCCCCGAACCGCCCACGGTCAGCAAAGCATTCAATCCGACGAGTATCACGCTGGGCGGCGTCTCGAGGCTCACCATTACCTTGAGCAACCCCAACGCGACGGCCATCGACCTGACCGCCGCGTTCACCGACACCCTCCCCGCTGGCGTGCAGATCGCTGCCGTGCCCAACCCGACCACCACCTGTGGCGGCGCAGTGACCGCCACGGCCGGTGGAAGCTCGGTCACGTTGGCGCAGGCGGGAAGCACGATTCCTGCCTCCGGATCGTGCACCATTGCGGTCAACACCACCGCGCCTGCCGCGGGCACGTTTGTCAATACGATTCCCGTCGACGCCTTGCAGACCACCGCCGGAAACAACCCCGCTCCGGCCACCGCGACACTGACGGCCGCGTGTCCCACGATCACGATCGGCCCGGCGACGCTGCCCCCCGGACAGGTGGGGGTGGCCTACAGCCAGCAGCTCACCGCAAGCGGCGGGACCGGCGCCTACACGTTCACGGTGTTGGCTGGCACCTTGCCGGCCGGCCTCACGCTCTCGTCGAGCGGCCTGCTCTCGGGGACGCCGACCACGCTGGGCTCCTCTCCAGTCACCATCCAGGCCACCGACGGGAGCGGGTGTCCCGGCACCATCGCCTACATCATCGTCATTGCCGCGGCGACATGCCCGGTGATCACGATCGGCCCGGCGACGCTGCCCCCCGGACAGGTGGGGGTGGCCTACAGCCAGCAGCTC
>Ga0214472_10004814_pt1 | contig 14243 bp, 14 predicted proteins | sample RVTome_6_FD_207662 | JGI IMG/M metagenome (GOLD analysis project Ga0214472, IMG submission 207662) | Soil microbial communities from uranium-contaminated site in the Upper Colorado River Basin, Wyoming, United States - RVT140D175 | ecosystem: Environmental > Terrestrial > Soil > Contaminated >... | reverse complement strand
CTCGCCGCAGAAACGCGGCGGGCGGGATCCTCACCGCGACGGGCCGGCGCGGTCTGCCCCCATCCCGTGTGGGACCACGGCCGGCGGCGCATCTCGCCGGGCGGCGCGGGGGTGGAATCCGAGCGGCGTCGGCAGCGTCGCCAGGTGCGCGGCGGCGTGGGTCCGCAGCGCCACCAACGCGGACGGCGTCGCCAGCGCGAGGCGCACGGCGCCCAGCCGGGCGTCACTCGTGAAGAGGTCGGGCAGCAGCGTGACGACCGCGAGCAGGGCGCGACGGACCGGCATCAGGCGCCGCCGCACCCAGCGGACCGCCGAGGCCAGGGTGATCTCGGGGCGCAGGACGTCGGCCGCCGCTTCCACACTGCGCGCGCGCTCGACGGTGGTCACGACCGCCTCCACGGCCGCGATCTCGCCGGGCAAATGACTAGCGAGGCAGTCGGGCAGCAGACTGAAGGTCTCGTGCGCTGTCGGGCAGTAGTACCGCGCGATGCGCATCCCCGTCGGGGTGCGCCGCGGATACGTGCCGTGGCGCACCAGGCCGCAGCCACCACGCGGATGGCGAGGACAGGTGGCGAGACTTGCGTCACGCCAGGCCCTGCGCGCAACATAGGCCTCGCCGGAGAGCGGGCATGTGTGACGCAGCTGCACCGGCCGGGGGGCGCACGGAGGCATCCCGTGGCGTCCCCACTTCTCCTCGCCATCGTCGACGACGGCGACCGCCGTTCTATCACAGCGTGCGCGGTGCGCCCTCGCATCATCCGGGTCGAACGCCGCGTAGCAGCCCCTCCTGACGGAGGGGCGCTCGGCGGCATCCACAGGCGAGCATCCGGGCTCCGGCGACCGCCGCCGAGCGCCCGCACGGCTCCCTCGCGAGCACCCTAAACGCTTCTCACTCTGCGCTCAGCGATCAGCTATTTCGTTACTGGGAGAATCCGAGCAGATCGGTCGGAGGGATTACGGATTAACGTGAGAGCCAACAACGACACGTCCGCAAAGCGTCTCGCCGCTCGATGAATGCCCGGCGCCCAGATCGATTACCTTGAGGCCGTCGGGCTCCTGCCCGTCCGCCACGACCGCAAAGCGGTAGTCGCCCCAGACCTCGTCTTTGACAGCCTCTTCCGCATCCTTGACCTTTGACTGAAGCTCCGCGCGATCGTTGCTATCGAACTCACCACCGAGCGTACCCTCGGCGACCTCGCGAGCCACCCGCTTCCACGCGAGCCACAACTCAATCTTCTCTCGCAGCTCCCGCCCCGGCTTCTTGAGACACCAGACGAGCGCACCCGGGTAAAGTCGAGGCGACTTCCCTCGACTCCGGGTCCACTCGGCGAGCTGCGCGCGCAGCGGGCCTGCGCCGGACCACTCGGTCCCGGGATCGGTCACGACGAGCGTCAGCCGGGGGGGATCGGCGATCTCCGCCCCATCGCGCGGGAAGGACACGACGGGGATGCTCGCGCCACGGCGGAACTCGTCTTCCACGAGCTTGCGCATGACCGGCTTCACCTCCGTCTCCTCGTCGAGCGATGCGCGCCGGTCATTCACGACCTTCTTCAGCGTCGGCTGGTAGCCGATCCGGAAGCCGTCCGAGCCGGCTTTGCGAATGAAGTAGGAACGGTCCTCGAGCGAGGAGGCGGCTATGTCGATGGACGTCGTGTCGAGTTCGGGCTCACCGAGGGCGAAACGGAGCTCCGGAAGGTGCGCGACCTTGTCGGTCTGTCCGCCAGACGACTCGAACAGGATCGCGGTCCCGACGCGTCGATGGATGTCCCGCAGCGGCCCCTTCGTATCGGCGTCCAGCGCCTTGCTGTGCGCTTGCTCGCCAGTGATGTCGGTGTCGATCGCGGCGACGAGTCGCGACTCGCCGAGTTGACCCAACACGACGCTCCTGAACCCCGGCTCGGACAACGGCGCAGAACCGAGCGTGATAAGCGGCTCCGTCCGGGCCTTGCGGAAGGCCTCCTGAGCGGCAATCGAGATCCACTGTGCCAGCATCGCCAATGTGCCGCGCGTCTGTTGGTACTGTGGCAGCGCCTGCCACTTACGCTGGAAGACCGACAGCGTTGCCGGATGAAACGGGTAACACGCCTCGAAGCGGCGCTGCAGGAACTCGCGTGCCTTCGCCTCAGTGGCAGCCGAGTCCACCGCCGTCCACTCCGGTGGGAGTTGCGCGCGACGCTCGAAACACCAATCACCGAAGGCCTTCGCGACGTTCTTACGGATCTTCTCGCTCCCGAGATCGTGAAAGAGCCGCCGTCGGACGACTTCACTGATCTCTGTCTCATCGTTGGCAATCAGGTCCTTAGCGACGCGCCGCACAACCTTCGAGATCCGGTCCTGCCACTCCTGATCCCACTCGGTCATCTCTACTTGACTGCGCGGCAGACTGATCACGCACGCACCATGAGTCGTGCCGGTAGTGGCGACCGTCAGGTTCTGGATGAAGGCGTGGAACGACTCCGCCATCCCGCGGTGGCGGTTCAGGAAGTTGAGCACCTCGTCGAACAGCAGCAGGACCGGCGCTCCAGCCGCCTGGAAGACACGTTCGATCGATTCGGTGCCTGGCGGCGTGGCCTTCGCCGCAGGCCCACGCGCCTCGACCCCCTTGTCGCCCGCGAGCTGGCGTGCGACGTCAATCCACGGGGTCTCGCGTCCCTCACGCGGGTCCCACGCATTGCCCACGAAGACGGCCACCTCCGCCTTCGGCACCCCGGACATGCCGGCTTCCTGTAGCAACTCCGAGACGCCCGGATAACCCGTCGCGGCGTTGCCGTTCTTCGCCAAATGGAAGAGCGTCGTGAGCGTGTGGGTCTTGCCGCCACCGAACTGGGTGATGAGCGTGAGTACCGGCGCAGTGTTGTCGGTCTTATCTCCTCTCGGAGCTGACGGCGTTCTACGACGCGTTCGCCTACCGCCCGCTCACCGGCGAACCACCGGATCACGTATCGGTGGAGGCGGGGTTCGTCGGCTACCTGCGGCTGAAGGAAGCCTACGCGGTGTCGCGCGGCGACGAGGAGCAGGCCTCGGTGACCGCTGACGCCGCCGCGACGTTCATGCGCGAGCATTTGTCGGCGCTCGCCGAGCCGCTGGCCGCCACGCTCGACGCCTCGGGCGTTGCTTACCTGGCCGAGGCCGCGCGCTCGCTCGCGAACCGGATCGGTCGACCGCCGTCAGCGGCCGCGTCCGAGCCGGTGGGGCGGCTCCTCCCCGTCATTCAGCCGCTCGAGGACGAGGACGAGATCGCCTGCGAAGGCACGGGCGGCGCTGACCTGTAGGGCACCAACGCCTCGGCTGAGCGTCGGCGAGCGCTCGACAAGGCTGCGGCGCTGATCGCGCTGGTGCAAAGAGGCTGTTCAGGGTGTCAGGCCCTCGGGGGGGATTATTTAGTACGGCCCACCGCTGACGAGTTCGTCCAGTCTGGTCACGCACTTCGCCAGACTTGGAGACCCCTGTGCCGCCACCTCCAGCCGCCAACCACCCTGGAGGTCGGTTGCAAAGTCAATGAGCCGAGAAGTGTACGCGGGCCCGACCCGGCGCCCCGAGTCAGGTCGAGGTGTCATGTCCTGACGAATCGCGGATCGCCGTGATTTCGATACGAGTGCCAGAACCGTCGCCTTTGCGTCGACCAGCGTGTCTGGATCAAGAGGAACAGCGGTTCTTGTGACGCCGAAAAAGCCGGCAAATCGTTCCCGATCAGCGAGGAGCCACGCCTCAATCTGACGAACAACGACACGAAAGCGCATATGCTGGCTTGGCCCTGGTAACCAATCGGCGACCAAGGCTCCAGGGCAGACGTAGTCCTGATCGAGATCGACCAGGACCAGCCAAGGATCCCGTCTCGCAGCGGCGTTGTATCCCGGCAGCGCTCGACGCACATTGGCTTTGCCGTTCTGAACCTGGACGCGATGAACCACCGCGCCCCGCGCCTCGACGATGCGTCGTAGCACAGGTTCGTCGGAAGGTCCCTCGACGGCACCAGAAACATAGACAGGCGGCGCCATTCAATCTCCAAATAGCGCGAGTTGGTTGGCGCTCTTCGGCCGGGTGAGTGGCATGACAGCTTCGGCCAGAGTGGAACCGCCGAACAAGAGGTCTTTGACTTCACGGAAACTCGCAGCAGTGTTTACCCTCGTGCCCTCAGGGCTTGGCGTCAGAAGCAGGACTTCGTCCAGTCCGATGCCCTCGTCCCGTAGCAGATCCGTGGAGTGCGTGCTGGTCATGATCTGACGCCCGGAGCGACGTTGCATTCGCGCAAACATTTGGGGGAGGAATCTCACTACTTCGGGATGAAGCGACAACTCGGGTTCCTCGAGCAGCAACGGACCGCCGTTGTCCACAATGGCCCAGAGCAAGCCGAGCAGCCTCAGCGTCCCATCCGAAAACTGGTCCTCAGTCTGCCAGGCTCCCTGAGGTCGCCAGTGCTCGTACCTGCCGCGCAAATGCGGTGCGCCCCGAGCATCGCGCGTAAGCTCCAGTTCCGAGAGTTGTGGAACAGCAACGCGGAGAGCTTCGGAGATCGTCTTCAGCCTGGCGCGGAGAGTCTGTTCACGAGTGCCTGCGAGCTGCTCGAGAAAATCGCCACCGTACGGGTCATTGATTCTGCCGACTGAGCGGTCTGGCTCTCTGATCAACTGGGGAACAATGTGTAGATATCTGACGGCCGCGAAGGCATCCGCCACAGGCCGGAAGTCTTTGTTCACGTTGACCTGTTGTAAGTACGTCTGAGTCAGCCGCTCGGCGTCCTCACGATCGGAGTCGTCAGGCCTCCGGACCAGTTCTCTGCCGCCACGCATAACGATTTCGCGCTTGATTTGGGGGCGCTGCCTCTTGTCCTGACCAACGGCGAGTTCGTACTGCCACGCCTCGCCATTCGAATCGCCCAGATCCACCCGCATAACGACGTCAGGAAATTTGCGCGCCGACAGCGAGCGGAGTTTCGACACTCCCTGTCGTTTTCGAACAGCTTCCTCCAAGCCTCCACCGACGGAGACAATGTCATGCAGAAACCGGAATACATCCAGAAAGTTCGACTTGCCGGAGGCGTTTGGCCCGACGACAAAGACCCGTTGGGCCAATTCCACGTCGGCGGAGCCGAAGTTCCTCCAGTTCTCGAGATGAACGTGTGTAAAGCGAAGACTGGAGCCAGATCGCCGACGTGGGATCACCGTGTCCATATCATGCCCTATCGCCGGAGGTCGGTGAACCCATCATGAGTGTCCGACGAAGGCTCATTCAACCCGAAACATCTCGCCACCTCGTCCCCGAGGAGGCGAGCGAGGGTCTGTACCACTCCACGTTCGGCCCGGGTGGTCCCGCCCCGCCGCGAGAGGTGACCTCGTGAACGCGATACAGCTCGGTTATCTCCTCTCGGAGCTGACGGCGTGCTACGACCGCGACGTTCGTGCGCGAGCACCTGTCGGCGCTCGCCGAGCCGCTGGCCGCCACGCTCGAGGCCTCGGGCGTTGCCCGTGGACCGAGACTTGTCCCTCGGTCTTGTGTTCGGGCACACGCATGTTCGCTTGGAGAGCGGTCAGGACGACACGGAAATCGCGGTCTCCGTGCCAAGGCTGGTCACGGCTTCTTCTCGAAGACGCCCCGGACAAGCAGCGCACCGAGACCGACCGTCAGCACGACAGGAATCCACATCCAGCCAAGTCCGCCCATCCAAGCGGTCTCCATCATGCCTCCGCCCATTCGTCCCCCTGTCATCGCTCCGCCGCCGAAGAGCACGAACAATCCGACGACGACGACAAATGCGACGACGAGGGCTCCAGTAGTGTTTGCGTTCATGAGATTTCTCCTGTGGCGTGACCGATCGAATCCTTGACCGATGCGAGTGCGTGCTCAGTGCTTTATGTCGCCCATCTGTTTCATCATGGGGCACATGGCCATCGAGCCCGTCCCTGCCTGCATGTGCTCCATCATGTGGCTCATCATGCCCTCCTGCATTTTCATCATGCCGTCCCGCAGCGTCCTGCGCTGCGTCACCATTTCGGTGACGACGGTGGCGGTCGCCGCCATCTTCTCCATGCCCAACGCGGTGTTCATCTTGGCGACGAGACCATCGAGCCGTTGATCGGCGGCCTTCATATCGGCCATCATTTTCTCCCGCTCGGCCATCATGGCCTGGCACTTCGCCGCCATGTCGGCGGGCGGCTTCACGGTGTCGGTCGCTGTGTGCTGGGGCTCATGGGGCGTTTGCGCGCCGAGCCCTGGAACCGCCGACATCACGACCGCCGCACAAGCTGCCATCGTCGCCGTTACAATTCTCTTCATTCTCATGCTTGACTCCCTTCCAAGTTCACAACCGAACTCCCACACCTCGCACAGAGAGCAGGGACAATGCTGTCCACAAGTGCACACCATCGAACCGTGCAGCGCTGACGATCGAGTGGCACCTGCTCCAGGAAGCGACGCGCGAAGCCTCGTGGAGCGTCGTTGAACCCGAAGGTGGAGGCTGTGGCTGTCCTGACGGGTTCAGACGCTGCAAGGAGGGAGCCATGCGATCTGAAACACAGACTGATCCGACGTACGGCTATACCGCGCATCTCCCCGCCGTGTCATTTGAGGAGAACGGTCGCGTCGAAGGCAAAGCTCAACCTTGCATTCCGCCGCTACGTGATCCTGGGCGCGTGCAATCCTCAGCGGCTGGCCTGGCTCTGGCTCATGTGACCCGCTTGAAGGCCGTTTGGATCACCGCTCTATCAGCATCGTGGCCATCATGCCCAGGTCCTCGTGGTCCAGGATGTGGCAGTGCTGGACCGTCGTGCCGACAAAGTCCCGGAACCTGATCCGCACACGCGCCCGCGAACGGGCCTTCACGATGACGATATCCCGCCAGGCGCGCTCGGGCCGGCCGTCCGACCCGACCAGCTGGAACGAATTCGTGTGGATGTGGATGGGGTGATCCATCGTCGTCGAGTTGACGTACTCCCAGTCTTCCACAGCGTCCAGGCGCACGCGCGTGTCAATGCGCTCATGGTCGAACTCGCGGCCGTTGATGAGAAACCTCATGCCCATGCCGCGGCCGGGGATCATCCCCATCGCATCCCGAAGCTCGAAGCTTCGCCGCACGGTGCTCGAAAGCAGCGCGTCGACGTCCCCGAGCGCGTGTGGCAGTAGCATCCTCTGCTCGGAGCGGCCCTGGTAAACGATCCTTGCCAATTCCGTCCCCGTGGCATCGCTGCCCGTGCTGATTCTGGGCCCTTCACCCATCATGCCGCCCCGGCCGCCCATCATTCCCCGACCCATCATGCCCATGCCACCCCGGTCGTAGGGGAGATTGATCAGCCGGTACGAACCGCTCTCGCGCGTGCCCTGGACCAGCACGTCCCGCCGTTCGCCTGGCGCCAGCACGAGTTCATCGACGCTTTGCGGTGCGGCGAGGCCGCCACCGTCGGTCGCGATGACGTGCATCGGGTGATCTTCGAGCGTGAGCCGGAGAAAGCGTGACGCCGAGGCGTTCAGCAGCCGCAAGCGTAAGAGCCCGTCTTGCTCGATGACATACTGAGGATTGCGCATCCCGCTCACGGTGATCAGGGACCCCTCGCGGCCCAGCATCATGGCCGACATGCCGGGATCGACCGGGCGGCCCCGGGAATCCAGCTCGAAGTCCTGGACGATCAGGAAGTGCTCGCGGGCCGCCGACACCTCGGGGATTCTGTCCAACACTCCGCGGATGACGAACGGCGCTGCGAGCCCCAGCGACACCTGCCTGGCGACGCGACCGTGCAGATGCGGATGTACCCAGAAGAAGCCCGCCGGGTGATTCAAGGGGACCCGGAAGCTGTAGTCGAACACCCCGCCTTCGGGAATTTGGAGGAAGACGTTGTCGGCCTTCCCTTCGGGTGAGAGGTGCGTGCCGTGAAAGTGCAGATTGGTCGGCTCGGCGAGCTGGTTGGTGAAGCGCAGCCGCACCTCATCGCCGGACTCCAACTCCATCAGGGGGCCAGGTACCTGCCCGTTGAACGCGTACAGCAGGGCTCGCGTGCCGGCCAGATGTACCCAGTTCTCGGCAGCCACCAGCTCGACGTTTAGAAGGCCGTGGGCGCTCACGAACCGCTCGGGGCCGCGCTGGGCCGAGCTCGGGATGTTGGCCGAACCTCGTCTTGAAAGAATCGCAGCGCCCGCTGCACCGACTCCCGCGGTTGAACCGAGGACGATGAACTGTCTGCGCGTCATACCCATGCCAATACCGTCTCGAGGATCACAGCGACGTCCCACGCGCATTCCAGCGGCGGACAAGCGCGCCGTCGTCCGACGTTGACACACGGTCAGATGCGATTCGGTGCCGGAACAGTCCTCGCCCGCAAGTTCGGCGCGGCCGGGATCGTCGATCCCGTCGAGCGTCAGCGAGTCAGCTCGGAAGCCGGGTGGCGCGCGGGGCTTCGCCGTTCATCGTTTCCCACAGTTCGCAGTCCTCACAATTGGCGTCGGTCACACCGCGTCGAGTGCCCGGTTCGCGTACACAGACCAACAGGTCCTCGGGCTGAGCCGAGTCGGCCACCCCTGAAAGCCGGTACCCATTCCGCGTCCAGCGGCAATTCGCCGCAGTCTGAAAGATCTTGAGGCCGTAGGCCATAACCACCTCCACGAACACGCGGTCGTCTGCAACCACGGGACCATCGGCGCGGCCCCGCCCACAGGCAGAAACGTGCAGGAGGCGCAGGACCTGTGCGGGATTTTCCAGCGTGCGCCGGACAATCCCCCAGCAGCCCCGGCTTCACGGCCCAGGGCCGCAGGACAAATCAGGCGGGAGTTCGCATGGCCGGTGCAAGGCGGACCACGGTAGTTGACGCTCGGGTTCTTTGAGTCCCTGGGGGCGAGAGCTTGGCCGATAGGCGGCACAACGGCTGGTCCGCGATCCCCGGCCATCAGTGCGTGGTTCGCGCGGCGGCGAGCGTAAGCACACGGCGCGCGCGTTCAACCACCGGCAACTCCACCATCCGGCCGTCCAGTGTGGTCACACCCTGGCCGCGGGCTCGCGCGGCGTCGTACGCCTCCACCACGCGGCGGGCGCGCGCGACCTCGGCGGCTGCAGGTGTGAACACTTCGTTGATGATCTCGATTTGCTTGGGGTGGATCGCCATCTTCCCGTGGAAGCCAAGTCCGCGCGCGCGCCGGCAGTCGCGGCGGAGGCCCTCGATATCGTTGAGATCCGTGAACACCGCGTCGATCGCCTCGGCGCGCGCGGCGGCCGCGGCCAGCGCGATCTGCCCGCGCGCGTACAGAAGCTCCTCGCCGTCCGTGGTCCGCTCCACGCCGAGGCGTGCCGTGAAGTCTTCGGCGCCAAACAGCAGGGCGGCGACGGGCGCGTCGGCGGTGGCAATGTCTCCTGCGCGCAGGACCGCCGTCGGAGTTTCGATCAGCAGCAGCAGCGGCGGGACGATCCCGCCCGGTGCGTGACGCGCGAAGACCCGGGCCACCAGTTCGACAAGACCAACGGTTTCGACCTTCGGCAGCAGCACGCCGTCGAATCCGGTCCTGCCGCTGAAGAACTCGAGGTCGGCCTCTCCCTCCGACGTATGGACGTCATTGAATCGCACGAGCCTGCGTGCGCCCGTCGAGGGTGCAGCCAGGAAGTCGGCGATGAGGGAACGGGCGTTCTCCTTTTGTCCGGCCTCGACGCTATCCTCCAGGTCAAAAACCACCGCGTCGGCGCCTGCGGCCATGGCCTTTCCGAAGCGGTCCGCCCGCGAGCCGGGAACGTAAAGCATCGAGCGTATCGGGCCGATCATGCCCGCTAGCTTACAGTGGTCGGTTTCTTGCTGTAAGCGCATGGGGGTGATCTGCATGAGTGTCTGTCCCAAGCTCTTCCTCGGCGCCGCGTTTCTCGCCCTCGCCGCCGGCACGGCGTCTGCCCAGACGAAGCCCGCGGGCGACAAGGACGACCAGTTCGTCATCACCGGATGTGTGACGCTGGTCAACCCGCTGGGCCCCTGCACGACGCGATAGTGCGCATCACGCTTCCGAAGCCGCGCACCCTGCTGTTGGTCATCCTGGCGGGGGCCGTCGTCATTGCCGGTGGCCTGCTGATCGCGCAGGACCAGGAAACGCTGCGGGTCCGGACGCCGCTGGCGGCGGCCCACCCGCAGTTCCCTGAATACCTCGCGCGGCTGCTCGGCGCGCCGCTCACCTCCGGCGACTCTTACATCGTCCACACCAACGGCGACAAAGCCTTCCCTGCCATGCTCGGGGCCATCGACGCGGCACAGCACAGGGTGAGCTTCGAAACCTACGTGTACAACAGCGGCGAGATCGCCGATCGCTTTACCGCGGCGTTGGAAGCGGCCGCGCGGCGGGGGGTGCAGGTCCAGATCGTGCTGGACGCGATCGGCGCGCAGGACATGGACGACGCGCACATCGAACGGCTGGAGCGCGCGGGCTGCACGATCGGCTGGTTCAACAAGGTTGCCAGCTACTCTCTCGAAGAGCTGAATTATCGGACGCACCGCAAGTCGCTTGTCGTCGACGGCGACGTGGCGTTCATCGGCGGGATCGGCGTCTCCGACTACTGGGCGCGCAAGACCGAGCGCGGGCCGATGTGGAGAGACACGCAGATCGAAATCCACGGACCGGCGGCGGTCAACGTGGAAGCCTCGTTCAACGAGAACTGGATTGAGAGCGGCGGCGTGGTGGAACCGGATCTGCTGCTCCACGACGATTCTCCCGCGGGAACGGCGAAATCGATCGTCGTCTGGGCCGGCCCCGAGGGGGGCGCGAATGCGATGAAGCTGCTCTATCTGCTGGCGATCGCCTCGGCCAGGACGTCGCTCGACATCGAGTCGCCGTATCTCACGCTGGATGAATCAACCCGCTGGAGCCTGCAGGAGGCCCGCCAGCGCGGCGTGCGGATCCGGATCCTGATGGAAGGCGATATCACCGATGCCAAACCGGTGAAATTCGCGAGTCGCGCCGCATACGAGGATTTGCTGGTGCAGGGGATCGAGGTCTACGAGTATGTGCCCGCCATGATGCACGCCAAAGCCATCGTCATCGATGGCCTTCTGAGCGTCATCGGCTCGGCGAATTTCGACAATCGGTCGCTCGAGCTCAACGACGAATTGAATGTTGCGGTCTTTGACAAGGGCCTGGCTGCCAGGTTGTCGGCCGATTTCGAGCGGGATATCACACAGTCCATGAAGATCGACCTGGACAGCTGGCGCTCCCGCCCTCCGCACATCCGCGCCCGCGAGAAGCTGTGGAGCTATTTCGACGAAGTTTTCTAGCTTGGCGGCGGCGCACGACTTGTCCCCAAAACAGGCCTGCACGGGGTTTTTGGATGTGAAGCGCCGAAGCTCATGTAGAATACGCGCCTCCTGTACATCGCAACGTGCGCAGAAACCGTCTGGAGGCCACCATGGCAGCACCGTCGGTCAACACTGTAGAGCCTGCGCCGCTCGTTGCGTCGGCTCCGGCAACTACCTGGCACGTCTTCTTCGTCGCGTCCTACCTCGTCGGGCTGGCGATCGCCCTGTTTTCGGGATTGGTGGCGCTCTGGAGTCTGTCGGCGACGCAGGCGTCTCCCGTGGTCGTCCCGCTCATCGGCGCTCGTGAAATATCTCCGGAGGTCCGGCTGCTGCTCCTCGCCGCCCTCTGCGGGGGGCTTGGAAGCTTTCTACATGCCGCCACGTCGTTCGCCGGCTATGTCGGCAATCAACGCATCGTCGCCAGCTGGCTGTGCTGGTACTACTTTCGGCCCCTCATCGGTAGCGCGCTCGCGGTCGTCGTGTACTTTGTCATGCGTGCGGGGTTGATCGGCCCTGCCGCCACGACGAGCGACGTGAATGCTTACGGCATCGCCGCGATGGCTGCGCTCGCCGGGATGTTCTCCAAGCAGGCGACGGACAAGCTCGACGAGGTGTTCACGGCAGTGTTCAACGTCAGCAAGAAGGGAGGGGACGCCCAGCGCAGTCACAAGCTGAACGACCACGCCCCGCTCGTCATCAGCGTGTCGCCTTCGTCTCTTTCGGTCGGAATGACATCTCCTCAGGTGCAGGTCAGCGGCGACCGCCTGTTGCAGGAATCGGTTGTTCGCGTGAACGACTCGCCGCGTCCCTCGAAGCTCGTAGACGGGCGGATCACCGCGACTCTGTCGGATGGTGACGTGAAGCAGCCGGGCACCCTGACCGTAACCGTGACGAACCCGGACGGCGCCGTGTCTCCGCCCGTCAAGGTCGCGGTGAAATAGGACGTTCGGGGACACGTGCATGGCTGTGACGCGTGTCGCCAGCGTGGCGGACGCCGTGGACCTCGCCGAGCAGCTCAAGCGGCGCGGCGAGTACGACTGGTTTCGCGGGCAGAACCGAGACTGGCGGCCGATGCGGAGTAGTCTCGCGAGGTGCGAAGGCGACTCCCTGAACGAGGCGCAGGAACGCATCGGACGCTTCTGGAGCTGGGTGTCGTCCGTCCCCGAATTGAAGACGCTCGCCGACGACAAGGACCAGTTCTTCGCCGTCGCGCAACATTACCGTATCCCGACCAACTACGTCGATTTCACCACCGAGCCCCGCGTCGCGGGGTTTTTTGCCGCACATCAGGCGAAACCATCCAGTGGCCCGACCGACCTGGCGTGCATCCTGTGCCTCAATACCAACGAGCTCGCAGAGTTCTGGGAGGGGATCGCGCTGACGCACCCGGAGTTACCCGATCCCCGCCGGGTTACGGTCAACGTACCGGAGCTGTGGCGGCTGCAGGCCCAGCGGGGATGCTTCCTGTTTTTGCCTTACGCCGACTTCGACGATCGCATTTTCAACTTCGATCGCATTTGCTTCCCCGCCGCGGAGACCGCGTTCGATGTCATTCCCGAGCATGACATCTATCCGCCGCAAAAGAGCGACTTGGAAATTCTCCTGGACCAGTACTTCATGCTCGAACGGATGCAGCCGCTGGACGACGACAATCTGTTCCCGATCCAGGTTCAGGGGCATGCCGACGGGATCGAAGCCGAATGCTTCACCCCGCGGGGTCTACCGGAGCACTCATCGTGGCGCGGGGACATGCTCGAGCAGTGGCGGTTACCGGCCGCCGAGTCATGGACTGAACTGTCCAAGGCTCCGAAAGTCGACCTGCAGAGGAACTCGCAATTGTCGCTTCCGGAGCAGGTGGCACAGATGGGCAACCGGCTGAACACGCTCATGGCTGAACGCAAGGACTTGCGGAAGGGACCGGTGCGGTGGAGCATCAACGGGGCGGCGGACGGCGCGGACGCGATGTCCCTGTACTGGGATGGCGTCCGACGGTGGCCGTTCCACGATCAGGATGTTGCGCACGGCCTCGCCGTGACCGCCGCATTTGCGGCGCTGGTTGCGGATACGCCAGGGGCGGCGAACATGCCCGATCTTGCGCTGGAACTTGCCGAACCGCTGCTGGGGCCGGCCACGGAAGTCGAGGTCGGAATGACCGACGGGAGCTATACGCGCGGGTTCGCCGGCCGCAGCGAGTTGTATGATGCGGTTCGGCCGGACTTTCATGAGTTCTTGACCGACCGCTGGCGCCCACAGATCACGACCATCACGCACGTGATGCAGGTGGCGTCGGCGCCACGTCGGACGTTTGTATTCGAGAAGCTCGCGCGCGTCTTCGTCCGGCACATCGTGCCTACCCAGGTCGCGCTTCGAGGCGAGGCCACCGGGAAGGCACGACTCTATAATCCCGCGCGGGCGATGAGCCTTGGTCTTCCCTGATACAGAGGACGAACGAAGTTCTCCAGGGATCGGCTCCTGATATACCATTCAGCCGCCGACCGTGATTGTTCTCAGAGGTGTGCTCGTCGTGGGGCTCGTCGCAGGTGTCGTCGCCCTTGCACAGGAAGAGCGTGTGTCTGTGCCCGCGCCGGCGTTTGCCGGCCGCGACCTGACGGCGTTTCCGACCACGGGGTGGCTGACCAACGGGGGCGACTCGTTCAACCGCCGCTACTCGCCCCTCACGCAAATCAATCGCGACAACGTGGCGCGCCTGAAGTCGGTCTGGCGCACTCACCTGAACGGCTCCGGGATGGGGGCCCGGTATTCGGGAGAAGCGCAGCCCATCGTGCACGAGGGCGTCGCCTACATCGTCACCGGCGCAGACGACGTGTTCGCCCTCAGCCTCGAATCGGGCCAGATCCTCTGGACCTACACGGCGAAGCTCGATCCGTCGATCGACGTGGTCTGCTGCGGATGGACGAGCAGGGGCGTGGGGCTGGGCGACGGCAGGATCTACGTTGGCCAGCTTGACGGCAAGCTCGTCGCCCTCGATCAGCGCAG
>Ga0214472_10004812_pt1 | contig 14245 bp, 15 predicted proteins | sample RVTome_6_FD_207662 | JGI IMG/M metagenome (GOLD analysis project Ga0214472, IMG submission 207662) | Soil microbial communities from uranium-contaminated site in the Upper Colorado River Basin, Wyoming, United States - RVT140D175 | ecosystem: Environmental > Terrestrial > Soil > Contaminated >... | reverse complement strand
CTGCATGCCAAGGTGGCGGTCGTCGATGCGCGCTGGTCCACCATCGGGTCGAGCAACATCGATCCGTTCAGCCTCCTGCTTGCGCGCGAGGCCAACGTGGTGATCGAGGACGCCGCCTTCGCCCGCCGGCTGCGTGCCAGCCTCGCACGTGCGATGGAGGAGGGCGCGCGCGAGCTGCGCCGGGAAGACTCGCACCGGCTGCCGACCGTGCGGCGCGTGGCAAGCTGGTTCGCCTACCAGTTCGTGCGCCTGGCCATCGGCCTGGCCGGCTACGGCGGCAAGCACTGAGAAAGCCGTCCGCGCGAACTGTTCACATGGCCGGCTACTCTATATCCCGGTACGCCATGCCGCACCCGGCGTAGTCTGCGCAAGGAATCGAGGCCAGCCCCGACCCGGAGGTCCGTCATGGAGCCACCCCTGCATTCGATGCCCAATCTGTTCGCGCAGCTCGGTCTGCCGTCCGACGAGTCGGCCATCGAGCGATTCATCGCCACCCATGGACCGCTGCCCGCCGCGGTGGCCCTGGCCGATGCGCCGTTCTGGAGCGCGGCCCAGGCCGCTTTCCTGCGCGACGAGATCGTCGAGGACGCGGACTGGGCGGAAGTCGTCGATCAGCTCAACGTCTGCCTGCATAGCTGAAGCCGTGTGTAACCGGGGGTGCCGCGGCCGCCTCGCGCGGCGCGTCCCGCCCGCGGTGGCACCCGCCGCGCCCGCCTGGCAGGGAGCGGACACCGCGAGGAGTCGGGGAACATGGACATGCCCACCATCAGCGTCGTGACCGGCGCGAGTCGGGGCCTCGGCCGTGCCGCGGCGCTGCGCCTTGCCACCATGGCGGGCCACCGCGTCATCGCCACGGCCCGCAAAGTGGGCGATCTCGCGTCGCTGACCGCCAAGCTGGAGGTGGGCGGGCATCGCCTCGACACGCACCCGCTCGACGTCACCGACGACCGTTCCGTGGCCGCGCTGCGCGACTGGATCGCGCAGCGTTTCGGGCGCGTCGATGTGCTCATCAACAACGCCGGCATCCTGCTCGACCGCTATAGCACGCGCGTCGCCGAGGTGCCGCTGGAAGTCGTGCGCAGCACGCTGGAGACCAATTTCTTCGGCATGCTGCGGGTCACGCAGGCGCTGCTGCCGCTGCTGCATGCGAGCCGCGCCGGGCGGGTGGTGAATCTGTCCTCGGGAATGGGGCAGCTTGCCGACATGGACGGCGGCTCGCCCGCCTACCGCATTTCCAAGACCGCGGTGAATGCGCTCACGCGCATCCTCGCGGTGGAACTGGCCGATACCCCGATCAAGGTCAATGCCGTGTGTCCCGGCTGGTGCCGCACCGAGCTGGGGGGCCACAACGCCTCGCGTTCGCCGGAAGAAGGCATCGACACCGTGATCTGGCTCGCGACCCTGCCGCCGGATGGGCCCACCGGTGGCTTCTTCCGCGATCGCCAGCCGATTCCCTGGTAGCCGCAGCGCATAAGGCGCAACAAGAGCAGCGCATCGCGCCGGATGTCGTTACGTGCGCCGCCGTCATGGCCGCCGCGGGCGCGGGTACCCCTCCGGCGCAATGCGGCCGCGCATTGCGCCCTGCACGTGACGCGCGTCAGCGCACGAGCGGCGCGCGCTTCGCGCTGATCACGCCGGTATTCACCCCGATCGTGTTGAGTCCGCCGAACAGGCGTGCGTATTCGATCTTCACGCAGCGGTCCATCACCACCTGCAGGCCGGCCGCTTCCGCCCTGTGCACCGCCTCCATGTTGATCACCCCGAGCTGGAACCAGATGGCACGCGCGCCGATGGCGATGGCGTCGTCGACCACCGGCAGCACGTCCTGCGGCCGGCGGAACACGTCGACGAGATCGACCGCTCCCGGGATGTCGCGCAGGCTCGGGTAGCATTTCCGGCCGAGCACTTCGGTATACGCGGGGTTGACCGGGAGGACGGTGTAGCCGTGGTCGAGCATGTACTTGGCGGCGAAATGGCTCGGCCGGTGCCAGTTGGCCGACACGCCCACCACCGCGATGGTGCGGGTGTCCTGCAGCAGCCGGTGCAGTCCGGCGATGTCGTCGATCATCTTGCGGGTTCCTGTGTTGAACGGGGCGCGCCGCGCACTCACGTGCCCGGTCCCGGCAGCGCGAACTCGCCCACCGGCGCCGGCGCCTGCAGGCGGCGCGGTACGCGGGCGCGCGACCAGTGCTCCATGGCCCAGCGCCATACGTCGCGCAGGGACGCCCGGGTTAGCGCATGCGGAGGATTCTGGCCGAGAAAGGCAAGTGCCGCCAGCAGCGCGGCCTCGGGAGCATGGTCGCCCACCGGGGTCGCGAGCGTTTGCTTGGAGAGCTTCTCTCCCGCGGCGTTCACGACCACCGGCAAGTGCGCATAGACCGGCGTCGCGTGGCCGAGCAGGTGTTGCAGGTGGATCTGGCGGCCGGTCGAGCCGATGAGGTCGGCGCCGCGCACGACGTGGGTGATGCCCGCCGCGGCGTCATCGACGACCACCGCGAGCTGGTAGGCGAACTGGCCGTCGGCGCGCAGCACCACGAAATCCCCGACCTCGCGATCCAGGTCTTCGGTCTGGGGCCCCTGGATCTGGTCTTCGAAGGCGATGCGCCCCTCGGCCCGCACGCGCCACGCGCGCGCGCTGCGGCCGGGCGGCAAGCCGTTGCGGCAAGTGCCGGGGTAGATCCGCGAGCCGTCGCGGGCAAGCGCAGAATCGGCCATTTCGCGCCGCGAACAGGCGCATGCAAAGATGTGCCCGGCCGCGCGCAGGCGCTCGAAGGCCGCGACGTAGGCGTCCCCTCGGCGGCTTTGCCACACCGGCTCGTCGTCCCATTCGAAGCCGAAGCGCGCGAGCGTGGCGAGGATGTCGGCGGCCGCGCCTGGCACGCTGCGCGGGGCGTCGACGTCCTCGATACGCAGCAGCCAGCGGCCGTGCTGCGCGCGCGCATCCAGAAAGCTGCCGGCCGCGGCCACCAGCGAACCGAAGTGCAGCGGTCCGGTGGGCGAGGGCGCGAAGCGGCCGCGGTAGGGGGGCGATGCGTCAGTCATGGGGCGCAAATCGGGTGCCGGCGACGGCGCGGCAAGGCCGGGCGCGGGCGTCGGGCGGATGGCTGCGCATGATAACATTGCGCGCCGCCACGCCCCGGAGCGGCCGTCGTCATCCCCGCAAGCAGACTTCCCGCCTCCCGTGCCGCCTGACACCAGACCACAACTCGGCCTTTATCTCCTGCTGGCCGCAGCCTATGTCGGCGGGCTGCTCGTGCCGCTGATGAACAACGACTCGGCGCACCATGCCGTCATCGCACTCCGGATGTACCTCACCGGCGACTACGCCGCGCTGGTGACCCAGGGCCACGATTACCTCGACAAGCCGCATCTGCTGTTCTGGCTGGCCGCTGCCGGCTACCAGCTGCTGGGCGTGACCACGCTCGCCTACAAGCTGCCGTCGCTGCTGTTCAGCGTGCTCGCGGTGTATTCCACGTGGCGCCTCGGTCGCCTGCTGTACTCGCCTGCGGTGGGCCGCCTGGCGGCGCTCGTGCTGGCCAGTTCGCTCGCCTTCATCCTCGCCAACAACGACGTGCGCATGGACGCGGTGCTCACCGCGACGATCGTATTCGCCATCTGGCAGATGGCCGAGTTCGTCGAGTTCCGCCGCGCGCGCAACCTGGTGCTGGCCGGGCTGGGGCTCGCGCTCGGTTTCGCCACCAAGGGCATGATCGGGGTGGCGATGCCGGGCATCGCGATCTTCATGCATCTTGCCTACCGGCGCGACTGGCGGATGCTGTTCAGCCCGGCCTGGCTCGTGCTGGCGCTCGTCACGGCGCTCTTCGCGGCGCCAGTGCTGTTCGCCTACCACCAGCAGTTCGGTGCGGACGGCGTGAAGTTCATCCTGTGGTCGCAGAATTTCGAGCGCCTGGCCGGCGAACGCTTCGGCGCGGCCGGCCGAAGCGATCCGTTGTTCTTCTTTCATACGTTCTTATGGGCCTTCCTGCCGTGGTCGCTGCTCGGGGCCGCGGCCGTATGGCAGCACGCCGGGGCAGTGTTCCGCGCGCGCCTGCGCCCGGTGGCCGGGGGCGAGATGCTCACGCTCGGAACCATCGCGGTGATGTTCGTCATCATCTCGAGCTCCCGCTTCAAGCTGCCGCATTACCTGAACATCCTGTTGCCGCTGTTCTCGGTGCTGCTCGCGGCGTGGCTTGCGCCGCGCATGGCGCGGCCGGCCGGACGTGGCGTGTGGCTGGCGCAGGCGCTCGTGTGGGGGCTGCTCGGTGCGCTCGCCGCCGCGCTGAACGGCTGGGTCTTTCCCGTCGAGCGCCCCGCCGTCGCGCTCGGCGCGGCCGCGCTGGCGCTCGTCGGCGGCGTCCTCGTGGCGCGCGCCGCAGGCGGCCTGCCGCGCGTGATTACCGCGTCGGTGGTGGCGGCGGCATTGTTCCACTTTCTGTTCAGCTTCAATTTCTATCCGCAGCTCCTGCGCCACCAGGCGGGCAACAATCTCGCCGCGGCGGTGCAGCGCCTCGGCGTGCCGGCCGATGCGGTGCATTACCTGGCCGGACACGGTCGCGCGAGCAGTTTCGATTTCTACACGGCGCGCCTCACCCCGAGCATTGAGCTGGCCGAGCTGCGCGCGAGCGCGGCGCCGGTGCTCATCTATACCTCGGCGAGCGGACGCCGCGCGATCGAGGCGGCCGGGTTGAGCGTGGAAGTGCTGGCGAGCAACCCCGAGTTTCGGGTGACGCGCCTGAACGCCCGTTTTCTCGATCCGACGCGGCGCGACGGGGTGCTCGACGAGCATTTCATCCTGCGCGTCAGCGGCGGAGGCGGCCTGTGAGCGCGCTGCCCGAAGCGCCCCGCCTCGCGCAGCGGGGCGCCGTCCGACGCTCCGTGCGCGGGGTCGGGCTCGTTGCAATTGTGGTGATCACCGTCTGGGCGGCCTGGCCCGGTCTGCAGCGCGTCCCCGTGCCGCAGTTCGTCGCCACGCGCGTGGCGGCCGCCACGACCGACGCGGCGCCGCGCCTGGCCAGCGCACTCGTCAATGCGGCCGAGCCGCCGCGCGTGCACGCCGCGTCCATCGCCGCGCTGCCCGACGGGCGGCTCTTCGCGGCCTGGTTCGGCGGGGCGCGCGAAGGCTCGAGCGACGTCAAGGTGTATGGCGCGTTTTGCGACCTCGGGCGCGGCCGGTGGAGCGAGCAGGTGGTCGTCGCCTCTCCCGACCAGACCTCGCGCGACGTGGGCCGCTTCGTGCGCAAGATGGGCAACCCGGTGGCCTTCGTCACGCCGGCCGGCGAGCTGTGGGTCGTGTATGTGAGCGTCACCCTGGGCGGCTGGGCCACGAGTCACCTCAACCTCCTGCGCTCGCCCGACCTGGGGGCGAGCTGGCTGCCCGCCACGCGGCTCGCCACCTCACCCTTCCTCAACCTCAGCACGCTGGCCAAGGGCTATCCGCTGTTCTACGCAAATGGCGACATCGGGCTGCCGGTGTATCACGAGATGGCGGGCAAGTTCGGCGAATTGCTGGTGTTGTCGCCGGCCGGGGACGTGCGGCGCAAGATCCGCCTCGACCACGGCAGTCGCTCGCTGCAGCCGGTCATCCTCGTGCAGGATGCCGACCGCGCGGTGGCACTGCAGCGCTTCGCCGCGGACAGCAGCCCGCCGCGCGCGTGGCGCAGCCAGACGCGCGACGGCGGCGCGAGCTGGACGCCGGTGGCCCCCACCGACCTGCCCAATCCGAATTCGGCGCTCGCCGCGCTGGCGCTCGAAGACGGCCGCCTGCTGGCGGTCGCCAACGATACCGAGGACGAGCGCCTGCGCCTGTCGCTGTTGGTCAGCGAGGACGAAGGCGCGCACTGGCGCGTGATCCATCGCTTCGAGGATCGCCAGGCGTACCTCGACCGCGCGCTCGCGCCCGAAGCGTTCCGGACCCTGCTCGAAGCGGATCTGGCCGCCCTCGGGGCGGGACCGTCGCCCGAGGCGATCGCGCGCAACGCCCAACGCAATCTGTGCCGGCACGACACCTGCGGCTGGCAATACGACTATCCATTCCTGATTCGCGACACGCACGGCGAGTTCCACCTGGTATACACGTGGAATCGATCCTTCATCCGCCATCTGCGCTTCAACCGCGCCTGGCTGGAGGCACGCCTGTGAGCGCGGCCGCCTTCGACGCCGCGGCGTGGGCGCTGGCGTTCGCCCTGTGCATGCCAGGGCTCGCCGGGCGCCCGGGGCGCGGGGCTGCAGCGCTGGTCGCGACGGTTGTACTGCTGCACCTTCCGGTGGCCGGCGTTACGCCGCTCGCGGTGCTGCGCGGGGTGTTCGCCACCCCGGCTGTGACCACGTTGGCGGTGCTGGCGGCGCTGTTCGTCGGCCGGTACGGGCGACGGTCACTCTTCGTTCCCGGTGAGGCGCTCCTGGTCGCGGGGTTTGCCGCCATGGTGGGCATCCTTTTCTATCCGCTCGCGCTGGGCGTGGGGCCCGTCGATCCGTATGCCTGGGGCTATGGCGGGGCCGGGCCGGCCCTTGCCGCCGGGGCGCTCGCGCTGTGGTGCGGCCTCACCGGACGCTGGGTGCTGGCTGCGGCACTCGTCCTCGCTCTCGTGGCGTGGCGCCTGCAAGGGCTCGAGTCGCCCAACCTGTGGGACTACCTCATCGATCCCTTGCTCGCAGTGGGTGGACTCGTCGCGCTGCTGGTGGCCGGCCTCTCACGCATGCGCGCACGCGCCGCGTCGCGCTGAGGCGCGAGTCGGCGAAGGGGCGATGGACGGCAGTCGCGACGCGCTCACGCGAACGCTGCAAATCGCGCCGGATACATGCCGGCTGCCGCCAGATCGCTGGCGAAATCCGGCGACGCCAGGTAGGCCAGCTCCGTTTCGCGCGGGGTGGTGAGTCCGTCACAGGCAAGCAGCGCCGCATCGACCCGCCCGGGATGGACATGCACCAGCGGCCGCGGACCGGGCACCGCCAGAAAGCGCCGCATCAACAGCCGAAACGGGCGACGCCCGGAAAAGTCGTGGAGTCCCGAGAAGCCGTCATTGGCGGGTAGGCCGTTCGCCCGCAGCAGGCGCCGCAGGGGGTATCCCAGCGCGCCGATGAAGAGCGCCTTGCGAAGCGCGACCCCGCGCGAGATGCAGCGCGCTGGGGACTCCACGCAGTCCCGCACCCACACCCGGCCGGCCGGGTAGCGCTGCGCGAGTTCGGCCACCAGCGCCTCGCGCACCGCGGGCAGCACATGCACGTGCTGATGTCCGTCGACATAATCGGGCGGTGCGCCCCAGGCGTCCTCGAAGGCATCGAGCTGAGCGCGCAATTCGTCGCGCACGCTGAGCGGCTCGAGCGCCCGCGCCAGCGCGCGCGGGAGCAGGCGCGCGAGCGGCGGCAGCGTGCCGGCCTGCGCGAGGCCGTTCGCGCGGCTGGCCGGGGCGTGGTCGGTGAGGGTGAGGTGCAGGCCCACGTCGGCCGGTCGCATGGCGACGACCGAACGCAAGCGGGCGGCCCGATGGCGCCAGTCGGGCAGGGCGCTCATGCAGCTGGTGGCCGACAGGCGGCCCTCGGCGAGGAGTTCGATGACCGCCTCGCTCACGCCCGGCGCGAGACCGAAGTCGTCGGCGCAGACGATGAGCGGGCGAAACGCAGGATCTCGGGACATGGCGACTGTTGGAAATGTATCTGTCGTCAACGCGCAGGGGGCCATCATCGTTTACTCGACACCCCGCTACGGGGTTTTGTGAGTGTCTGTACCGTGTCCCGTCCCGATCTTTGCGCTGCCCTCGCCAGCGCGACCTCGCCTGCCCAGCCGTCCCTGGTGACCCTGGCGGTGGTGATTCCGCTCTACAACGAAAGCGGCTCGCTGGCGGCACTGCACCAGCGGGTGACGGCGGTCCTCGCCAGGCTGCCGCTGGCGCATTCCGAAATCATTTTCGTCGACGACGGCAGTCGCGACGACACCTTCGCCCATCTTGTGGCGCTGCGTGCGATCGATCCGTGTGTGCGCGCGATCCGCTTCGCCCGCAATTTTGGCAAGGAGGCGGCGATGGCGGCCGGGCTGCGGGCGGCCAACACCGATCTGGTCGTGCTGATGGACGGCGACCTGCAACATCCGCCGGAACTGATCCCGGCAATGATCGAGCGCTGGCGCAACGGCGCCCGCATGGTCACCGCGGTACGCCGCTCGCGCGACACCGATCCGTGGCTGCGGCGCCAGCTCTCGCGCGCCTTCTACCGGCTCTTCCATAAAGTGTCCGAAGTCGCGCTGGCCGAGGGCGGGGGGGACTTCCGGCTGTTCGACCGGGCGGTGGTGGACGCGATCAACAGCCTGCCCGAGCGCACGCGCTTCATGAAGGGCATCACCAGCTGGGTGGGCTTTCGTCAGGAGACGGTCGATTTCGAGCCGGCCGAACGCGCGGCAGGCGCTTCGGCGTGGTCGATGTTTCGCCTGTTGCGCTACGCAGTGGATGGATTCTCGGCGTTCAGCACCCTGCCGCTGCGGGTGTGGTCGCTGGTCGGCATTTCGATGGCGGCATTGTCTGGCGTCTACGGCGGATGGCTGGTCCTGCGCACCGCGCTGTGGGGGATCGACGTGCCTGGCTACGCCTCGATCATGGTCGCGGTGCTCTTCCTGTCGGGTATCCAGCTCATCAGCCTGGGCGTGCTCGGCGAATACGTCGGCCGCATCTTCACCGAGGTCAAGGGGCGCCCGCTCTATCTCGTGGCCGAGCGGCTCGGCTTCGAAGAAGGCATGCGATGAGTCGCGCCGGCGCGCGCGCCCCCCGGCGCGGCGGGCCGGGGCCGGGCGCAATGGCGCCGCAGTGGCCCTACCGCCTCGCGCTCGTGCTGCTCGCCGCCTGCGCGCTGTTCGTGCTGCTCACCTTCGCCCAGCACGGCATCAGCAACGACGAGGAAGTGCAGCATGTGTACGGCCGGCTGCTGGTCGATTTCTACACCTCGGGCTTCGCCGATCGCGCCGCCTTCGAATACAAGAACCTCTATCTGTACGGCGGCCTGTTCGATCTCGTCGCCGCCGTGCTGGAGCGGTTCGTACCCGTCAACGTCTGGGATTTGCGCCACCTCCTGTCGGCCGCCTTCGGGCTGACTGGCCTGGCCGGCACCTGGCTCCTCGCGCGCCGGCTGGCGGGCGAATGGGCGGGCCTGCTCGCGCTGGTCGTGCTGGCGCTCACCGGCGCATGGTCGGGCGCGATGTTCACCCACACCAAAGACGTCAGCTTCGCCGCCACGATGGTGTGGGCGCTGTATTTCACCACCTGCCTCCTGCCCGACTTGCCGCGTCCGCGCCGCGCTCACCTGGCCGGCGTCGGCATCGCCCTCGGCTGCGCCTTCGGCCTGCGTGTCGGGGCGGTGTTCGGGGTGTTCTACCTCGCGCTCGGCGTCGCCGCCGCGGCCTGGCTGGGCGGCACCACGCTGCGCGGGCGGCTCGTGTTCCTGCTGCGTGCGATCCGTGCGCTGCTGCCGGCGGGGCTCCTCGCCTTCGTCCTGATGGGCTTGTTCTGGCCATGGGCAGTGATGTCGCCCGGCAATCTCCTGCGGGCGATGACGACCTTCTCGCATTTCTCCTTCGAGCTGAACACGATCCTGGACGGCGAGGTCATGAAGAACGGCGACGTGCCGGGCTATTACCTCGCGAGCTACCTCCTCGTACGCCTGCCCGAGTTCTTCCTGCTCGGCCTTGGCCTGGCGCTGCTGGGCGGTCTGCGGCGGATGCCGCTGCCGGCCTCGATCGCCGGACGGCGCGGCGCGCTGGCATGGCTGCCGGTGGTGCTGGCGGTGCTCGTGCCGCTCGCCTACACGCTCGCCGCCGTGCCGCCGCTCTACAACGGGATCCGCCATTTCACTTTCCTGCTGCCGCCGCTGGCGGTGCTCGCCGGCAGCGGCCTGATCGCGGGGTGGACGCGAGCGGCGCGCTGGCCGCGAGCCCGGCTCCTTGCGGCGGTGGCGTGCGGGGTGCTGGCGCTGAGCCATCTCACGGTGCTCGCGCGCCTGCATCCTTATGAATATGTGTACTACAACGGGCTCGCCGGTGGCGTGCGCGGCGCCGCCGAGCGCTGGGAGGAGGATTACTGGGCGGACAGCCTGCGTGAGGCGGCGGTGCAGCTCAACGCTTTCGTCGCCGCCGAAGGCGCTGCCGCGCGCCCGTACTCCGTGGCGGTGTGCGCCGAATCGCTGCAGGCGGCGGTGTGGCTCGCACCGGGACTCACCGTAACCCGAGATTGGCGCGCCGCGGACTTCTTCCTGGCGCCGACGCACATGGACTGCGATGCGGTGCTGCGCGGGCGGATCGTCGGCGAGGTGCGGCGCGACGGCATCACCCTCGCCGTCGTGCGCGACCGGCGCATGCTCACCGGCACGGAGCGGAATCCGCGATGAGCCCATCGGCTCGGCTCGGACAGTTCGTGCGCTTCGCCGCGGCCGGCGCGCTTGGCGCGCTCGCCCATTACGCGTTGCTGCTCGCGCTCGTCGAAGGCGCGGGCGCCGGCCCGGTGACCGGTTCGGTGGCGGGCTTCGCACTCGGCGCGCTGGTGAACTATGCGCTGGCGCGCGCGGTCGTGTTTCGTTCCGGCCGCACTCATGCCGAGGCGCTGCCGCGCTTCTTCGCCGTCGCCGGCGTCGGCCTCCTGTTCAACGGCCTTCTGATGCGCCTGCTCACCCACGCCGTGGGCATGCACTACCTGCTGGCGCAGGTGCTGACGACCGGTCTGCTGCTGCTATGGCATTACGCCGGCAACGCGTTGTGGACCTTCGGCCGTAAGGCACCGGCCACGCCGCGCTGAGGCCGTCCGCCATGACTGCGAAGGCCCGCCGGTGGCGCGCCGACCGGCCCCGGGGATGTCGCTGAGCGTGGTCACACGTTGAACAGGAAGTTCAGCACGTCGCCGTCCTTCACCACGTAGTCCTTGCCCTCGGCGCGCATCTTGCCGGCTTCCTTGGCGCCCGCTTCACCCTTGTAGGCGATGAAGTCCTCGAAGGCGATGGTCTGCGCGCGGATGAAGCCGCGCTCGAAGTCGGTGTGGATCACCCCCGCCGCCTGCGGCGCGGTGTCGCCCACGTGGATGGTCCACGCGCGCACTTCCTTCACGCCGGCGGTGAAGTAGGTCTGCAGGCCGAGCAACTGGTAGCCGGCGCGGATCAGGCGATCGAGGCCGGGCTCCTCCAGCCCCATCGACTCGAGGAAATCTTTCTTGTCGGCATCCTCGAGATCTGCGATCTCGGACTCGATCGCCGCGCACAGCGCCACCACACCGGCGCCTTCCGAGGCGGCATGGGTGCGCACGGCGTCCAGGTGCGGGTTGTTCTCGAAGCCGTCCTCGGCGACGTTGGCCGCGTACAGCACGGGCTTGGCGGTGATCAGGCAGAACGGCTTGATGCTCGCCCAGTCGTCCTTGCCCAGCTCGAGGGCACGCACGGGCTTCGCCTGGTCGAGCTGGGCGAGGCACTTCTCGAGTACCGCGACGAGCGCCTTGGCTTCCTTGTCGCCGGCTGCGGCGGGGCGCTTGTAGCGGTTGATGGCCTTCTCGACCGTCGCCATGTCGGCCAGCGCGAGTTCGGTGTCGATGATCTCGATGTCGCGCAGCGGATCGATGCTGCCCGAGACGTGCACCACGTTGTCGTCGGCGAAGCAGCGCACGACGTGCACGACGGCGTCGGTCTCACGGATGTTGGCGAGAAACTGGTTGCCGAGGCCTTCGCCCTTGGAGGCGCCCGCCACCAGGCCGGCGATATCGACGAATTCGACGATGGCGGGCTGAACGCGCTGCGGCTTGACGATCTCGGACAGCGCGGCGAGCCGCGGGTCCGGCACTTCGACGATGCCGACGTTCGGTTCGATGGTGCAGAACGGATAGTTGGCCGCTTCGATGCCGGCTTTGGTCAGCGCATTGAAGAGGGTCGACTTGCCGACGTTGGGCAGGCCGACGATGCCGCATTTGAGGCTCATGGTGGCGATTCGTCCTTGGGTTGCGCCGGCTTCGGCGCGGCCGGGCGTGCGTTGAGTCGGGTGGCGGCGGCGTTCCAGTCGCCCCGCGCGATCGTCGGCCAGGCGGCCAGCGCGCGCTCGAGCGCTTCGTCGATCAGCGTCTGCTCCTCGCGCCGGGCGGGCTTGAGCACGTAGTTGACGACCTCGTTGCGGTCGCCGGGGTGCCCGATGCCGATGCGCAGCCGCCAGTAGTCGTTGGTGCCGAGATGCGCGGACGCGTCCTTGAGGCCGTTGTGGCCGCCGAGGCCGCCGCCGAACTTCAGGCGCAGCTGCCCCGGCGGCACGTCGAGTTCATCGTGGATGACCAGGATCTCGGCCGGCGCGATGCGATAGAAGCGCGCCAGCGCACCGATGGCCTGGCCGGAGCGGTTCATGAAGGTCTGCGGCATCAGCAGCCACACGCCGGCCTCGCGGGCATTGGCGACGAAGCCGTGGAACCGCGACTCGTGCGAAAAGCGCACGCCGAGCTGGTCGGCGAGCCGCTCACAAAGCCAAAACCCGGCGTTGTGCCGGGTTTCGCGGTATTCGGCGCCGGGGTTACCGAGGCCGACGACCAGGCGCGGGGGCGCGGCGGTCATCGGCGCTCGCTCGCTGGCGTCATGCGGACGGGCCGTATCAGGCTTCGGTGCCTTCGGCGCCTTCAGCGCCTTCTTCCTCGGCAGCGCCCTTGGTCTTGAGCACCGTCACCAGCACCGGGTCGCCTTCGCCGTGCGCCATCAACTCGACGCCTTCCGGCAGCTTGAGCTGGGACAGGTGGATCGACTGGTCGGCTTCCAGATCCTTGAGGTCGACCTCGATGAACTCGGGCAGGTTGGCGGGCAGGCACTGCACGTCGAGTTCATTGACGACGTGCGAGATCATGCCGCCAGAGAGCTTGACCGCCGGGCTGACGTCGCCGTTCACGAAGTGCAGCGGCACCTTCAGGTGCAGCTTGTGCTCGGCGTCGACGCGCTGGAAGTCCAGGTGCAGCACCTGCTGCTTCCACGGGTGCCACTGGGTGTCGCGCAGCACCACGGTCTGCCGGGCGCCTTCGACATCGATGGCGAGCACCGAGGCGTGGGTCGCTTCCTTCTTGAGCAGGTGAAAGAGCTCGTTGTGGTCCATCGTGATGGCCTGGGCGTCCTGCCCGGCGCCATAGATGACGCCCGGAACCTGGCCGGCGCGACGCAGGCGGCGGCTCGCACCCGTGCCCTGTTCCACGCGCTTGGTGGCCTTGAATTGGATTTCCATTGCATGACTCCTGAGTTGAAGCATTTCCGCCCGCGACCAGGCGGAAGGGTTGAGCCCCCGGCATCGCCGGGGGCGAAAGATCATTCCATGAAGAGCGAGCTGACCGATTCCTCGTTGCTGATGCGCAGCACCGTGTCGGCCAGCAGCGAGGCGACCGACACCTGGCGAATGCGCGGACAGGCCTTGGCATCCGGGCGCAGCGGGAGGGTGTCGGTGACCACCAGTTCGTCGAGATCGGACTCGCTGATGCGTGCCGCCGCGGCGCCCGACAGCACCGCATGGGTGCAGTAGGACAGCACCCGCCGCGCGCCGCTTTCCTTGAGCGCGGTCGCCGCCTTGCACAGCGTGCCGGCGGTGTCGACGATGTCGTCCATGATCACGCAGGTGCGGTCCTTGACCTCGCCGATGATGTTCATGACTTCGGACACGTTGGCCTTCGGACGGCGCTTGTCGATGATGGCCAGGTCGCACTCCATGCGCTTGGCGAAGGCGCGCGCGCGCACCACGCCACCGACGTCGGGCGAGACCACCAGCAGGTCGTCGTATTTCTGCTTGTCGAGGTCGGCCAGCAGCACCGGCGCGGCATACACGTTGTCGACCGGGATGTCGAAGAAGCCCTGGATCTGGTCGGCGTGCAGATCCATCGTCATCACGCGCTGGACGCCGACTGCCTGCAGCATGTTGGCCACCACCTTGGCGGTGATCGGCACGCGCGCCGAGCGCGGGCGGCGATCCTGGCGGGCGTAGCCGAAATAGGGGATCGCGGCGGTGATGCGGCCGGCCGAGGCGCGCTTGAGCGCATCGACGAGGATCACCATTTCCATCAGGTTTTCGTTGGTCGGCGAGCCGGTCGGCTGCAGGACGAAGACGTCCTTGCCGCGCACGTTCTCGAGCAGCTCGACGTTGACCTCACCGTCGGAGAAACGGCCCACCGTGGCCGAACCGAGGGCGATGCCCAGCCTGCGCACGACATCCGCGGCGAGCTTGGGGTTGGCGTTGCCGGTGAAGACCATCAGGCTGCCATGGGGCATGACCGCATCTCCG
>Ga0214472_10004811_pt1 | contig 14247 bp, 15 predicted proteins | sample RVTome_6_FD_207662 | JGI IMG/M metagenome (GOLD analysis project Ga0214472, IMG submission 207662) | Soil microbial communities from uranium-contaminated site in the Upper Colorado River Basin, Wyoming, United States - RVT140D175 | ecosystem: Environmental > Terrestrial > Soil > Contaminated >... | reverse complement strand
CCTCGCCGCGCCAGGCCTTGAGCGCCGGGTTCTGCAGCGCGCGCGAATAGGAGAAGGTGAGCGGCCAGGGCAGCCCCTTCATCGCCGCCATGGCATTGAGGTGCGCCGTGGCCGCCTCGTCGGACTGCCCGCCCGAAAGAAAGACGATCCCCGGCTGCGCCGCCGGCACGGTGCGTTTCAGCACGCGCACGGTGCGCTCGGCCACTTCGTCCACGGGCGCCTGGCGCGCGTGATCCTTGCCCGAGACCACCATGCTGGTCTTGAGGATCAAGTGCTCCACCGAAACGCCATGCGCGGCGATGGCGGCGTAGGTGGCGCGCAGGGTCTGCTCGGTCACCTCCTCGCTGCGCTCCACGCTGTGGTTGCCGTCGAGCAGCACCTCGGGCTCGATCATCGGCACGATCGACGCCTCCTGGCAGAGCGCCGCGTAGCGCGCGAGCGCGTGCGCGTTGGCGTAGAGACAGGTGTGGCTGGGGATGCCCTCGCCGATGGTGATCACCGCGCGCCACTTGGCGAAGCGCGCGCCGAGCTTGAAGTACTCGGCGAGCCGCGCGCGCAGGCCGTCCAGCCCCTCGGTCACCTTCTCGCCGGGGCAGAGCGCGAGGTCCATCGCGCCCTTGTCCACCTTGATGCCGGGGATGATGCCCTTCCCGGTGAGATACGCCGGGAACGGCACGCCGTCGTTCGTCTTCTGGCGGATCGTCTCGTCGAACAGGATCACCCCCGAGACGTACTGCTCCGCGCCCGGGGTGGTGAAGAGCAGCCCCCGGTAAGCGCGGCGGTTCTCTTCGGTGCACTCCACGTCGACCGACTTGAAGCGCTTCTCGCAGGTGCCGCTCGACTCGTCGGCGGCGAGCACGCCTTTGCCGCGCGCGACCATCGCCGCGGCGGTCTTCGATAGCAGGGTCTTGTCCATCGGGATACCCTCTCGCGCTGTTCTAGAACTCGATGTTGTCGTGGGTGCCCGCGGCGCAGGCCGCGAGCGGGACGGCGGCGAGCAGGAGGCAGAGCAGGGCGCGTCGCATGCGTCCTATTTTACCCGCGGCGCCGGCTTCAGCCGCCCATGCGCCAGCGCGCCCTCGCCGCGCCGCCCTCGAGCACGCCGCGCACGGCGCCGGCGGCTTCGCCGAGCGAGCGGTGGCGGCCGAGATGCCACAGACACAGTGCCGCGCCGCAGACGAGGCAGTCGCGCGTGGGGCCGGGCTGCCCTTCCAGCGCCGCCACCCCGGCGCGCGCGGCGGCCTGCGCCGCCGCCGCGGTATCGAGCGGCGTCTCCCGCTCGCCCTCCTCGCCCGCGCCGGGAATGCGCGGCGCGCGCACGGACTGCTCGATGCCGAGCTCGACGGGCTTGAACTCCGTGGCGGTCTCCTCGCCGCGGTCTCGATACCGGAATACCTTGCCGATCTGCGCGAGCGACGGAATCACGCCGCCCTCGACGCCGCGCACGATAAGCGCGGAATCGAACCCGGCGTGGCGCGCGAGCAGCGCATAGATGCGCGGATAGGCCTTGTGCACGTAGCCGGTGACCAGATGGGTCTTGCGGCGGCCGCGCACGGGGCCGGCCAGCACTTCGGCCGTGGTGAGGGCGGGGCGCTTCACGATCAGCGTGCGCAGGTGCGCGAGCGCGTAGAGCTTCGGGCAGAACGCCTTCTGATCCACGTACGCCCAGCCGATGCGCGCGTCGCCGAGGCGCGCGGCGGCCTCTTCCGGCCCGAGGTCCACCGGCATGCCCGCGGCGCTCAGGACCTGGCGGTGCGTGACGCCGTACTTGGGACCCATGCTCTCGACGCCATGCGACACCGTGGGCACCCCGCAGGCGGCGAGCACCGGCGGCAGGAACGGCGCCGCCGGCAGCGTGCGGTTGTAGCCGTCGTAGGGGTCGCCGAGGTCGAGCACCTCGTCCACCGGCGCGGTGGCGCGCTGCGTCGCGTCGCGGATCGCTTCGAGCAGCCCCCGGTTCTCGTCGTCGGTCTCGCGCTTCATGCGCAGCGCGATGAGGAATACGCCGGCCTGCACCGGGTCGACCTGCGCGTCGAGCACCAGGCGCATGCCTTCGCGCGCCTCTTCGCGCGAGATGTCCTTGGAGAGCTCCGGGCCGGTGGCGATGCGCTGCAGGATCGAGTCCATCACGCTCATGGCGCGGGCTCGAACCATTTCAGGCGCTCGCGCAGCCGCACGACCTCGCCGATGATGATCAGCGTCGGCGCCTTCGCCTCGCTCGCCTGCACGATGCCGGGCAGCGTCTCCAGGGTGCCGGTCAGCACGCGCTGCCGCGGCGTCGTGCCCGCCTGCACGAGCGCGGCGGGCGTGCCCGCCGGCAGGCCGTGCTCGACGAGCCGCGCGCAGAGCTGATCCAGCGCGAGCAGCCCCATGTAGAACACGATGGTCTGGCGCGGCTGCGCGAGCGCGCGCCAGTTGAGGTTCAGGCTGCCGTCCTGCAGGTGGCCGGTGACGAACACCACCGACTGCGCGTAATCGCGGTGCGTGAGCGGGATGCCGGCGTAGGACGCGCAGCCCGCCGCCGCCGTGATGCCGGGTACCACCTGAAAGGGGATGCCTTCTGCGGCGAGCGTGTCGATCTCCTCGCCGCCGCGCCCGAAGATGAACGGGTCGCCGCCTTTCAAGCGCACCACGCGCTTGCCTTCCTTCGCCAGGCGCACCAGCAGCTGGTTGATGTCCTCCTGCGGCAGCGTGTGCTTGGCGCGCTCCTTGCCGGCGTAGATGCGCTCGGCCTCGAGCCGCACCAGATTCAGGATCGGCTGCGACACCAGCCGGTCGTAGACCACCACGTCGGCCTGCTGCATGAGCCGCAGCGCGCGGAACGTGAGCAGGTCCGGGTCGCCCGGACCGGCGCCGACCAGCGATACTTCGCCGCCGCTGAAGGAGAGGCGCGTGTCCTCGAGCGCCGCCCGCAGCGCGCTGCGCGCCTCGGCGTCGCGGCCGGCGAGCACCAGCTCGGCGATCGGGCCCTGCAGCGCGCGCTCCCAGAAGCGCCGCCGCTCCGCGGGCTCGAAGCGCGCCTTGACGCGGTCGCGGAACGACCCCGCCAGCGCGGCAAGGCGGCCGTAGCCCGCCGGGATCAGGGTTTCCAGGCGCGCGCGCAGCAGCCGCGCCAGCACCGGCGCGGCGCCGCCGCTCGACACGGCCACGATGAGCGGCGCGCGCTCGACGATGGAAGGCAGGATGAACGAGCACAGCGCCGGCTGGTCGACCACGTTGACCGGAATGCGCCGCGCCTTGGCCGCGGCGGCGACCGCGCGATTCACGGCTTGGTCACTGGTGGCGGCGACGGCGAGCGCCTGCCCCTCCAGGTCCGATTCCTGAAATCTTCCTGCGCGGTGCATGATCCGGCCCGCGGCGAGATCGCCGTCGAAGACGGCGTTCAGCTCCGGCGCGAGCACCGTCACCTGCGCACCTGCCCGCAGCAGCAGCGCGCACTTGCGCGCGGCCACCTCGCCGCCGCCCACCACCAGGCAGGGCTGGCCACGGACATCGAGGAAGATCGGCAGGAAATCCATGGAGTTCGTCCTACGCTGGGCGCGCGGCGTTCGTCGCCGGCCCGGGAAAACTACTTGCGTTTCATATAGAAGGTGAATTCCTTCTGCATCTCGGCATGCGACAGCAGCTCGTTCCCTGTTTGCTTGCAGAAGTTCTGGAAGTCCCTCACCGAACCGGGGTCGGTGGCGACGATCTTGAGCACCTGCCCCGACTGCATGCCGGTGAGCGCCTTCTTCGCGCGCAGTATGGGAAGCGGGCAGTTCAGCCCGCGGGCGTCGAGTTCCTTGTCGAAGTTCATGGAGAAATACTAGCCCTCCGGTCGGTGGATGTCATCAGGCGAAGCGCGACAGCAGTTCCGCCGCACCTTCGCCGACGACCTCGCGGCGCAGGATGCGATACAACGCACGGCGCGCTTCATCCGAGCGCACCTGCGTTGAGGACCTGAAAGTCGAGTGGAGCCGCCTAGCCGCGGCCGAACGCACGGTCGGCCAGCTCGCCGTAGAACCGCCGGCAGATCCGGTAGCGCCGCTCCTGCGGGTCGAGGCCCGCGGGCATGGAAGCCTCGACGATCCGGCGCGCCGTTTCGAACATCTCGGCGCACATGCGCACACGCTCGGCCGGCGCAAGGGCGCGGAAGCGCTCACGCATCAGGCGGCGGAATTCAGGGGTCGTGTCGTGCATTTCGAGCGCTGAGAATGCCAGTTGCTCTTGGCTGACGATCCACGCTTCGAAGCCTGGCAGCGCCACCCGCCTGCGGCGTTCGAACCCACGCTGCCGGTAGGCCGTGTCCTTGCGCACGATGAAGTCGAGCTTCACGACCTTCGCCAGATGCAGGACGTTGAACATCGTGCGCGCCGCGATCGCGCGTCCGACGTCGGCTTCGGAAAGGTAATAGTCCGCGCGAAGAGCGACGCGATCGACTTCGGATCCCGATCCGCGAGCTCGACCACAAGATCGACATCGCGCGTCATTCGCGGCTCCGCGTAGTAGCTCAGGGCGACCGATCCCGTCAGCATGTACGCGATACCGGCGCCTTCCAGCCGCGCGATGGCATCTTGCAGGACTTCAAGCTCGGCGCTCACGGCACCTATGCTACTCGGTGGCTAGTGAAACTGATGCCGCCATAGGCCTCCCCGACACCCGCCTTATCGGCGCGCAGACCATCAAGCCCGCCCTCGCGCTCGGCTTGCCGATGCACCTCATCCACGGCAACAACGTCGGCGACACGCAGGCGCTGCGCCGCCAGTCGCGCGCGAGCGGCGGGCTGCGGGCGATCTCGCGGCGATGCGCTTCGAGCTGCGCGAGCTCGGCCGCCCGCATTCAACGCCTCTATAAGCGCATAGCGAAGTTAAGGGCTGCGCCGCGGGACGCCAAGCTTAGAATTCCCGGCCGGGGGAACGGCGAGGAGACCATCGATGTTCATCAACAATCCGTTTGCCGGGCTTTCGGCGTCCATTGCGCCTGCCGTCATGCAGACCTACGTCGTCGTCATGATCGTCCTGGTCGTGGCGGGAACGCTGATCGACGTCGTGCACAAGGGCAGCGCCAGGTACTTTTTCGACAATTGGCGCAAGTCGCAAAGCAAGGGAGCGACGCAAGTCGGCGGCGGTGAACTGGTGTCGATCGCCCTCAAGACCGGCCTCGTCGATGTCCTCGCGTCCGGGGAATTCTGCAACGCGCGCCGCCGTCTCGCCCATCTGCTGACCATGTACGGGTTCGTGATCTACGTCGTCACCACCGCCGTGATGGTGTTCGACCTTTCGGTGAGCGGCATCGTGCCCCAGCTCTGGTGGCTCGGCGGCCTCATGGTCTGCCTCGGCGGATACTGGTTCTGGTTCTTCATCCGCGTGGACGTCGCCGCCGAGGGCAACTCGCCGTTGCGCGTCGTGCGCGCCGATCTCTTCATCCTGTCGCTGCTCGCCAGCGTGACGCTCGGCCTCGCCTGGGCGGCAGCCGGCGGCGGCGCGGGCGTGCTGTTCGGCCTGTACATCATCGCCTCGACGGTGCTGTTCGGCTCGGTGCCGTGGTCGAAGTTCGCCCACATGTTCTTCAAGCCCGCGGCGGCCTTCGAGAAGAGGGCCTCCTATGCAAACGGCACCAGGAGCAACCTGCCCGCGCCCGCGGACAAGCCCGAAACGTTCGGCAGCACGCGCGAACGGCCCCAGCACTACTGATCGCAGAGACAAGGAAGCCCATGCCGACTTTCGTTTACATGACCCGGTGTGACGGTTGCGGGCATTGTGTCGACATCTGCCCGTCCGACATCATGCATATCGACAAGACCTATCGGCGCGCCTACAACATAGAGCCGAACATGTGCTGGGAGTGCTACTCCTGCGTGAAGGCCTGTCCGCAACACGCCATCGATTGCCGAGGTTATGCCGACTTCGCGCCGCTGGGCCACAGCGTGCGGGTGCTTCGGGAAGAGGCCAAGGCGACGATTTCATGGAAGCTCAAGTTCCGGGACGGCCGCGAGAAGAATTTCGTATCGCCGATCCGCACGACGCCCTGGGGGTCGATCAAGGGGCCGGCCGAGTACGACGCGCCCCGCCCCGAGGATTTCGCCAGGCAGGAACTCGCGCACGAACCGGAAGGGCTCAACATCAAGGGCGGATTGCCCACGTTGCGCCCGGGTCAACTCAAGCAGGGAGTCGTCTGATGGGACTCTTCGGAGGCAGGAAGACGGTATTCGTCGATGCGGACATCCTCGTCATCGGCGGCGGCATGGCCGGCTGCGGGGCAACCTACGAGTCCAGGTACTGGGGACGCGACCTGAAGGTCGTCTGCGTCGAGAAAGCCAACATCGAGAGGAGCGGCGCCGTCGCCCAGGGTCTGTACGCCATCAACTGCTACATGGGCATGCAATGGGGCGAGAACCAGCCCGAGGACCATGTCCGCTACGCCCGCAACGACCTCATGGGCCTGGTGCGCGAGGACCTGGGCTACGACATCGCCCGGCACGTCGATGCGACGGTGCACAAGTTCGAGGAATGGGGCCTGCCGATGATGCGCGACCCCAAGACCGGACGCTACCAGCGCGAAGGCAAGTGGCAGATCATGATCCACGGCGAGAGCTACAAGCCGATAGTCGCCGAAGCGGCGCGCAAGGCCGCGACCGAGGTCTACAACCGGATCATGGTGACGCACCTGTTGATGGACAACAAGGCTAACCGGGTCGCCGGCGCGGTTGGCTTCAACGTCCGCACGGGCGACTACCACGTGTTCCGCGCGAAGGCCGTCATCGTCGCCGCCGGCGGCGCGTCGCACATCTTCAAGCCGCGCGCCGTGGGCGAGGGCATGGGGCGCACCTGGTATGCGCCCTGGAGCAGCGCGTCCGCTTACGCGCTTCCGATCCAGGTCGGCGCCAAGATGACGCAGATGGAAAACCGCATCGTCCTCACGCGTTTCAAGGACGGCTACGGACCCGTAGGCGCCTACTTCCTCCACCTGAAGACATACACGCAGAACGGCCTGGGCGAGGAGTACGAGAAGCGGTGGTACGACGACACCAAGGCCCTGGTGGGCGACTACGTCGACCATCACCCGGTGCCGACCTGCCTGCGCAACCACGCCATCCTCAAGGAGCTCGCGGCCGGGCGTGGTCCGATCCGCATGGTGACCAAGGAGGCCTTCCAGGACCCCCACAAGGAAACCGTCGGCTGGGAGAACTTCCTCGGCATGACGATCGGGCAAGCGGTCGTCTGGGCGTCGCAGAACATCGATCCCAAGCACATCAACCCCGAGCTGACCACGTCCGAGCCTTACGTGATGGGCTCGCATGCGACATGCTCGGGCGCGTGGGCGAGCGGTCCGGAAGACTGTGCCCCCGCGGACTATCAATGGGGATACAACCGGATGATGACGGTCGATGGCCTCTTCGGTGCCGGCGACACCATCGGCGGCACTGCCCACAAGTTCTCGTCGGGATCCTTCACGGAAGGCCGCATCGCCGCCAAGGCGGCGGTCAAGTACGTGATGGAGAAAGGGCGAGAACAGCCCCGGGTCAGCGAGCAGGAATATCGGGATCTCGAAAAACTGATATTCCAGCCGCTGGAGAACTACCGGGTTGGCCGCAACGAGATCGTCGCCGGCACCGTATCGCCGAGCTATCTGCTGCCGATCCAGGGCCTGCAGCGCCTCGAGAAGCTCATGGACGAATACGTCGGCGGCATCAGCACCAACTACATGACGAACGCGGTGTTGCTCGAGCGCGGACTCGAGCTGCTGACCATGCTGAAGGAAGACATGAACAGCATGGGCGCCGAAGACCTTCACCAGCTTCAGCGCACCTGGGAGCTGAATCACCGGATCCTGGCCTCGGAGTCCGTGACCCGCCACACGCTGTTCCGCCAGGAAACGCGTTGGCCCGGGTATTACTACCGGGGCGATCACATGAAGCTGGACGACGAGAACTGGCATTGCTTCACCCTGTCCCGCTACGACCGGGATACCGGCAAGTGGGAACTGGAGAAGGCGCCCGTCCATCACATCATCGACTGACGGGTCGAGCCTCTGGTTCTCCGGCCCCGGTGTGACGGCGCAGGTAAGCTTCTCACCGGGCCGCATGATCATGCGATTTCTGGTCGCCTCGTGGATCCTGTCCGCAGCCTTCGCCGCGCTGGCGCAAGGCCCCGAGCGGCTCGTCTATTACTCGGATTACTTCTCCTTCATCGGCGAGGACGCGCAAGGCAAGGTCGCCTTCGCCCTCGATACGAACCGCGGGCAGGACGGCGAGGAGTTCCTGGCCGAGCACTTCGTCGTGCTCCACGACGAGCGCAAAGGCTGGGTGCGGCTCAGTGGCAACGGCAAGTATCCGAATCCCGCCGGGGTCCTGGCTGCGATCCCGGATTCGAAAGACTTCGCGTTTCAAGGCAGCGCCGAGAAAGGCATGACGGTGAAGAGCTCCACAAACCGCATCGAGCTCGAGGCTGCGCCGATCCCCAAAGTCCTCGAACGGCGACAAGAATCGGCGACCTACTGGCTCGGCTCGGCCGCCGCGACGCTGCGTTGGGACGCTCGCACCGTCCCGGGCCGGGTGATCTACGAATACCTTCACCGGCCCGGCTATAACCGGCTTTCGCGCACTTATTTCGGCCAGTGGCGCGACTTCCACGGCTTGTATCTGCGCATCGAAGGCGGCGGCGACTTTTATCTCCACCGCCGCGATCCGGGCGACGAGGAACCGCTCACGGGAAGCCTTCTGGGATTCATGGTGTTCGACAGCCGCTCCGGGGTGGTCAGGGAGCTCTCGATCGATGTCGCCGGGCGCAGCCACGCGCTCGGCTTCTACCGCTGGCCGCAGGCATGGCGCGGCTCCTTCCAGCTCGGCGGCGAGACTTACCGCTTCGAGCTGACGCTGACCGAGCGCGATGTCGTGCGCAACTGGGTCATCGGCGGATTCTCGATGGGCATCGCGCGCGGCGAATTGCGCCGCGGCGGCGAAGTGCGCAAGCTGTACGGCCTCGCCGAGCTCATCCTTTGAGATGGAGCGCGGCAAGTACCTCGACATGAAGCGCAGGGAAATCCGCCGTCAGCAGGAACCGGGCCCGGTGGCGGCGGCTCCGTAAGCAGGTTGCCTAGGACTTGCCGGAGCCGCCGTCGCTGTCGCTGCTGTCCCTGAAGTGCTCGCGGTTGAGCAGCGTCATGACGCGCTCATAGAGCCCGGCATAGCGCTGCTCCGCCCCCAGCAGGAATTTCTTCAGACCCCGATCGGGCTCCTCTTCGGCCAGCACCTGACACAGGTGCCTTTCGTGATTGAGCGCATTGGCCATGCTGATCAGCATGGTGCGCTCGTACTCCAGCCGGCCGCGGCCGCTGAACGGCAGAAAGCGGATGGCGCGATCCTTGCCGATGGCAAAGCGCTTGCGCCGCTCCATCTCGGGCAGCGGCTCGAGGTCGATGCGCACCGCGGGGTACTCCCTGGCGATCCGCTCCAGCTCTTTCTTCAGTTCACCGCCGTATTTGCTGATCTCGGTGATGCCCTGGTTGAACTCTTCCGACTCGAACTTGACGTACAGCACCAGCCGGGCCAGGTCGATATGGGAAGCGTCCGTGTACAGCATGCTGTAGCCCTGATTGAGCATCAGTCGTTGCTTGCTGGGCCCGGCCGCCGGGTCTTGATCGGCCTGGCCTTTGCCGCAAGCGACTGCGAAAGCGACCAGCGACAGTAATAAAAGCCGCTGGGTTGGCACGCGCATGGTCGATTGCCGGCTTATCGCCCCCGGCCGCGCCTGTTTCCGTCCGGCCCGCTGCTGAGCTCCGAGCCGATGACTTCGCCGTTGCGGCGCCAGTTGCCCGCCCAGCTCACCAGCAGAGCGACCGAGATGAGCGGCAGAAAAGCAATGACGAAATAACTCATGGTCGCGATTCCTGTCGGCGGGACGCCGGTGAGCCGCTCACTGTAGCCGGCCGGCGCTTTCGGGTCGGTACGCTGGCCTACAAAAGGCCGGGGAGACCCGGCCTTTTCCATTTTGCGCCTCGAAGGCTTAAGACTTGCCTTTCGTGGAATCCTCGATCGCCTGCTCGATGTCGCCGAGGCCCTTTTGCGCCTTTCCGGAAATCTGCTTCGACAGCCCCTTGATCTGCTGTTCCTTGCTGCCCACCAGCTTGCCCGCTTCTTCCTGGATTTTTCCGGCAACGTCCTTCGACGCGCCCTTCACCTGGTCCTTGTTCATGGTCGTTGGCTCCTTTCGCGAGCGCTGCGTTATTTCGTTCCCTTGAGGATCATGTCGTTCTTGACCGATTTCACGCCCTTGACGCCCTTGGCGATCTTGACGGCGGTGTTGATGTCGGCGCGGGAACTGACGAAGCCGCTCAGCTGCACCCGGCCTTTGGAGGTTTCGACGTTGATTTCGGCTGAATCGAGCGACGCGTCCTGCAACACTGCTGCCTTGACCTTTGTGGTGATGACGGAGTCGTCGACATATTCCCCGACGCTCTCCTTCTTCGCCGTCGAGGTGGCGGATTTCTTCGTGGCGGGCTTGTTGCTGGCGTCCAGTTCGGCTCTTGCGACCTTCTGCGCGCCCTTGGCTTCGGCCATGCACACGTCCTTCGCATTGGCCGACAGCGAGTCGCAGGCTGCTTTGGCTGACTTGTATCTGGCCTCGATCCTGTCCTTGCCAGCCTTGTATTGGGTCTCTGACATGCCTTGCGCGGCCAGCGCTCCAGCACTTAACGCGAGGGCAATCGCAGCCGCGATTGCGCCGATTTCCAGTTTGCTCATGGTCTTTCCTCCACGAATCGAACTGCGGTGCGATGCACAATCGCCCGGCTCAATTCTTGTTTGTATCGTCGAACTGTTCTGTGCGGTAACGAATACATGGCGGAGCAGCGGTTCAGATAGCGCCCGCTGGACGGTCTGCAGCGAGGGCGGGCGGGCCATAAGTGGAGCACCGGCGCGGCTTTATAGCCGCCCGGGTTTATGCTTCAATGACATTTCGTTATTACTCTCGGTGCTGTTGCCATGGCGGACCGTCGCCTCCAGGTCTTTCACGCGGTCGCGAAGCACCTGTCCTTCACCAAGGCGGCCGAGGCGCTGTTCATGACGCAGCCGGCGGTGACCTTCCAGATTCGCCAGCTGGAAGAGCACTTCGACACGCGCCTGTTCGACCGCGCGCACGGGCGCATCGCCCTCACCGCCGCCGGCCAGGTGGCCCTCGATTACGCGGAGCGCATCCTCGGCCTGTCGGCCGAGCTCGACACGCGGCTGAAGGAGATGAGCGGCCAGGTGGCCGGTCCCTTGCTCATCGGCGCGAGCACCACCATCGCCGAGTACCTGTTGCCGCAGGTGCTCGGCGAGTTCAAGTCGCGCTATCCCGGGGTGGTGCCGCGGCTGTTCGTCGCCAACTCCGAGGCGGTGCAGGCGCGCATCGCCGAGCGCACGCTCGACCTGGGGTTCATCGAGGGCGAGTCGCACCTGCCCTCGCTGGTGACCGACACCTGCAGCGAGGACGAGCTGCAGGTGGTCTGCGCCCCCTCGCATCCGCTCGCCAAGGCGAGCACGGTGACGCCGAAGGCGCTGACCGAGCATGCCTACATCAGCCGCGAGCCGGGTTCGGGCACGCGCGAGGTCATCGATCATTACCTGCAGAAGGCGGGCGTGTCGCCCGATGCGCTGCAGGTGGTCATGGAGCTGGGCAGCCCCGAAGCGCTCAAGGGCCTCGCCGCCACCGGCCTGGGATTCGCCATCATGTCGCGCGCCACCGTGGCCAAGGAGATCCAGCTCGGGCAGCTGGTGCGCGTGCCGCTCACGCCGCGGCTCACGCGCCACCTGGCCGTGGTCTATCCCAAGGAGCGCTTCCACTCGCGCCTGGTGAACAGCTTCGTGCAGTTCGCCAAGGAGCGCTTCGCCGCGATGCAGAGCGCGGAAGCCGCGCGTAACGCGGCCTAGGACGCCTCCGCCAGCGCCGTGTAGTAGGCGCGCAGCAGTTCGAGCACCTCGGGCCGGCTGAACTCCGCCGGCACCGCACTTGCCTCGGACAGCCATTTGCGCAGCTGCGTGCCCGAGACTTGCAGGCGGTCGGCATCCGTGTGCGCGCAGGTGCGCCCCGAGGCCATGCCGCCGCACTTGTAGCACCAGAAGGCGACGTCCATCTTGAGCGGCTGCGTCTCGAGTGCGTCTGGCGGGATCTCGTCGAAGATGCGGTGCGCGTCGAACGGCCCGTAGTAGCTGCCCACGCCCGCGTGGTCGCGTCCCACGATCTGGTGCGAGCAGCCGTAGTTCTGGCGAAACAGCGCGTGCAGCAGCGCCTCGCGCGGGCCGGCGTAGCGCATGTCGAGCGGATAGCCCGCCTGCACCACGGTGCCCGGCCGGAAGTACTTCTCCATCAGCACGCCGATGGCGCGCGTGCGCACCTCGGCCGGGATGTCGCCCGGCTTGAGCGCGCCGAGCAGCGAGTGCACCAGCACGCCGTCGCAGGTCTCGATCGCCACCTTGGCGAGGTACTCGTGCGAGCGGTGCATGGGGTTACGGGTCTGGAACGCCGCGACGCGCGACCAGCCCAGGCGCTCGAACTCGGCGCGCGTCTCGGCCGGCGTCATGAAGAGCGCCCCGTACTTCGCCCTGAAGCCGCCGTCGGCGAGCACCCTGACCGGGCCGGCGAGGTTCACGTCGCCCTGCTGCATCACCAGCTTCACGCCGGGATGCCCGAGATCGGTGGTCCTGAACACCGACATGCACTCGTGCGCCTTGTCGATGCGGTATTTCTCGGTGACGCGCATCGTCGCGAGCGCTTCGCCCGAGTCGGGATCGGCGAGCGCGAGCTCCGCGCCCGTCCGGATGCCGGCCGCGGCGACCTCGTCGGTGGAGAGCGTGATCGGGATCGGCCAGAAAAGGCCGCTCGCCGTGCGGCAGCCGTCGCACACGCCTTCCCAGTCGGCGCGCGTCATGAAGCCCGCGAGCGGCGTGAAGCCGCCGATGCCGAGCATGACGAGGTCGCCCTTTTCGCGCGAGCTGACGCGCAGCCGCGGCAGCTTCGCGGCGCGCGCGCGCTCGGCGGCGAGCGCGTCGCCCGTGAGCATCAGGGGCTTGAGCGCGCCCCCGCCATGAGGCCGGACCAGACCGGGCATGCCGGCATTGTCGGCACGCGCTCGGCCGGCCGGCAACAGGGCCGTTCTGATTGCTCGATAAGGTCGGCTGATTCGCTCGCGATGGCCGCGCCCGGCGTGCTTCATGCAAGCCGCCGGCGCCGGCGCACCAGCCAGGGCACGACCACGAGCAGCGCGGTCACGGCGAGGAAGGTCGCCGCGATCGGCTGCGTGAAGAAGACGCTCGCGTCGCCCTGGCTGATCGAGAGCGCGCGGCGGAACTGCGTTTCAGCGAGCGGCCCGAGGATCAGCCCGATCACCGCCGGCGCCACCGGGATGTCGAAGCGGCGCATGACGAAGCCGAGCAGCCCGAAAACGTAGAGCGTCGCCAGGTCGACCCATGACTGGTGCAGGCTGTAGGCGCCGAGCGTGGCGAAGACCAGGATGCCGGCGTAGAGCATCGGCCGGGGAATGGCGAGCACTTTCACCCAGATGCCGATGAGCGGCAGGTTCAGCACCAGCAGGATCACGTTGCCGACGTACATGCTCGCGATCAGCCCCCACACCAGGTCGGGCTGAATCTGAAAGAGCAGCGGCCCCGGCTGGATGCCGTAGTTCTGGAACGCCGTCAGCAGGATCGCGGCAGTGGCCGAGGTGGGAATGCCGAGCGTAAGGAGCGGCACCAGGACGCCCGTGGCCGAGGCGTTGTTCGCGGCTTCCGGCCCGGCCACGCCTTCGATCGCGCCGCTGCCGAATTCCTCCGGATATTTGCTCAGCTTCTTTTCCAGGGAGTAGGAGAGGAACGTGGGAATCTCGGCGCCGCCGGCCGGGATCGAGCCGAACGGAAAGCCGATGGCGGTGGCGCGCAGCCACGCCGGCACCGAGCGCCTCCAGTCCTGCGCCGACATCCAGATCGAGCCGCTCATTTTCTCCAGCGTCTCGGGCAGGCGGCTGGTATACGCGGCGACGTAGAGCGTCTCGCCTACGGCGAACAGGCCCACCGCGAGCACGACGACGTCGATGCCGTCGAGCAGCTCCGGCACGCCGAAGGCGAAGCGCGGCTGTCCGGTCTGGCTGTCGATGCCGACGAGCCCGAGCATGAGACCGACGAACAGACTGGCGAGTCCGCGCGTGGTCGAGGCGCCGAGCACCGCGGCGACCGTCGTGAAGGCGAACACCATCAGCGCGAAATACTCGGCCGGCCCGAACTTCAGCGCCACTTCC
>Ga0214472_10004810_pt1 | contig 14248 bp, 24 predicted proteins | sample RVTome_6_FD_207662 | JGI IMG/M metagenome (GOLD analysis project Ga0214472, IMG submission 207662) | Soil microbial communities from uranium-contaminated site in the Upper Colorado River Basin, Wyoming, United States - RVT140D175 | ecosystem: Environmental > Terrestrial > Soil > Contaminated >... | reverse complement strand
CGGACAAGCGAGCACGCCCAGGCAAAACCCGACGCACTGCGATACCCTCAGCCACAATCGATCGTTCAAGTGTCAGAAATGCGGGCTAGATGCGGGTGCGATCAGGCCGCCACGATGGCCGGTTGCAGCAAGATTACAAAGTTCCGACAGCGGGGCCGTCAGGCCGACAGCGCCTGCGAAAAGGCCTTGTCCATGGCATCGGCGAAGCTGCCGACATCGCTTGCGGCCAGGCACATGGGCGGCACCATGCGCAGGACGCTGCGATAGGGTCCGGATTTGGAAAGCACCAGACCCTCCCGGCGTGAAGCCTCGAACACCGCGGCGGTTTCTTCCGTGGCCGGCGTCTTGGAGGCGCGGTCGCGCACCAATTCGATGGCCATCATCAGGCCGCGTCCGCGCACGTCGCCGATGATGGTGTGGCGTTGCTGCAGGTCCTTGAGGAAGCCGAGCATCTCGGCGCCGACCTTTTTCGAGTTGGCCTGCAGGCCCTCCTCGTCGATGACCTGCAACACCGCCCGGCCGGCGGCGCAGGAAACCGGATTGGCGCCATAGGTGTTGAAGTAGAACTTGCCGGCCATCGCCTCGGCCACCTCGCGCCTGGCCACCACGGCGGCGAGCGGAAAGCCGTTGCCGATGCCCTTGGCCATGATGACGATATCGGGGACGACATCATGGGCCTCAAAACCCCAGAAATTGTCGCCGGTGCGGGCAAAGCCCGACTGTACCTCGTCGATCACCATGACGCCGCCGGCCGCGCGCACCCGCTCGGCTGCCCCCTTGATGTAGCCGGGGAGCATCTCGACGATGCCGCCATAGCCCTGCACCGGCTCGATGATCATGCCGGCCAGCTTGCCGCTCGTCGAATGGGTGATGGTGCGGTCGATCTCGTCGAGATAGGGCTGGGTATCGGCGCCAAAGACGCCGCGATAGCGGTCGGGATTGGCGACATGGTGGATGCCGCCCATGAGCGGCACGTTGTGGCGAAAGCCGGAAATTCCGGTCAGCGACTGGGCGCCGAAGGTGGCGCCGTGATAACCGTTGCGGAGCGCCAGGAAATCGATGTTGCGGGTATGGCTGCGGGCCATGAGGAGGGCGAGATCGGCGGCCTCGGCGCCGGAATTCATAAAATGCACCACCCAGTCCGCGCCTTTTGGCATGCGCGCCACCAGTTCCTCGGCGAAATGGGCCGGGACCGGGTGGTAGAACATTGTGGTGCAATGGGCGAGGCTTTCTGCCTGCTCCTTCACCGCCGCCGTCACCTTGGGGTGGGCATGGCCCACCGAGATGCACACGTTCATGGCGAGCAGGTCGAGATAGCGCTTGCCGGTCTCGTCCCACAGATACTGGCCTTGGCCGTGCTTGAAGATGAGGGGGGTCTTGTAGGGCACGAAGGCGCGCTGCGAGGCGGCGTAGTAGCGGTCGCGGCGGGCGACGATGGCCTCGCTCGACCAGTCGGTTTGAAGCTCGGGCATCGGTGGGATCCTTTGGCGAAGCGATTTGAAGCTGGTGGCAACAATAGCGTTGCCGGCCCCCCTGCGGCAATGCGGCATCGGCCGCGTGAATGGCGGTGACAAGCCTTCGGCCTGCGTCCTAGGATAGGTCGGGCACGTCGTCACGAGGAAACTTTCCGCCATGACCGCAGACCGCGTCGAAGACGTGCCGTCCGGCTGCTTGGTGCGCCATGGGGTTCAGTAGACGCGATCTGGTTAGCCGCCGGAGCGATGTCGATGGCTGCTGGCGAATACCTGTCGAACCGGCTCAACGTGCCGGCAAACATCACCCTCATGCCCTTGCCGCCCAAGTGCCCGGAACTGAACCCGGTCGGGAACGTCTGGCAGTTCTTCCTCGGACGACAGTGGCCAGCCGCTGGCTACCAGCGTCACGACCATCGCCCGCGCCATCCGCTTCTTCCGCGAACGAGCCTGATGACCAGCAACAGGACGACCGCGCCGATGGTGGCGTTGATGATTGCGGAGACGATGCCCGATCCGAGTTGGATGCCCAATTGAGGCAGCAGCCAGCTGCCGATGAAGGCGCCGAGAATTCCAACGACGAGATCGCCGATGACCCCCAGCCCTGTGCCGTGCACGATCTGGCCGGCCAGCCAGCCGGCAACGAGGCCGATCACCAATATGATCAGCAGACTTTCACCCGACATGTTCATTTTCGCATCCTTTACCAGCAATGAGAGGGCTGGGCGGGTCCCATCCTCATGGTTCCCATTACCCCCGCATCGGGATCGGGACTGTGCAGATTTGCTCACATCGAGCGAGCCGCCGACCGTGGCCGCCTGCCCGCAGAAACGCAAGACTGGCACGGTTCAGGTCCTGATCGTGGGCTGGTCGTTCAGAACCACATTCAGCAATGAGCTGTGGACTTCGATGCCGCCGTTGTAATGAATGAAGCCCAGTTTTCGAAACTTGTTCATGAAGAAACTGACGCGGGCCCGGGTCGTCCCGATCATTTCCGCCAGCGTTTCCTGGCTGATTTTCGCGATGATCGGCTCCGGCCTGCCTTCCTTGCCGAAGTTCGCCAGCAACAGCAGCAGCCGGGCAAGGCGCTTTTCGCTGGAATTGAACAGCTGGTCGACCAGGTCCGACTCGACGCGGATGGCCCGGCCCAGAAGGTGGGCAATGAACAGTTCCGAAAAGGCGGTTTCGGTATGGATCAACCGGACAATGGCGGCTTTTTCGATTCGCAAGATGACGCAATCCGTCATGGTCGCGGCCGTTGCCATGCGCCGTGTCTGCCCGGCAAGGCATCCCTCGCCGAAGAAGTCTCCCATGGCGAGCATCGCGATGACCGCTTCCTTGCCCTGTTCCGAGACGACGCTGACCTTCACCTTGCCTTTCTGGATATAAAAGACCGCATCGGCAACGTCTCCTTGCGAAAAGACGGCCTCCTCCTTGCGGTAGCTCGCATTGCTGCGACCCTCGCCGATTTTGGCAAGGAAGGCTTTTGGATCAAATGACGTGCGCGGTTGGTCGTCCATAGTCTGCCCTCCTTTATCGCGAGTTTCTGCACCTCGATAATTTTACCATCATGAGGGCGAACTGAAAAGAGGTTGGGCCGGATTTGGGCGCCGCCGCATGAGCGTCGAAGTGGGTTCCGCCATAATTGCGTCATGAGCAATATTGCACAGACCGTGGCGATGTAATCTGCCATTCTTCAACTTAGATCGGATCAGTGGTGTTCCACAAAACTTTGAAGTTCACCCGGTCAAACCCTATTTTCGTGCGCTTTGAATCAAGTGATTTAACCAAGGAGATGAAAATGTCTAAACTTTCATGGAAAACGATCGGACTGGCCGCGGTGGTCGCGGGCGGCGCTCAACTGGCTATGATCGGCGGGGCCACTGCCCTGGTGCTGCCGGTGCCGGGGCAGGCGACCGTCGGCGAAACCGGACAATTGGACGGCCAGTTGCTGCAGGTCCATTATAAGAAAAAATACAATAAAAGCCATGGTTACAACAAGAGCTATAATCGCCAACGTCATGGACGTCGCTACACTCATAAGCGCCGCGGCTACGGCCATCGCTATGGCGGCTACTGGTACGCCTCTCCGTGGTGGGTGGTGGCCGCTCCGACCGTGGTGATTCCTCTACCCTCTATCCAGATCCAGTAGCCCGCGCGCGGTGGCGCATGAACCGTCGCGGCTCGCACATTCCGCGGACATACATGCGCTTGGGCCACGATGGGCGCCACTACGCCGCGATCGAGAGAGCGTTTTCAAATATCCGGAGCGCGTGCGAGGAATTCGAATTCATCGAACGCGCGCCGGATTATAAGGAATATTGCACATAATTAATTGGTATAATGCGCGATTATAAATCTGCATTAGCTAAAACTAAATTTGAAAACATTGTAATCTATGTGAGTGCACACCATATGTATCTTATATGTCGGAACCAACAAGTTTAAAACGTTCGGAGATGAAAAATGTCAAATCTTTCATGGAAAATGATCGGATTGGCCGCGGTGGTCGCGGCCAGCGCTCAATTGGCCACGATGGGCGCGGCAAGCGCCTTGGTGCTGCCGGTGCCGGGGCAGGCGACCGTCGGCGAAACCGGACAATTGGACGGCCAGTTGCTGCAAGTCAAGCACAAGAAAAATTACAATAAACGCCATGGTTACAACAAGCGCTATAACCACCAACGTCATGGACGTCGCTACACTTATAAGCGTCGCGGCTACGGCCATCGCTATGGCGGCTACTGGTACGCCTCTCCGTGGTGGGTGGTGGCCGCTCCGACCGTGGCCATTGCGGTACCCACCGTCACTTTCGGCGGTAACGCCCATGTGCAGTCGTGCATGAACCGCTATCGCTCGTACAATGCGGGGACAGACATGTTCTTCGGCTATGATGGGCGCTATCACCGCTGCATTGGCACCTACTAGTGTCCTGCCCCAACCAAACCGATCGGTTTGGTTGGGATAAGCGGGCCACTAAGCTATTGAATCTAGGGCAACTTCGCTTCGATTGAAATGAATCCAAAGTTTTCATTTCAATTGAAGCGTTGCACTATAGTAGACTGAAAGACAGCGCTTGCGCGGTCTGCCAGCGCGATAGGGCAAGGCCTTGGAGCGCAACAGATCAAACAGCAACACTATAACCAATTTCTTAGGAGATCTATCATGTCAATAAAATATGGTGTCGCATCTCGTCTTCTCCCCATGTTGGCGTTCGCAACCACGAGTCTCTCGACCATTGCCGAGGCGCAGTCGTACGGACCGAACGGCGACCACTCCGGCAACATGATGGGCAACGGGTGGGGATGGGGGATGGGTTGGGGAATGGGTGGGTTCGGAGGTATCGGCCTGCTTCTGGTCGTTGTGCTCGTCGCGGTTTTCGCCGTATTTGCATTCCAGCGCCAACGCGCGTGACGGCGCAATTCGGCATGACCAGGCCTGTGGGTTCGACCTTGTTCCCGGTGCCGTTCAACGCCGCGCTGTCCCGGCAGGCATCACCCAACCTCTTCGACGGCAGTTCGTGAAAATTATTCTCGACTGCGCCATGTGCAATTTTGCACAGAATGCCACGAGGCAGCCTGCTATTCTTAATCAAATATTCAGACACGTGGAAAAAATCATGGACAAGGACAGGGTCGTCGGATCGGCCAAGCAAATCAAGGGCGCCGTCAAGCAGGCCGTTGGCAAGGCGGTCGGCGACGCCAAAATGGAGTCGGAGGGCAGAGCCGACGAGATAGAGGGCAAGGTTCAGAACGCCATCGGCGGTCTGAAGGACGCGCTCAAATCGAATTAGCTCCGCCGTCCACGTGCTGCTGCTTGCGATCTTGGGCAATCATGATCGTTTGACTTTTTAAGCGATTTCCGCATCCCGGTTCCCGTCTTTCCGGAATATCCCCCCTATTTCGGAAAGACCTGTGGCGGCCCCTGCAACTCCCCGATAGCGGGGGCCGCTCACCGTCATCGATCGAATTATGAACACGGGCAACATGCGCGGGCAAGGATTTGCGGCGCAATGCCTGAAGCAGGCACCGGTCAGACACGAGACATCTAGAAGGCGAACTGAAAATGAACCGGAATATTCTGTATGCCGTCATTGGTGGGTTGGCAGTGGCCACCTCGGTGCTGGGCTACCAGTATTACCAGCGCCAGCACAACACCACCGGCGTTGAGATCGATGTCGGAAAGAGCGGCATTAGCATCAAGAAGAACTAGTTTTGAAAGGCGCCCCTTAACGTTCGGGGCGCGCCACAGACCACACGATATTTGCTATCGCAACTGGAGAAAAGCCATGTCACTCGGACTGATCCTCGTCATCATCCTCGTCATCTTTCTGCTTGGCGGCTTTTCTGGCCGCTTCGGAGGCTATGGCTACGGCTTCGGCCACGGCGGCGTCGGTGTCCTCGGCATCATCCTGATCGTGGTCGTTGTGCTGCTTGTCATGGGCCGCATATGATCAGGTCAGTCAACCTGGCAATCGCCGTCGCCTTGAGCCTTGCCGTGGGCGCCGTAGCCCTGGATCTCTGGCATGGGGCGATGATCATGAACGATCAAGCCCGTATCACCAACATCGAGAAGAACCAGATCTGGCCGGTCAAGGGCTTCATCACCATGGAACCCTGCGCCACGTCAACCTGCCTGCAGGTTTGATGAATGCCAAGCCGGTGGCGGGCATGGCACGGACGTTGGTGTCGATCGAGCCCGCACGATTTGAGCAAGATTGCACACCGTGTGCCGCAATGAGCGGAGAACCACGATGAAAATCAAAGCCCTATCACCGTTGGCGCGGTACCGGACTTTTGCTGGCAGGTGGTGCCGTCCCGGTCGTTGCTGTCGGTGAAGCTGTTCGGCGTCATCATCCGTGATCGCCATCGCGCCGATACCTTCAGCCCCGGCGACAAGCCGGTCGACAGAACGGGCCGTGGCAGGTATCGCTGCCTTCACGGCACGTGTCCTTGCCTGCCCAAATGGCCGGATTTGTCATCAGCGGTCGCCAACACCGGGAGCCGATCAGATGAGTATCGTCCAGGTTTCCTACTTCTCCGACGTCTTATGCGTGTGGGCCTATGCCGCACAGGCCCGCATCGATGCGGTCAAGGAGAAGTTCGACGACACGGTTCGATTGGACTATCGGTTCTGTTCGGTGTTTGGCGACACGGCCCACAAGATCACTACGACCTGGCGCGACAAGGGTGAATATGCCGGGTTCAATTCACATGTGCAAACCGTGGCGCAGCAGTTCCCGCATATCGAAGTCCATCCGGAAATCTGGCTGAAAACGCGCCCGCCAACCTCGGCAAGCGCGCATTTGTTCATGACGGCGATCCGGCATTGGCAGCACGAGCGAGCAAAGCTCGACCCAAACCCATCGGCAACCCCGGTCTTCGATGAGATGTTGTGGGCCTTGCGTTGTGCGTTTTTTCGAGACTGCCGCGACATCGCCCGCTGGGAGGTACAGTGCGAACTGGGCGAAGCTCTCGGCGTTGATATCGACGCGATTGAAAGAACCATCCACGATGGAACCGCCTTTGCCAGACTGGCCGCGGACTACCAGGATGCCGACAAGATGCGCATCGAAGGCAGTCCAAGCTTCGTATTGAATGACGGGCGCCAGAAGCTCTACGGGGATGTCGGGTTCCGGATCATCGAGGCAAACATTCAGGAATTGCTGCGAGTGCCCGGCGGCGACCAGGCCAGCTGGTGTTGATGGATCAGGAAGGCACGGCAATGATTTCAACCGCAGCGTTTGATCGTCTGGTGGTGCTGGGCCGGCGGCGTGGGGCCTTGCAGATCGACGGCATTCGGCAAGCCGGAATGTCGCTGATTGGCCCCAAGCGGTCCTTTGGGACCAAGGCTGTTCAACGCTGATTACGTGAAGCGGTATGCGAGAGGTCTGTTGAGGTTGAGGGCGTTGCGCCAGAGGGCGTCGGCGATGTTTTTCTCACCGTTGGCGCGCAGGATGTTGAGGGCGAAGCTGCGGGCTCTGGCGAAGATGCCGGGGTTTGTGCGGATGCGGCTGGCGTCCTCCAGCATAGCGACGTCGCGGACATAGTGGTTCTTGTTCTCAACGCCCCAGTGGCCTCGGATGGCCTCGGCAGCTTTTCTTGCACTGACAGGTGCAGAGCAGACATAAAAGGAGATGTCCTCGCGGTGCTCCCACATGCCGTCTTTGGCGCGGCGCATGAGCGTCGATCTCTGAACGCGGATGACCATCATGTCCTATTTCAGGCTCGATCCCGATTTCACCGACGAGGAGGCCGGCATCGAGGCGCAATGGCGGCATTTCCGGCAACATTATACTTGACTTAGCACGGTGGCTGGTGCATCATGGTGGTCATCGAAGGAAATGCAGCCATGTCAATCAGCGACCGATTGAAAGAAATTGCGACTGAAACGCTCCGCGAGATGCAAGAGCGCACGCTTGCCCTTGAGCCAGAGAGACTCCGCATCGAGTTGCGCCTTCGTGAGATAGAGGTGACAAACCATGCGGCGCGCCTCGCGGCGCAGCGCCTTGCGAACCTTCCGATCCAATGTAGGACTGACTATCAGTGCCCCCGTTGCTGGATCGAGAGTGAAACCAGAGCCAGACTGCGGCCAATTCAAGGCTCGGGCCGAGTCGATCTCTTCCGGTGTGAGAATTGTGTCCACGAATTTTCCTTCCCTTTCTAAGGGTGCAAAATGTCCGACATAACCAACCCGATCTTTCACAACGAGGCCAAGGCCGAAGCCCACATCATGGCTTCGCGTTGGCCAGACGGTCCCTATTGCCCACACTGCGGGTCCGTGAATGTCCTTTGCATGGGCGGCAAGACCCAGGCTGGGTACTACATCTGCCGCGATTGCCGCGACAAATTCACTGTCAGGACCGGAACCGTATTTGAGCGGTCCCATATCCCGCTGCATAAATGGCTTCTTGCCACGCATCTGATCGCTGCTAGCAAGAAGGGCATGTCAGCCGCACAGCTTGGCCGGATGCTCGGTATCACGCATAAGTCGGCTTGGTTCATGGCACACCGGATCAGGGAAGCAATGAAGCCTGCCAGCCCGTCGCCCATCGGTGGTGGAAACAAGGTTATCGAGGCCGATGAAACCGTTGTCGGCGGCAAGGCCAAGAACCGCGCATTCGTCAAAGAGCCGCCGCGCAAGACAACCGTGCTCACCATGATCGAGCGCGATGGCGAAGCCCGCTCCTATCGCATCGCCAATGTCACGGCCAAAACACTCCGGCCGATCATCGTGCAGGTTGCCAGCCGCAAGTCGCACCTGATGACGGACGAATTGCGCTCCTACGTCTCAATCGGCAAGGAGTTTGCCGGCCACAGCGCCGTCAACCACAGCGCCCTTGAGTTTGCCCGGCTTGGCGGGTTTGTTCATGTCAACACGGCGGAATGTTATTTCAGCATCTTCAAGCGGGGTGTCTATGGTGTGTTCCACAGCATCAGCGAAGCCCATATGCCGCGCTACCTTGCCGAGTTCGACATGCGGTTCAACACTCGCCAGAAGACCGATGGCGAACGGGCTGCGCTCATCCTCAAAGGTGCCGAAGGCCGGCGACTCCTGTACCGGCAACCTTGTGAAAGCACGTACGCCTAAACAGAAGGCAAGGTGGTTCCGCCGCTGGCGCCAGCGCCACAGAACACATAGCGAACAAAGACTCGATCCGCACCAGTGATTGTGGTAATGACATGGCAGGCCCCCAGCATCTTGAACATGCTGGGGGCACTCACATAGCCATGAAAGGAGTCAACTACCATGGCCAAACTTAACACGATGACCCTCACGGGCGCATCGGGCACCAAATATGTCTTCAACGTCTACCCTCGCTCCGATACCTTCAAGGCCGTCGGGGCCGTGTATTTTTTAAGCGTGAGAACTGCAAAGCCGGATGGCAGTGGCACTCACAATTGGGTCTACGTTGGTGAAACCGGCGATCTCTCTGAGCGCCCGCTAAATCATCACCGAAAGGCTTGCTTCGACCGACATGGGTCGAACGCAATATTGCTCCATGTCGAAGGCGACCACAAGAAACGGCTGACTATCGAGACTGATTTGCGTGAGGCGTATGACCCGCCGTGCAATCGGCAATAAACTCTTCGGGGAAACGGCGCGCATCCACCCAAATAGCCAGGGACTCAGCCATCACCATCACGTCCGTTACGGATTGATTGGGCGCCGCTCTGCGGTCTGCGATGTCAATTAAACGAAAGCGCGCTGTTTCATCCATGGTCAGTATCCTTCTTCTTCGGCCGCCCGCGTTTCGCGGGACTCTTGCCGCTGTCCTTGATAGGCTTGTGGGGCTGATGGGGCATCACGAGTAGCTGCTTTAGCGTGGCTTCGCGGATGCGTTCCGTTTCCTGATCCGAGCGGGTCTCATCTAAGTCATTTGAACTTGAGGATTTTGCCATGTCTCTTTCCGCGCCTTGGGGATCGATGCTGATCCCCAGTATATCATCTAATAACATGCCGGAAGAAGAACGGGGAACAGCCCATCTCTTTAGCCACGCCCTGTCCGATTTGCAGCGATATATCACTGATTTCGCCGCCGCCATCTCGTTGATGGACATCCCGGTTCCAGAGCCTAAACCAAACTCCGACGACCATACTACCATCATCCAATGGCACTTTATTGCCGCGCGGGATGGCGCAATGAGCGTCTACCATTTCGGCAAAACGCTTCATGCACTTCATAGCTCATATGGTTCGTTACTGCCCACACTCTGGAAAGCCGTCGATACGAATCAATTCAAGATCGCCTGGCGCTTGTTTGACAGCCAGTTCCCTCACATTGATCTAATTCGACATGCTGTCGCACATAGCGGCGAACTTACGCGAACACCCAAAGATTATGAACAAAACGTTGTTACAGGCGCTTACACAGGGCACGGCATCAAGATGGGGGCCGGGGCAAGCGCCACATTCACATTCTTGAGCAATCGGACCTTTGTAATCAGCATTGAGAAAAAGGTGTTGGCCATCGAAATCAGCATGGCCACCCTTGCAAAGATGGATCGCTGCGCCATGCTGTTTTATTCGGGGCTGCATCCCGCTCCTGCTGGACTTGTGCACCGCTGGCCCGAAGATATGATTGAGAGTGCGCGGCGAGCAGCTTCCTGAAAATCAAACCTGCCGTCTATCAACACACCATTGATGTCACCCTGCACCAAAGCGCGGGGCGCAATAATCGTATCCCTCCGGGGTGGGCCGCCTTGCGTTGTGGGGGTAGCCTGTAGCTGACTGTCGTTATGGATATTCTTACAGACAGTCGCCAGTTCAGTCGCCTTGAGGTTGTCGATACGGGCCGGCGTCGGCGCTGGACGGTGGCGGAGAAGCTGCGGATTGTTGAAGAGAGTTTCTCGGGACCGCGGCTGGCGTCATCGACGGCGCGGCGATACGGGATTTTTCCAACGCTGCTGTTTGCCTGGCGCAAGGCCTTTCGCGAGGGGCGTCTTGGTGGCGTTGCGCCGGCGGCTTTTGTGCCGGCGATAATTGTGCCGGAGGCTGCGGCGGCGACGACAGCCATGGCCGCGGGCGGGCGCATGGAGGTGATGAGCGCCAACGGCCGCCGGGTTGTCGTGGGTGCTGACGTCGACACGGCGGCTTTGCTGCGGGTGCTGGACGCGCTGGAGAGGCGATGATCCCGGTTCCGAGCGGCGTGCGGGTGTGGCTGGCGAGTGGCCGCACCGACATGAGGAAGGGCTTCCCGGGCCTGTCGCTGCTGGTCCAGGAGGTGCTGCGGCGTGATCCGCTGAGCGGTCATCTTTTTTGCTTTCGTGGGCGCCGGGGTGATCTTTTGAAGGTGATCTGGCATGACGGCCAGGGGGCGTGCCTGTTCACCAAGCGGCTGGAGCGGGGACGTTTCTTGTGGCCGTCGGTTGCCGACGGCGCGGTAACGATCTCGGCGGCCCAGCTTGGTTATCTGCTGGAAGGCATCGATTGGCGAAGCCCGCAGAAAATCTGGCGTCCGACATCGGTTGGATGACATTTTTGTCTTTGAAATTGCTGACGAATATGATTCTCTCGGGGTGTGAACACCGCTCCTGAATCGCTGCCATCCGATCTTGCCGGCGCCCATGCGATGATCCTCGCTGAGCGTGCCGCGCGCCTTGCCGCGGAGGCGGATCGTTCCAGCGGCGCAGCGCTGATTGCCCATCTCAGGCTTGAGATCGAGAAGCTGCGTCGGGCGCTTTACGGGCACCGCTCGGAGCGCAAGGCGCGGCTGCTCGACCAACTGGAACTGCAGCTTGAAGATCTGGAGGCGGCCGCCAGCGAGGACGGGTTGGCGGCCGAGCGGGCCGCGGCCCGGACGCAGACGGTCAAATCGTTCGAGCGCAAGCGGCCCGCGCGCCAGCCCTTTCCCGCCCATCTGCCGCGCCAGCGCGTCGTCATTGCCGCGCCGGCAAGCTGCCCGTGCTGCGGATCGCGGAAATTATCGAAATTGGGCGAGGACGTCACCGAGACGCTGGAGGTGATCCCGCGCCAGTGGAAGAGCCTGCCCCCGCGAAGGCGGGGGTGATCCAGACGGTACGCGAGAAGTTCTCGTGCCGGGAGTGCGAAAAGATCACCCAGCCGCCGGCACCCTTCCATGTGACGCCGCGCGGATTTGCCGGCCCGAACCTTCTGGCCATGATCCTGTTCGAGAAGTTTGGCCAACATCAGCCACTGAACCGGCAGAGCGAACGCTACCGGCGCGAGGGCATCGATCTGAGCGTGTCGACGCTGGCCGACCAGGTCGGAGCCTGCACGTTGGCGCTGCAGCCGCTGCATGCGCTGATCGAGGCCCATGTCCTGGCTGGTGAGCGCCTGCATGGTGACGACACCACGGTGCCGATCCTCGCCAGGGGCAAGACGGTGACCGGCCGCATCTGGGCCTATGTCCGCGACGACCGGCCGTTTGGCGGCCGCGCACCGCCGGCGGCGCTCTATTACGCCTCGCGGGACCGGCGCCAGGAGCATCCCGAGCGCCATCTTCGCGGCTATGCCGGCATTCTGCAGGCCGACGCCTACAGCGGCTACAACAGCCTCTACGATCCGTCGCGTTCTCCCGAACCCGTCACCCCGGCGCTGTGCTGGGCCCATGCCAGGCGTCAGTTCTTCGAATTGGCCGACATCGCAGCCAATGCTCGGCGCGGCAGAAAGGCGACGGCGATCTCGCCGCTCGCGCTGGAAGCGGTCAAGCGTATCGATGCCCTGTTCGACATCGAGCGTGCCATCACCGGCCTGAGCGCCGAGGAGCGCCTGCGTGCTCGCCGGGAGCAAAGCGTGGCGCTTGTGGCCAATCTCGAAGCATGGCTGCGTGAAGAGCGTTCGCGTCTGTCACGCTCGGCCTCGGTCTCAAAGCCGATCGATTACATGCTCAGGCGCTGGGATCGCTTTGCCGGGTTCCTCGACGATGGCCGGATCTGCCTGACAAACAATGCCGCCGAACGCGCCCTGCGCGGCTTTGCCCTTGGCCGCAAATCGTGGCTGTTCGCGGGTTCGGAGCGCGGCGCCGAGCGGGCGGCGGCCATGGTCACACTGATCGCTACCGCCAAGCTCAACGACGTCGATCCGCAGACCTGGCTGGCCGATGTGCTGGGGCGCATCGCCGACACGCCGCAGAGCCAGCTTCATGAGCTGCTCCCATGGAACTGGAACAGCAGCACAGCCGAAGTCAAAGCTGCCTGACCGCGGCCTTGGCCGGATGGATACTCTACGGCAACTGGCCGATGCGATGGAGTCTGAATCGCAAGAATTCGACCATGCCAGCCTCAATGTCCGCTAAGGCCGGTTTTTCGTCTCCTGTTGGGGGTAAAGCGGTCGTGGTGGGCCAAAATGGCAAAAAGAATTCCTCTGACTCTGACATTCTATCGTCGCAATTGATGAAAATCATATTCGTTTAAAAGGAATATTCATTCCTCTCTTAGTAGAGAATGATAAATATCAGTCATGCGTTTGCTGAGAGTAAACCAATCCCGTTCCTGAACAACCCAACGTCTCGCATTTTCCCCAAGTTGGACTCTTCGATCTTTGTCGTTGACCAGGAGTTCAATGACATTGGCCAGCGACTGGTGATCGCCCTTTCTGAACTTCACCCCAGTCTCGCATTCGCGCACGATCTCATCCAAGGCCGCCACGTCGGACGCGACCACGCATTTTCCCATGGCCATCGCCTCGAACGGCTTGAGTGGCGAAACGAGTTCGCACACCGCAAGTGGTTTGCGCGGGAAGGGAGCGATCGAGATGAGCGAGTAGTAATCCTCTACCGTGTCATGAGGAACCCGCCCGGTGACGATCACTTGTTCGTCCAATTTCAATTCAGAAACCAGCCCGCGCAGCGAGGCGAGCGCCGCGCCATCTCCCACCAGCAGGACCCGGAGATTCTGGACATTGCGATCAATCAGTGTGCGCACCGCTCGGAGCAGATCGTCGAGGCCTTCGTAGGCAACGAGGGATCCTACATACCCGATGACGATGTCATCCTCGTTGATCCCGAGCTTCGCCCGCAGCTGCACGCTCGGTGCCCGCGGTACGAAGCTGCTCGTGTCGACACCGTTTGGAGCGACAGTAATCTTGTTTTCTGGAACGCCGCGCTCGATCAGCATCCGCCGCAAGGCGCTTGTCAGGGCAAACACGTGATCCGCATTCAGGCAGGACTCGGTTTCCATCCGCTCGGACAGGCAAAAGTCATCAGACCCCCAGGGCTGTTCAACGCTCTCGACTGAGAGCCGGGGCGGGGCGTTTCGGGTGATGTGATTTTTCGCTTTTCCCGGCGAGAAGTCTCTGAATCTATGGGGAGCAACCTG
>Ga0214472_10004809_pt1 | contig 14249 bp, 15 predicted proteins | sample RVTome_6_FD_207662 | JGI IMG/M metagenome (GOLD analysis project Ga0214472, IMG submission 207662) | Soil microbial communities from uranium-contaminated site in the Upper Colorado River Basin, Wyoming, United States - RVT140D175 | ecosystem: Environmental > Terrestrial > Soil > Contaminated >... | reverse complement strand
TCATAACCCCAGCGATCATGCGGCACCTGCTGGTAATGCCATTTCAACTCACCGGTATTGATATCCAGTGCAACCAGACTGACAGTAAATAAATTATCACCAGGCCGGGTAGTGTCATCCATTTGTGGCGAGGGGTTACCGGTACCAATGTAAATCAATTCCAGTTCAGGATCGATGGCCGGTGTGGTGTAAATAGAACCACCACCATAACGCCAGGTATCTTTGTAACGATCAAATGATTTTTTTTCTGTGGTCAGATCGCGATTCAGAGGAACACCATCAGGCGCGGTTTCCCGCCATAGTCCCTCCCAACCGGATTCCGGCACACTGTACCAGCGCCAGATTTCATTGCCGGTATGAGCATCATAGGCAACGAGGAAGCCACGCAAACCATGTCCTCCACCGGAAAGCCCTCCAACTGATAAAATCTGTTTGCCATCTTCTTCCAGTTCCAGATGCAGTCCGTAACCTGCGCCGGTAATACCGGCAAATATCTTGCCATCATAAATCTGTGGAGCAAGATTGGCGGTATAACCAGTCTGTCCGGTTTGAATGGCACCCCCCAGTTCTTTTACTCCGAGTAAAGGTTCGAGTAATTCGCCTTCACCGGCATCGGAATCCGTAATTGCAATATCCCACAAAACTTTTCCTGTGTTCTGTTCCAGAGCAATCAGTCGTGAATCAATCGTAACGGTATACACCTTGCCGTCACCAACAGCAGGTCCACGATTGGCAGGACCACAGCAGAATTTATCACTGCGTAATTGATGATGATAACGCCAGATTTCTACGCCAGTTTCTGCATTTAAAGCAATGACATCATTAAAAGGAGTTGTAATATACATGATGCCATCAACGATGATGGGTGAAGTCTGGAAGGTAGCAGGTTTGCCAGTTTTATAACGCCAGGCGAGCTTGAGATTTTTTATATTACCGGTGTTGATTTCTGTAAGTGGACTGAAACGCTGATTGGTATGATCTTTTCCGTAATAGGCCCATTCGTTATCGGCATTTGTGTTTGATCCTTCACTTGCGTAACTTGGCAGGGAAAAACTGAACAGCAAAAAGCCATAAATGCAATACGGGACAGCATTCCGGAGAAAGTTGAGAGTTTTCATAACTGTATGTTTTTAAAAGTTTATTATTAGAATCTATCTCAAAATTGATGGATCCGCCAGAATTGTCATGAATTAAAAAATTTCGTCATTCTGGCGTATGCCAGAATCCAGTCAAAACAATCATATACTGGATGCTGGCCTTCGCCAGCATGACGTATTTATATTTGCAATCATCTTTACTTTTTGGTTTTGAAACGGCTTCTAGTGAAATCCATTTGTAGTTAAATGCAATTATAAACGGTAACCGTGCCCGGGAGTTAGCAGAACAACATGGAAAAACACATCTTATTATTTCCACTGGGTGCAATTCTGCTTTCCATGTTTGCATATATATACCCTGAATTTTTTATTCCATTGGCACCATCTATTGTTCTGTTACTGGGTCTGGTGATGTTCGGCATGGGGATAACACTCACAATCAATGAATTCCTCTATGTGTTCAAACGTCCGCGGATTATTTTCCTCGGCCTGTTACTGCAGTTTATGCTCATGCCGTTGCTGGCTTGGCTAATCTCAATGTCCCTGGGATTACCATTATTATTAAGTGCGGGATTGATCCTGGTTGGTGCCTGTCCCGGTGGTACAGCTTCAAATGTGATTTGTTATCTGGCAAAAGGTGATGTGGCATTGTCCATCACATTGACATCCTGTTCTACCATGCTGGCTGTAGTCATGACACCGTTCCTGACCTGGTTATATATCGGGCAAGAGATTGCCGTACCCACAATCCAGATGTTTCTGGATATTGTTAAGGTTATTATCTTGCCAGTGGTTGTGGGAGTAGTAATAAATTATTTTGCCGGCGGTAAATTTTCAGGATTCAAACAATTATTCCCGATAATGAGTATGCTGGCGATCACGCTGATTATCGCGATCATCGTTGCAATCAATCAACCACAACTGGCACAAATGATTTATTCTGTTTTTCTGGCGGTATTTTTGCACAACTCACTGGGATTACTGGGAGGGTATTGGATACCGAAATGGCTGGGTTATGACAAAAAAATCTGCAAAACCCTGGCCATTGAAGTCGGGATGCAAAATTCCGGACTGGGTGTCGCACTGGCCGGTAAATATTTTTCGGCAATTGCAGCATTGCCCGGCGCAATATTCAGTATCTGGCATAATATATCCGGTGCAATTCTGGCCGGGATATGGTCTAAGGAAAACAGTAAAAATTAAACAAAAGTATATTGAAACCCCCCATGATCTTCAGATTCATTTTTTTATTACCCCTGTGTTTTCTTTTTGCATGCGGACAATCTGATAATGAATATTTTCCACTGGATAAAGGTAAATACTGGAGCTACCAGCTGACCTACCAGACCATGGATGGTACATTCAAGGGCGTTTATGCCGTCGAAAATCTTTCCGTATATAAAGTAGATGATCAAACATACTATGTGCGCCAGTTGCTCGACGGTTCATTTAATTATTTCCAGATAGATGAGAAGGGATTATTGCTCAAGGGCCGGGAAAAAACGGTTGATCTGGATACAAAATATACGGACACACAGCAGTATATTTTTCAGTTCCCTTTACAGGTCGGCACTGCGTGGGAAGATACTGTGTTATCAAAAGCGTTAATCAAAACCGGTCCACCACAAAAAACAGAGTTTCATATTGTTGCCAAGGTGCCAGTAACAGTGAAGATAGAATCAATGACTGATGTCGTGAAAGTCCCGGCCGGTACATTTGAAAATTGCATGCGGGTGGAACTATCAGGCAATGCGTTTATTGATGCTGGTAATTACGTCGGCAAGACCATTGTGCGTATCAATGAAATCAACTGGTATGCTCCCGGTGTAGGACTGGTTAAATCTGTGCGTAAGGAATCAACCAAACACAGGGCCCTGGATAAAGGTGAAATAACTCTGGAACTGGAGAACTACAAGTCCTAGGCAGTTGTTCATCAAATGAGGAATGAAAAAGCAGGACTTGTTTAATGCTGTGTTCTTTGCAGTTGTTTCAAAGTATGTTTGTGGCCGGCTATTTTGGTAAGTGACCATTGGCCAAATTGGTTCACGAGAATTAAACCTGCCAAAGCTAATACTGCGATCAGCGGGCGGTTTGCAGAATGAAGAACGGCATAAATACCCCCACCCATAACTCCAATCAACAGTACCCAGTCGAGAAGCTGCAGAATAAAAATTTTTGTCTTGATAGTGCCTGGATTCATCCTGATTGACTCAGATTCTGGTTATACGTTTTTCCGTTACTATCATATCCATCCTGATATCATAATCATCTATGGGCAATTTATCCACGATCTGCTCTTCGAAACAAATGGCGATTTTATGATTTACCGGGTGGCTGGCAAACCATTTATCGTAGTATCCACGGCCATAACCGATACGATGACCTTTTAGTGTGAATCCCAGCCCTGGCGTTATGACCACATCAAAATCTCCTGGATAAGGGGTATCTCTGGAAGGCGTCAGTATCCCCAGTTCACCGGGTATCAGGTCTTCCCAGCGGTTGAACGGGACAGCGATCATCGTTTTTGAGGGCAATATTTTGGGAACGGCCAGTATTTTACCCTGATTCAGAAAATACTTTAATAGATCATGTGTATGTATTTCATTTCCATAGGAAATAAACATAAATAAGCTATTTGCTGCCTGTATTTCTTCCAGACTGACCAGATTCTGCTGTATGTACTGCGAGCAAGATGTTCGTATTTCTGCAGGAATGGAGGCCCGGCTCTGCTTCAGTTTTGTCCGGATTTCAGCCTTACGGGCAGCGAGTGGCGTGTGTTCCAATTATTCCCCCTAAATGTAGTGTTTCCCTTTCTTTTTCAGTGTTTTCCCGTACAATATGCGCCTTTTTCAGGTCAGCGGAATGCCCGTTTGGCCTGCCAGTTTAACGATAAAGCTATCAAGAGGTCATTACCTAAATGGTCACAATTCGATTGTCGCGTGTGGGCGCCAAAAAAAGGCCCTTTTACCATATCGTGGTTACAGACAGCCGCAACAAACGCGATGGACGTTCTATTGAACGTGTGGGGTTTTATAACCCGGTTGCAGCAGGTGGAGAACAGAAACTGAATATCGACACGGCACGTGTAGAGTATTGGGTTGCCAATGGCGCCCAGACTTCTGACCGTGTTGCCAGGTTACTTAAGGATTATTCCGCAGCCGCTTAAGGCTGATTACAGTTTTTTGTGTGGCAGTTTCAAGTGATATGCCGCTATCTGCCAGAGTAAACTATCGCCTTAGTAGAACCCTTTTGAACTAAGGGGTAAACATGCAGGATGAATACAAACGCATTTTGATAGGGCGTGTTGCCGGTATCTATGGGGTAAAAGGGTGGGTAAAAATTGTGTCCTATACACGCCCCCCGGAAAATATTTTTTTATACTCACCGTGGCTGATTAAACGGGATGATACCTGGCAGAAATCTGTATTAAAGGATGGCAAGATTCATGGCAAAGGATTGATTGCGTCACTGGAAGGCGTTACTGACCGGGATGTAGCAAGAGAGTTAATCGGGGCGGATATCGAAATTTACCGCTCACAGTTGCAGGAACTTCCATCGGGAGAATATTACTGGGATGACCTGCTGGGTATGCAGGTGATAAACCAGCAAGGTATGGTGCTTGGTAACTTGAAAGAGATTCTGGAAACCGGTGCAAATGATGTACTGGTGGTTGTAGGGCAGGGACGGTATTTGATCCCCATGATATGGAATATGTATGTCATGGGTGTAGATCAGCAAAAAGGAATTATTGAGGTAGATTGGGAACCGGAGGAATAGGTTCATGCGCTTTGCGGTGATCACATTATTTCCGGAGATGCTGGATGCGGTAATGGATTTTGGTATTACCGGCAGGGCGGTTGATTCCGGTCTGATTGAAATACGGGCATGGAATCCCAGGGATTACGCAACGGACAACCATCGTACAGTCGATGATCGTCCTTATGGCGGTGGTCCTGGCATGGTGATGATGATGCCGCCCTTGTGTGCGGCCATACGTGCTGCTCAAAATTCATTGTCAGGTGTTACGAAAGTAATCCACTTGACACCTCAGGGCAGAAAACTGGATCAGGCAGGTGTCATGGAACTTGCCAGTATTGAGAATCTGGTTCTATTGACTGGCCGATATGAAGGAATAGACGAGCGAGTTATCAAAACGGAAGTTAATGAGGAATGGTCGATTGGTGATTATGTCCTCAGCGGCGGTGAACTGGCTGCCATGGTGATCATTGACGCCATTGCGAGAACTTTGCCCGGTGTGTTGGGCCATGCTGATTCGGCCCGAGAGGATTCATTCTGTGACGGGTTACTGGATTATCCGCACTATACCCGGCCCGAAGAATTTGAAGGGCAGCGGGTACCGGAAATACTGCTGAGTGGTGACCACGAAAAGATACGCTGCTGGCGGTTGAAGCAGGCATTGGGACGTACCTGGTTGCGCAGACCGGATTTGCTGGAAAAATTGCAACTGAATAATGAACAACAGATTTTACTGGATGAATTCAAAACTGAATTCAAGACAAAGAATTAAGGCACAATATTTTTGGAGCAGCAGACATGACGAATATTATCGAACAACTGGAAAGCGAACAGATCAAAAGCAAGGTCCCTGATTTTGCTCCGGGTGATACTGTTATCGTTGATGTAAAAGTGAAGGAAGGACAGCGCGAGAGGGTACAGGCTTTTGAAGGTGTAGTAATCGCCAGAAAAAACCGCGGACTGAATTCTTCATTTACTGTACGCAAGATTTCATACGGTGAGGGTGTAGAACGTGTTTTCCAGACGCACAGCCCCAGCATCGCAGACATCAAAATCAAACGCCGTGGCGATGTGCGCCGTGCCAAGCTTTATTACATGCGTGAACGTGCCGGAAAATCCGCACGTATCAAGGAAAAGATTAAAACTTCGGAATAACAAAACACTGAAAATCGAGCAGTTCCCGGCAAGGCCCGCATATGCGGGCCTTGCTGTTTGTGGTGACCCCGTTGCAAGTGTGGCGGTATACTCTGGATCGTGTTGTTATTTCCGAGAGTTATCAGGATGAAATAAATGAAATTAGCTGCCGCATGAAAACTATTGCAGAAAATAATACAACGAGTAATCCATTTCAGCATGAGTCCGAGAAAATGATTAGCCGTTTTCTGGATGTCTTATGGATGGAAAGAGGTTTGAGTGAAAATACACTTTCTGCATATCGTAGTGATCTCACGGCCTTTGCACGCTGGTTAAACAGGAAGAGTGTCAGACTTGAAGAAGCACAGGATGCCGATTTACGGGATTATCTGGGAAGTTTCAAACAGACTTCAGCACGAACATTGGCCAGACGTTTATCCAGTCTACGCCGCTTTTATCTCTATTTCGTGCGTGAAGGGACCGTGCAACATGATCCCAGTGCAAGAGTAGAATCTCCACGCATAGGCAGACCGTTACCCAAATCATTGACAGAATCTGATGTTGAAGCCTTGCTCAATGCCCCGGACACCAATACAACACTCGGTTTGCGTGACAGGGCCATGCTGGAAGTCCTGTATGCAACGGGTTTGCGTGTATCCGAATTGATAACTTTGACACTTACACAAATAAATATGAGACAAGGGCTGGTAAGAGTTATCGGCAAGGGTAACAAGGAGCGTCTGGTGCCACTGGGGACAGAATCAATGGACTGGTTACAACGCTATCTGAAAGATGGGCGGCCGGATATTGTAAAAAACAAGACACCTGATGCCCTGTTTCCGAATCGTCGTGGCGAAGCCATGACACGACAGGCCTTCTGGTATCTGATCAAACGTTATGCACGGAAAGCCGGAATTTCCAAACCATTATCTCCTCATGTGTTGCGCCATGCTTTTGCAACACATTTACTCAATCATGGTGCGGATTTGAGAGTAGTGCAGATGCTGCTGGGACACAGTGATATTTCTACAACCCAGATCTATACTCATGTAGCACGCGAAAGATTGAAGAGCCTGCATGCACAACACCACCCACGAGGGTAGACGCATGCAATCTATGAAAATCAGAATTTATCCACATTCAATTATTGAAGTATTATAAAATTAATAACCAAGGATATATTTCACATGAAAAGGACAATAACATTCACATTGGTTTTTCTGGGTTTTTTTGTTCCTAATATTGCAGTTGCAGAAGTTTATAAATGGGTCGATGAAGAAGGCAGGACTCATTATGGTGAAAAACCACCTGTAGATGATGCCAGCAGGATAGAAATTGAGGAATCTCCCCAAATTGAAGATTCATTGAATCAACAAAGCATAGAACAGCAAAAATTGCTGCAAATTTATGAAGAAGAACGAAAATTAAAAAAAGAAGAAAAACTCAAGGCAGATCAGGAAAAAGCAGAAAGAACAAAACAATGTCAGATACTGGCTGGTGATTTGAGTGATCTGCAACAGGGAGGGATGGTTTTTTACGACCTGGACGAAAAGGGAGAACGAAAATTTTTGTCAGAAACTGAGGTATCAGAACAAATCAAGAAATTGCAGGCAGATTATGATAAATATTGCAAATGAACAGGATATTATTTCTGCATTATCCAGGATCATCATCCGCCGGAATTACTGAGTAAATTTCTTCCAGAGTTGTCAGTCCCTCGGCAATCTTTTGTGCGCCGCTGATACGCAATATCCGCATTCCTTGTTTCAATGCGGCTGATTTTATCTGATCCAGACCGGCATTGACTGAAACGAGTTGACGTATTGTTTTATCAATTGGCAGGGCCTCATATATACCAACACGACCATGATATCCGGTATGCCGGCATTCATCACAACCGGCAGGCTTGTAGGTTTTTTCCGGTAGTTTCAATCTGGCTGGTGCCACCAGTTTGTTCCAGGCTTCTTTTTCCAATGCAGCAGGTTGTTTGCAAAGCGGGCACAGGGTCCTTATTAATCTCTGTGCCATGACGCCCAGCAGTGTTGCCCCGATCAAGAAGGGTTGAGCGCCGATATCAATCAGGCGAGTTATGGAAGAGGGTGCGTCATTGGTATGCAGACTGGACAGTACCAGATGTCCTGTCAGGGCTGCCTGTATGGCGATTTCGGCGGTTTCATAATCACGGATCTCGCCGACCATAATGATATCCGGATCCTGTCTCAGCAGTGTCCTGACACCAGCCGCAAAATTAACACCAATATTGGTCTGCACCTGCATCTGGTTAAATTCGGTATCGACCATTTCTATCGGGTCTTCAATTGTGCAAATATTGAGTTCAGGCCGGGCCAGGTATTTAAGCGCAGAATATAACGTGGTGGTTTTCCCGGATCCGGTCGGCCCGGTGACCAGAATGATGCCATGTGGATGATCGGTCATTTCATTCCAGCATTTCTGGTCATACTTTGAAAACCCAAGCTCAGTGAAATTTTTCATCAACATTTCAGGATTGAAGATACGAATAACCAGTTTCTCGCCAAAGGCTGTGGGCATGGTGGACAGACGCATTTCAACTTCACCACCGGATGGTGTTTTGGTTTTGATACGGCCATCCTGTGGCCGGCGTTTATCAGTAACATCCATACGTCCCAGGATTTTCAGACGGCTGGCAATAGCACCCATGATGATCATCGGGAATTCATGTACCTGCTGTAATTTGCCATCAATACGAAAACGGACCTTACCCTTGTCCCTCCGGGGCTCTAGGTGTATATCGCTGGCACGTTGTTCAAAAGCATATTGCAGCAACCAGTCAACGATACTGACAATATGCCGGTCATTGGCATCCGGTTCGCCCATCTTGCCGACTTCAACCAGTTGTTCAAAATTCTGTATCTTGGAGATGGTTTCATTGCCTTTGCTTTTGACTGCACCAAATATGGATCTGCTGATGCCATAGAATTCAACCAGATAACGTTCAATATCTTTCGGATTGGCAATTACACGGGAGATTTTGAGATTAACGATTCGGGAAAGCTCATGTTCCCAACCGGTAATAAAAGGTTCGCAGGTGGCCACAATCAGATCCCTACCATTGATCTCGACTGGCAGGATATTCAGGTTAGTAGCATAGGCCTGGGAAACGACCTGGGTAACCTTGGTAACATCAATTTTGAGAGGGTCGATTCGCAGGTAGGGAAATCCGGTTCTTCCAGCCAGCCATTGGGTCAAACGTTCCAGCGTTAAGGGATAAGATGGTTCAGTATTGCTACGCAGGTTTTGCTCGGCAATCAGGATCAGCGGATTGACAGTATTATCAGGCTGGGGGAGCAGTCTGATAATTTGGGCTTTCTGTTGTTCAGACAATATGCCATCCTGCACAAGCTGATTCAGGACATAGGTAAAATCCAGCTTTTCTTCAGCGGCCAGAATAGTTGCGGAACGAGACATAGTGATTTTCAGGGCTATATTGCAACTGACTCTAGCATTGTTTCACGGTTTTTAAAATTATTAATAGCTTTTTCTGTTGGAACGGACAAAGTATATTTTTGTCTGATAATATGCTTCCAGACACAGTTTATAGAGGTTAATCAATGAAAAAGAATTATCTGACAGCAATGTTGCTGTGCTGTTTTATCACTTTTTCAAGCCATGCAGAGACAACCGCCGATGCAGAGAAAAATATCAGACATGCTCTGCAGCAACTAGCGCCCGGTGAAACAGTTACCAGAATCAGGACCACTCCGTTCGAAAACCTGTACGAGGTTTTACTTGGACCAAGTGTGATCTATATGTCCGGTGATGGACGCTTTATTCTGAAGGGTGATTTGTTTGATATGCAGGACCGTCAGAACATCAGTGAAAGTGAAAGAGCTATGGCACGTGAGGCAATTTTTGCAAGTCTCGGTTCAGATGAATATATTGAATTCAGCCCGGAAAAACCTGCACACATCATTTACGTATTTACGGATATCGACTGCGGATATTGCCGTAAATTACATCATGATGTACCGGTACTGAATAAAAATGGTCTGGCTGTCAGGTATCTGGCTTATCCCCGTGGCGGCATTGGCTCAAGTGCATACAGCAAACTGGAGGCTGTATGGTGTGCTGATGATCGTAAAAAGGCCATGACTGATGCAAAAAATGGCAAAAATGTAGTTTCTAAACAGTGTTCGAACCCGGTTGCAAATGAATATGAACTTGGACAAAAGTTTGGTTTGAGGGGCACCCCGGCAATTTACAAGGCAAATGGGGAAGAACTTTCCGGTTATATACCGCCGGAAGAATTATTGAAAATTGTTAGGAACTGATTCGAAATTATAATAACCCGGCAAGCTTTTGTATCACGGCTGTGGTTACCTTGCCATCTTCTTCAGTGTGTTCAATCTTGACAGGCAGATAGTTCAATTCAGGTGCACACCAGAATACCAGTTTTCTATCGTCATTTACCTTGATATGTTCCACCTTGATTGTATCAAGATCTCCGAGAGGAGTTTTTACTTTCTCATTGCCCATATTGTTAAAATGATAGGTTTCCATGTTCCTGCCCCCATCAGCAATCATATAGGTATCCGGGAAATTGCCATTTTGCAAGTCTCGCATAATCGCATACTGATATAGCAGTTTATCCAGAACTCCTGATGTGAGTGTTATTTCCCTTGTTTTTTTATTCACTTGACTTTTAATCACGTTATTTTCCCAGTCAAAATGAATATTCACTTCGCGATCTTTTTCACCCCTGTAGCGCACATATGAATAATCCAGAGGATACAATTGCCGGTCAATGACCCGCCAAAGGGATTCTTCCACGATGTGATCTTTCCGGAACACTGAAGCCAGTCCAATTGTCCGGCTTTCGGATCGGTATATATATTCATTATTACCATTGCCGGATTTGCTGATACTGCGCTCTGTTTCAGCAACTTCCATTCCACTGTAGTAAAGTTTGTAAACAGCCTTGAAGGACGAGGGTGCCTCCTCATCTGCCACGAGGGGGGCTGAGACAAGTAATATGGCGAAGAGAAGATATAGTTTATATAACCGCATATACCAGGTTTTTGACATTATCATTATGATAAGATTCCCGGATAGTATAAATTATCAGGCTTAATAATTTTAATGATATTTAGTATATAACCCGCATGAAATTAACATTTGTCCCTGATAATCAGACGAATATATTAGTAATAGGTGATGTTATTCTGGATCGTTATGTCCATGGGGAAGCTACACGTATTTCGCCAGAAGCACCGGTCCCCATCGTACTGGTAAACCATACAGAAGAAAGGCCTGGCGGCGCAGGTAATGTTGCACTGAATATTTCCACGCTAGGAATAGGAGTATCACTTGTCGGGTTAACGGGAGATGATACTGCCGCCAATACTCTAACCGATGTATTGTCAGATCATGGCGTTGAATGCAAATTTGTAAAACAAAAAGGTTATCCGACAATAACAAAATTACGTGTACTTAGCCAGCATCAACAACTCATCCGTCTGGACTATGAAGCACACTCAACACTGGCTGATACTAATGGCCTGTTTCTGTATTTCAAAGAACATATAAAAAGTGCAGATACTGTTGTTTTGTCAGATTATGCCAAGGGCAGTCTGAATAATGTGCAGGCATTCATTTCAGAGTGTAATACTCACAGAAAGCGTGTGTTGATTGATCCAAAAGGAAATGATTTTTCCCGTTACAAAGGTGCAAATTTACTGACTCCTAACCTCAAGGAATTCGAGGCCATTGTTGGGGCTTGCAGTGACCTGGTAGATATTGTGACCAGAGGAATTAAATTGTGTAACGAGCTAAATCTCGAAGCATTGCTGATTACGCGAGGTGAACATGGCATGACATTAATCAGTTCCGTTGATGAACCATTCCATCTTGCCGCCGAAGCCCAGGAAGTATTTGATGTGACCGGGGCCGGCGATACCGTCATAGCAACCATGGCTGCGGCATTGGCATCCGGTTATGATTATCCCGATGCGGCAAAATTTGCAAATCGGGCAGCAGGTCTTGTGGTTGCCAAGCTGGGTGCCGCCAGTGTGACTATTGATGAACTGAATAATGCTGGTTCAGAAACGCCTCGGGAAAAAACAGGAATACTGAGTGAATCTGAATTGATAGAAACCGTGAACCATATCAGGTCCAGAGGTGAAACAATTGTAATGACCAATGGTTGTTTTGATATTCTGCATGCCGGCCACGTAGCTTATTTGCAGCAGGCCAAACATTTGGGTGATTATCTCGTTGTTGCGGTTAATGATGATGATTCAGTGACACACCTGAAAGGCAAGGGCAGACCGGTCAATTCACTTGAACATCGCATGGAAGTTATCAATGCACTTAAGCCGGTTGATTGTGTGGTTTCTTTTGCAGAAGATACCCCGGAACGCCTCATTAATGAAATCAAACCTGATGTGTTGGTCAAAGGTGGGGATTATAAAGTTGATCAGATTGCAGGTGCAAAAGCAGTGCTGAAAAATGGAGGAAGTGTTGAAATTATCCCATTATTTGACGGGTGTTCCACTACCCGAATTATTGAACGTGCAAAATCGGAAGGAAAACCAGGCTCATGATTATTGTCACCGGTGGCGCCGGATTCATCGGCAGTAATCTTGTTCTCGGTCTGAATGCCATAGGCCGGGATGACATCATGGTTGTAGATGATTTGACTGACGGAACAAAATTCAGAAATCTGGTGGATGGCCGGATCATGGATTATTGGGACATCGACCAGTTAAAAGCTGCATTATTGAAAAAAGAATCATTCCAGGAAAAGATTGATGTGATATTTCATCAGGGGGCCTGTTCTACGACAACTGAGTGGAATGGACGCTACATGATGCAGAACAATTATGAATATTCAAAACAGCTTTTGCATTATTGTCTTGAAAATTCCATCCCGTTTATTTATGCATCCAGCGGTTCAGTTTATGGAGTCAATGAAAAATTCGCAGAAATAGAAGAAAATGAATCTCCTGTCAATGTATATGGTTATTCAAAATATTTGTTTGATAATTACGTACGCAGGTTTGCAAAAATAACTGATAGCCAGGTGGTTGGATTAAGATATTTCAATGTATATGGACCCAGGGAAGAACATAAACAATCCATGGCCAGTGTCATATATCATTTTAACCGGCAAATATTAACCTCAGGATGTGTGAAGCTTTTTGGCAGTAGTGGTGGTTACGATGCAGGTGAACAACGCAGGGATTTCATACATGTGGATGATGTGGTTGCTGTAAATTTATGGTTCTTCCAGCAAAAGGGGCCATCCGGTATATATAATACCGGAACCGGGAAAAGCCGGAGTTTCAACGAAGTCGCCAATGCAGTAATTAGATGGCATGGCAAGGGTGAAATTGAATACATTGATTTCCCCGGGAATCTTGAAAACAGCTATCAAAGTTTTACCGAAGCAGATACAAGCTCGCTTCGTGGTGCCGGTTATCAGCAGGGATTCAAATCATTGGAAGATGGGATCAATCAATATCTGGATTGGTTAAATCGTTGACAAACGACATAACCAGTAAACAATCTTTTGCAGGATTGTTATATTCCGCAGTACTCTACCTTTTAATTCCATTTATCGTATTGCGTTTGCTGTTGTTATCGATACGCAACCCGGCATATCGCGAGCGAATCAAGGAACGATTCGGTTTTGTGAAACTACAGAACAACACATCACCAGTGATCTGGATTCATGCTGTATCAGTGGGTGAGGTACTTGCCAGCAAACCATTGGTTGAACAAATAATAAAATCATGTCCGCAAAATCAGATATTAATCACTACCATGACGCCAACTGGTGCAGAGACTGTCAGGAATCAATTTGGCGACAGGGTTATGCATTTCTATATCCCTTATGACTTGCCTGATGCTGTTAATCGATTTATTACGAATATTAAACCGGTTTTGCTTATTGTTATGGAAACTGAAATATGGCCCAATCTTTTTTATACGTTCAAAAAAAATAATATTCCCGTGGTGGTTGCCAATGCGAGGATGTCGGAAAAATCCTTTAATGGTTATAAACGGCTATCGACATTGACAAAAAAAACATTATCCAATGTTTCTTTCGTAATAGCTCAAGGTCAGCAGGATGCGGATTACTTTGTTGTGCTTGGTCTTGATAAAAACAGAGTGAAAGTATCCGGCAGTATTAAATTTGATATTGAATTTCCGGATGTGATCAGAGAGCGGGGCGCTTTATTACACAGGGAATTATTTTTGAACCGCCCTGTTTTAATTGCT
>Ga0214472_10004808_pt1 | contig 14254 bp, 13 predicted proteins | sample RVTome_6_FD_207662 | JGI IMG/M metagenome (GOLD analysis project Ga0214472, IMG submission 207662) | Soil microbial communities from uranium-contaminated site in the Upper Colorado River Basin, Wyoming, United States - RVT140D175 | ecosystem: Environmental > Terrestrial > Soil > Contaminated >... | reverse complement strand
CCCGCAGGCTTAATACCAGCTGTCGGGTAGTTGTAACCGGTTGCTATGCACAGGTTGATCCGAACGCGTTGCATGATTTGCCTGGTGTGAGCCTGGTGATCGGCAACGAAGAGAAACAGCGACTCCTTGAATTCCTGAAAAAGGAGCGAGACTCGACATATGTCGAGGTTTCAGATATTCGTAAGGCCGAGACTGTCTGTTTACAGCCATTAACTTCTTTTGCAAGTCGCAGTCGAGCCTTTGTTCAGATCCAGAATGGTTGTGATGCTTTCTGCAGCTACTGCATCATCCCTTATGCCCGCGGTGCCAGTCGATCTGCACGCCCGGATGCGATCCTGCAGCAGGTTTCCGGTCTGGTCGAATCCGGTTACCGGGAAATAGTTTTGACTGGAATTCACATCGGCGGATACGGCGCCGATTTGCAAGTACCGGTGACTCTGAACGACCTTGTTCAGCACATTGAACAAAAGACCAAAGTACATCGTTTGCGACTTGGCTCCATAGAGCCCACCGAGTTGACGGATGAACTGCTCGAATCAATTGCTGCTTCCCGGGTGATTTGCCCGCACCTGCATATCCCGCTTCAGTCTGGTGATGATGATGTTTTACAGAGAATGGGAAGGACTTACAGCACAGTTTTTTTTGCTCGACTTGTTAATAAAATCAGGGACGTTCTGCCGCTTTCAGCCATTTGTCTTGATGTGATTACCGGTTTTCCAGGTGAAACGGATCGGCAGTTTGAAAATAGCTTTGATTTCATAGCGGACTTGCCAGTAACTGATCTGCACGTTTTCCCGTACAGTAAACGACCTGGCACCCCTGCGGAGACTCTTCCTGATCAGATCCCCGGTGATGTCAGCCGCGAGAGGGCAGCAAGATTGCGCCATCTGGCGGCAGAGAAATATCGTCTGTTTGCAGAAAGCTTCATTGGCCAAGAGCTTGAAGTGATTGTCGAAGACGGTAAGAAAGCCGGTTTGTTAAAGGGCATGTCAAGAAATTATCTCGATATCCGGTTCCCTGGAGAGTCCTCGCTTGCGGGGCAGTGTTTGATGGTTAAGCCGACCTCCTGGATTGATGATGCCCTGCGAGCGGAACCGGTGACATGATTCCGTGAAGCTCTAATATAGAGCCACTGATTCAGACAAAAAACAAAAGGGCGGCCCGACGGGCCGCCCTTTTGTTTTGGCTATAGATCCGCTATTGATCGCTCGACACCGTCCAGAAATAAATGTTGCATCGTCACCACATTCCCGATCGAACTCAATCAGGCCAGGGAAACATTATCACCGGATTACATGCAGAAAGACTACATAGTGTTGTAATCGTCTGATTCTACTGTGTCGCCTGTGGAATCGAGGAAAGATCCTTTTTGTGAATCTTTAACGACGACCACTTTATCATGAGCAACAGAGCAAACTGTTCCACAGATAGTACACTCGTAAAGTTGTTCATGGAACTGGAATGCGTTCAAATCGGTTTCGTTGCTGACCATGCATTTGCAGGTTGGACAAACAAAGTCTGTGCAGACTTTTTGTTGTCTCTGAACACGGCCCTTGATAATTTTCCGCACATCACCAGAGAACGTCCATATACCGCCACATACTGCGCATTCACGCGCATCCTGAGAGAATCCTTCTGCATGCAGGTCAATTTCCACATGCTTCCTGCTTTTACATAATGGACACTTCATGTTTTATCCTCCTTCTATGCAGCCTGTCGGACTATACGGGCCGAAGCGAAAATCCGGCTCATGGATAGTCCGACAGGCTGCTATGCCAAACAAAATCAGGTCTATATAAATATATCCTGTTTATCATGGCTGCGCAAATCAGCCATACCAGCTATAGGCACTTAGAGACTGATAAAGCCTGCTATAAAGGAAAGAGTCCCATTGGCAATAAAAATTGACAACCCTAATGCCTTCGCTAGAGTTAACATAACAGCATTCTATCTTGAGCTTCTGAAAGGAATCCGCCATGACAAAATCTGTCCGTGATGTATTGAAGAACAAAGGCAATAGTGTATTAACTATCGATGCTGATGATACTGTTTACAAGGCTTTGGAGTTGATGGCGGCTGAAAATGTCGGCGCCCTTCTCGTTATGGAGAGTGACCAGGTGATCGGCATCATCACCGAGCGTGACTATGCGAGGAAAGTAATTCTTGAAGGACGCTCATCTCTCAAGACTGTCATCAAAAAAATCATGACCACTAAAGTCCTCTATATCACCCCGGATATGAGCGTTGAAGAGGGATTGGCGCTGATGTCCGACAAGCGCTGCCGTCATCTGCCGGTCTTCGAGGACAAGGAGTTGGTCGGGATAATCTCCATCGGCGACCTGGTTAATGCGCATGTCGCTGAAAAAGATTTTATGATCAATCAGTTGGAACACTACATCCACGGTAGTTAGTTTTCGTCCGGAAACGACCCTTTTCTGCAATCTCTGCGTCAATCGGCGGATTTGCTTGGGCGATTTGTGTCTCTTGCATATTTATGCCGGGATTTTTAGACAAAACAGGGGGCTGCCAATTCAAACACAACCCCCTGTAGTCTCAATGTTTTGCGAGCATGCCGTTGTCTTATCCCACTTCGTTGTAAACCCTCTCGCGAAAATCCACCTGCAACTCATCGGCAACCTTGCGACACGCGGCGATATCAATGCCCGGCAGAGTGACAGCGGTTGCTGTGACGGACGGGATGTACTTCTTCGCCTCAAGAATGAAGTCCTTTAGTGCATCGTAACCCATCTCACCAAACTCTGAACGGCAGATCTCCTGGTAGGTTGCCGCATCGGGAGCGTTCAGCGAGACGCTGATTGAGTCAACCAGCCCTGCCAGTTCGGGCAGAATGTTGCGTTCATGGACCAGGTTGGCCTGGCCGTCAGTGTTAATCCGCACGAGGATGTTCTTCTGCTTCAGGAAGCTTGCAACAGCTTTGACCAGGTCGAGACGTAATAAGGGTTCACCATAACCACAAAAAACGACTTCGTCATAGGATGACGGGTCACCGATGGCGGTCATAACCTCTTCAATACCGGGTTCACGCTCCAGGTAGAGTTGATGACCTTTGACCGTGAAATCATGAAACTTTGCACAGAAGGTACAGCTGTTTGTGCAGCGGTTGGTGATGTTGAGATACAGGCTGTTGCGGATCACATAGGCAATACGTGTGCTCTGGTCAACCTCTCCGATACCGAACAGTCGCCAGGCGTTAAGGCTGGTGATGCGGGCAACATCCTCAAGAATCAAGCCTTTGATCTCGGCAAGCTTTTCCGCAGTCGCTCTCACATAGGCTGGTTCACAGCGCTTGCCGCGCCATTTCTGCGGTGAAAGGTACGGACAGTCGGTTTCTACAAGCATTACGTCGATCGGCAAGGTCTGGGCGATTGTGCGCAGAGAATCATTTTTCGGATAGGTCAAAGGCCCCGCGAAAGAGATGTAAAAGCCCATTTCCACGCATTTGCGGGCCATGGCCAGATCACCGGAGAAACAGTGCAGCACGCCACCGGCTTCGGCTGCATTCTCTTCCTGCATGATCCTGACAACATCGTCGTGGGCATCGCGGTCGTGTATGATCAGCGGCTTGCCAGTGTCTTTGGCCAACCGGATGTGTCTGCGAAAAGAGGCTCTTTGCTGGTCCCGCGGTGAACGATCACGATAATAGTCGAGACCGGTTTCTCCAACGGCAACAACTTTGTCTACCGATTCGATCATTCGGGTCAGTTCATCGATGGTCTCATTGTCCACGGTGCCGGCATCGTGCGGATGTATACCGACGCTGGCGTAGACATTGGCATAACGCAGAGCCAGGTCTACGCTGGCGCGCGAACTTTCCAGGTCGCAACCGACCGTCAGGATGTGGCCGACACCATTGTATCCTGCGCGTTCAATGACTGCATCAAGATCGGTCGTGTAGGGTTTTGAGTCGAGGTGGGCGTGGGAGTCAACGAGAAGGGTCTTTAGGCTTTTCATGGACAAATTCCGTAGCGGGGGACACGGCACGCAGACAGGGAAAATCAGAAGATTTATCGTGTCACTCGTCCCGCGTACCGGTTATTCGCTTTCTATCCTGGGAAAGAGTGGGGTGGCTTTTTCAACTTTGGTGCCGGGCTGCAATAAACCCCATTTGTCATGTTTGTCCAGTTGCTGGTCATCCGGATCAATACCGAGGATATTGCAGATGTTCGCACCTGTTCCGGGCATGAAAGGCGTAACGAGCAGGCCGATCAGGCGAACAGCTTCGAGCAGATTGTACATGACTGTACCGAGACGTTCACGCTGGTCGGCATCTTTGGCCAGAGCCCAGGGGGCGGAGTCGTCGATATATTTGTTGGCAGCGCTGACCAGCTCCCAGATTGACTGCAATGCTTTATTGAAGGCGAGAGCATCCATGTGATCATCAACCACGCCGATCTGCCGGATGAATTTGTCCTGCAGGAATTTGTCTGTTTCTGTTGTTATTCCAGGGGTTGTCAACTCACCGTTAAAGTATTTGTTGAGCATTGCTGTAGAGCGGCTGACCAGGTTGCCGAGATCGTTGGCAAGGTCGGAATTGATGCGATGCACGAGGGCGCTGTGGGAGAAGTCTCCGTCCAGGCCAAAGGGGACCTCACGCAACAGGAAGTAGCGGATGGCATCGACTCCATACTTGTCGATGAGCATGTTCGGTTCGACCACGTTGGCCAGGCTTTTGCTCATCTTCTGTCCCTCGACGGTCCACCAGCCGTGTGCAAAAACCTTTTTTGGCAAGGGAATGCCGGCTGCCATCAGGAATGTCGGCCAGTAGACCGTGTGGAAACGCAGGATGTCCTTGCCGATGACATGGACATCACAAGGCCAGAAATTCTTGAAATTACCTTCGCTGTCATGCGGATAACCGAGAGCGCTGATGTAGTTGGTCAGGGCGTCGAACCACACGTAGATGATATGCTTGTCGTTGTCCGGGACCGGAATTCCCCAGGAGAAGGTGGTCCGTGAAATTGAAAGATCGCGCAAACCCTCGCGAATAAAACTGAGAATCTCATTGCGTCGACTTTTCGGTTGGATGAAATCAGGGTTGGCTTCAATGTGCGCCAGCAGTTGCTCCTGATACTTGCTCATCCGGAAGAAATAAGACTCCTCCTTGAGTTTATCGGTCGGTCGACCGCAGTCCGGGCAGTTGCCGTCGAGCAGGTTGGTTTCAGTCCAGAACGTTTCGCAGGGAGTACAGTACCAGTCTTCATACTCGCCAAGGTAGATATCGCCTTTGGCTTCAATATCGCGAAAAATCTCTTGAACGGCCAGCTTGTGACGCTCCTGGGAGGTGCGGATAAAGTCGGTGTTTGAGATGTTCAGCTTTTCCCAGAGTGATTGAAAGCGCTTGACGACCCGATCGGCCAATTCCAGGGGTGTCTCTCCCTTGGCATGAGCCGCTTTCTCAACTTTCTGGCCGTGTTCATCGGTGCCGGTCAAAAAACTGACTTCATAGCCACGTGCGCGTTTGTAACGCGCCAGGGCATCACAGGCCAGGGTCGTGTAAGCGTGCCCGATATGAGGCACGTCATTGACGTAATAGATCGGGGTTGTCAGGTAAAAATGTTTATCGTCCGACATGAACTATTCTCCCTGCTTGCTCGGGTCTGGTTTGCGACCACTGCGAGGTCTGCGTCTGCTGCGCCGCCTGCGACTGGTCGGACTCTTTCCGTCGGTTGTTTCACTTGGTGCCTGCTTTAGTTGCTGCTCGACAGGTTTCAGTTGTTCTTCGGTCGTTCTATCCGCAGGTCGCGGCTTTTGGTTGACCTGCTTTTGCGGTGGCTGCTGAGTCTTGCTGGCTTGTCTTTGGGGCTTTTGGTCCCTGTCGACTTGCTTGCGGGGCTGCTGCCTCTGTGGTCTGCTCTTGGTCAACCGGCTTGCATGTGTCTCTTCGGCAGGGTTTTCCTGTGTGACCGGCTGACTGGCGGCCTGACCGGTACGAAGCTCTTCCATGGTCACGCGGCAGCAGGTTCCTTCACGGTCTCGCAAAGTCACTTTCTGTTGCAGGACATCCTGAGATGTAACTTCACATTCACGATTCTCCCACATGACCTTTTTGCCGCACTTCGGCATGCCTTTCCTGAGTTCGCCGTAAGTCTCGTATTCGTAACCTAGACAACAAAGCAAACGTCCGCATTGTCCGGAGATCTTGGTCGGATTTAGTGCCAGTCCCTGTTCTTTGGCCATCTTCACGGAAACCGGGCTGAACTGCGTGAGAAAACTGCAGCAGCAGAGCTCACGCCCACAGATGCCGAGCCCGCCGACCAGCTTCGCTTCATCACGTACCCCGATCTGACGCATTTCAATCCGCGTGTGAAAATGATGGGCAAGGTCTTTGACCAGTTCACGGAAATCGATACGTCCGTCAGCGGTAAAGAAGAAGATGATTTTCGACCCGTCAAAAGCATATTCAGCACGGACCAGCTTCATTTCCAGTTTGCGCTCATGAATTCGTTCTTTGCAGAAACGATAGGCGGTCTTTTCTCTGGCGTGATTGGTCTCTGCCAGGGCCAGGTCTTCTTCTGAAGCGATGCGCAGGATGCTCTTCAACCCTTCGGGCGCTTCATCCTCCTGTATTTCGCGCGGCGGGATGACGACTATGGCCATCGCCCGTCCACGATCGGTTTCAACAATCACCTTGTCGCCAGCCCTGAGTTCCAGGGATAGTGCGTTGAAGTCATATTGTCGACCAGCTTGCTGGAATTTGAGTGGAACAATTCGTATCATGAGATCACTATTTTCGAATATGTAAAGATGAATGCCGCGATTAACGTCAACTTAAGCCGCCAACTTCAGGAGAAGAACCTCCATGGCCAGTTGGCGGTTCACATTGCGATCCAACTGACGACGAACTTCGATCAACGCATCCAGTTTGGCGAGAATTGAAGTGACACTCTCGCGGCCTGATACCCTGCGGATTTTGTCCTTGAGATCAAGGTTGACCAGCTCTTCGTCGCTTCGCCCTTGCAGGGTCATCAGGACGTCGCGGTAAAATGCCTGAAAAATCTCCAGGATATCGGGAAGAATGGTCTTGTCTGCAGCTAATTGCTCAGCAAAATCCAGAATGGGCAAGATACTTCCTGAGGATAACCCCGTCAAGGTTTTTAGCAGCTCCCTGCGCTGTCCCAGATAAAGTTCGCGATCTTTGCCGAAGGCTTTTTTGAAACTGCCTTCAGAAAGGGCGGCAAGAACATGAGACTCTGTAGATTCAATACCAAGCCGCTTCTCCAGTTCTGCCTGAATCCGGCTGTTCGGGTGCCTGGCAAAGGGCAAGGGCTGACAGCGGGAGCGGATCGTTTCGAGCAGGCGGTTCGGTTGTGCACTCAATAGCATCAGCAGAGTGTCACCTCGTGGTTCTTCAAGGGTCTTAAGCAGAGCATTCGCTGCTCCGGCCGTCATCGATTCCGCCTGTTCAATCAAACAGATTTTGCGCGGTGCTTCCAGCGGTTTGAGATTCAACTCTCGCTGGAAAGCCCGGATTTGTTCAATCTTGATTGAGTTGCCGTCCGGTTCAAGAATGTGCAGATCAGGATGGTTCTGGTGGTCAATTTTGCGACAGGCCAGGCAATGGCCACAGCCGCGTTGTTCGAGGCAGACGATGGCACGTGCCAGCGCCAGCGCCATAAGTCGTTTGCCGACGCCGTCTGGCCCGGAAAAGAGATAGGCGTGAGCAAGCCGGCCATTGGCGAGGGCTCTGCTCAGGATGTCCTTTTGTCGGTCATGGCCGAGGATCTGGTCAAAAGTCATAAAGGTTTTCAGCATGCAAGAAAATGATCGATATCAGAGACTCTGCGTTCTGTCGAGAGCTCCTGCGCTATTAAAAGTCGTAAAGCAAAAATAAAACAATAGGTTGGATCGAAATCCAAGTAATTACTGTAAGTGTTGGAAACCAATCGGCATCCTATAATGGTTACCAGTCCTGGCGCAATTGATATCTGTGAATAAGTAGTGTAGCATAATTGAATTTTGTGCGGAAAGTTTCAGGATAAACGGTCGCGCACTTTAACCTCTACAGCATATCCCGCTTATGAAACTGTCTGCTAAAATAGTCCAAGAGAATTGGCAAAGCCTGGAAGAGTCTTTGGGATACTCCTTCAAAGAGCGTTCCCTGCTTGCAGAGGCCCTGACACACAGGTCTTATGCCAATGAATTTCAATCAGAAGCTTTGCCGGACAATGAACGACTGGAATTTCTTGGTGACGCGGTACTCGATCTGGTTATCAGCCAGCACCTGATGGAAACACTGCCAGAATCTCATGAAGGTGACCTGACACGCATCAGGGCGGAAGTTGTTGCCCTGCCAAGCCTGGCAAGTCTGGCCAGTTCTCTCAAGATAGGCTCGTGCCTGCTGCTGGGCAGGGGAGAAGAGAGGAGTGGCGGCCGCAATAAGCCCAGCTTGCTGGCTGACGCCCTGGAGTCTTTGTTCGGTGCTGTCTTTACAGATGGTGGTTTTGACTCAGCCAAATCGGTTATTATGCCCTTATTCGTGCCCCTGTTGCAGCAGGCTGCAACCGATGAAGGACAGGACTTTAAAAGTCGTCTACAGGAGCTCTTGCAGAGCACACGACGTGAGCTGCCCGTCTATACATTGATCGAAACCACAGGACCCGCTCACGAGCGTCTGTATCGTATTGATGTGCAGATTGATGGTTGCGCATTCGGCTCGGGTCAGGGGCGCACCAAGAAAAGCGCGGAGCAGGCTGCTGCGAAAGCGACTTTGTTACTATTGGACGCAAATTCGTGAGGATTTACCCGATATTCATTCCGCATGCAGGATGTCCGCATCGGTGCCTCTTCTGTGCTCAGGATCGGTCCACCAGTCAATCTGTTGTTGCCGATTTCACGAGTGTCGCCAATTTCCTTGAAGAGGCTCTGCCACAACAGGGCGATGGTGAAATTGCCTTTTACGGTGGCACCTTTTCACTGCTGCCGTCAATACAGCAGGATCAATACCTGACAATCGCCGGACGTTTTGTTGCTTCCGGACAAGTTGCCGGAATACGGATTTCAACGCGTCCGGATGCGCTCGATGATCGATGCATTGCCCGCCTGCGGAGCTCTGGCGTTACAACGGTCGAAATCGGCTGCCAGAGTTTCAGCGAGTCTGTCCTGACAGCATCCGGGCGTGGGCATAGCGTTTCAGACAGCATCTCTGCCGTGCGCCGTTGCCTGAATGCCGGCCTGCAGGTCGGTGTGCAGTTGATGCCCGGTCTGCCTGGTGGCGATGCCGAAGAAGCCTTGATGTCGTTACGGCAGGCACTGGAACTCAAGCCGTCATTCATGAGAATCTACCCGACCGTTGTAATTGACGGCACGGCGCTCGCGGATTCTTGGAAATCCGGCGGATATCAATCCTGGACGCTTGACGCAGCTGTTGAACTCTGTGCTGAAATGCTGCTTGTTTGTCGTCAGGTTGAGATGCCGGTCATTCGTCTGGGCTTGCAACCTGATCCTCAATTGGAAGAGAATCTTCTCGCCGGACCTTATCATCCCGCTTTCGGGCAATTGGTCCGCTCACGACTTTGGCGTCGTGCGCTGCATCATGCCGGCTCACACGGCAAACAAATCTACGTCAATCCCAACGACCTGAGCGATGTCATGGGGCATCGCAACGAGAATCGCGATTGGCTCAAAAGAACCAGACCGGCAGTTTGCGTGATAGCTGATAAAACTGTTTTTCGAGGCTATTTGCGCATGTCTGACCGGGAGGTATCATTCATCGATCTATCTGCCCAGGGAGGGCATTATGACTGAAAAACACATATTCCGATCAGGGTTCGTGGCCATTATCGGCCGGCCGAATGTCGGCAAGTCGACCCTGTTAAACCGTATTGTCGGGCAGAAGATTGCGATTACTTCGCCCAAGCCGCAAACCACCCGCAACCGTATTCTCGGCATTCAGAATACTGACGATGCCCAGGTGCTGTTTGTCGATACGCCGGGGATTCATGAGGCCCGTTCGCCATTGAATCGCTATATGGTGGATCAGGCCCGTTCTGCCTGCCTGGATGTTGACGTGGTCCTCTGGCTGGTCGAGGCGGACCGCCCGGTTGACAGGGACCCGATGATCCCGCGTCTCCTGGAAAAGAGTAAAAATCCGGTTTTACTGGTCATCAACAAGATCGACACTGTTCCCAAAGATAAACTGCTGCCGTTGATCGATGCTTACAGCAGAATCTGCCCTTTTGCTTCGATTGTGCCGGTTTCAGCATTGAAAGGCGATGGCGTTGACGCATTGATGGGAGAAATTCCTGCTTTGCTTCCGGTAGGCCCACGCTACTATCCCGAGGATCAGCTGACAGATGTTCCGGAACGGTTTATCGTTGCCGAAATGATTCGCGAACAGATCCTGATGCGTACCAAGGATGAAGTGCCCTACGGCGTCGCTATCGTGGTGGAGAGGTTTGAGGAAAACCCGGCGCGCAACATGATCGGCATCAGCGCGGTGATCAATGTTGAGCGTGATTCGCACAAGGGGATTCTGGTCGGCAAGGGCGGCACAATGATTCGCCAGATCGGTCAGTCTGCCCGTAAAGAGATGGAGCGCATGCTGGGCGTCAAGGTACATCTCGAACTTTTCGTCAGGGTACAAAAGAACTGGACCGGCTCCGGGCGCATGATGAAGGAGTTCGGCTATGAATAGTCCTTCTTCGCCAACCCGCGTCGTCGTCACCGGTGGTGCGGGTTATATCGGCAGTCATGTCGTTCTGGCCCTGGGTGAGGCCGGCTATGATGTGCTGACCTATGACAACCTCTCGACCGGCAATCATGACGCGGTCCTCTCCGGTGAACTGGTGGTTGGAGACCTGGCCGACAGGGATCATTTGACCAGGATCCTCACAGAGTTCAACCCGGCCGCGGTATTGCACTTTGCTGCTTCGATAGAGGTCGGCGAAAGTGTCGCGGATCCACTCAAGTATTACCGCAATAATTCTGCCAATGCGCTGAATCTTCTGGAGGCGCTGCGATCTTCCGGGACCGGAAAGATGATCTTCTCATCGACCGCGGCCGTGTACGGCAATCCAGTGCAATTGCCGGTGACCGAAGATGCGCCCTTGCAGCCGATTAATCCGTACGGTGCATCCAAGATGATGACCGAGCGTTTCCTGGCCGATCTTGCCCGGGCGAATACCGACTTTCGCTACGTTGCCTTACGCTACTTCAATGTGGCCGGTGCTGACCCCGAGGCACGCCTCGGGCAGGACTATACCAACCCGACGCACCTGATTACCCGGGCGTTGAAGACGGCCCTGGGCATTTTCCCGAAGCTGCAGGTGTTCGGCACCGATTATCCGACCGCGGATGGCACCTGCATCCGTGACTACATTCACGTGGCCGACCTGGCTCAGGCGCATCTGGATGCCTTGAACTATCTGACCGCCGGTCATTCGTCAAGCGTGTTCAACTGTGGTTACGGTCATGGTTTTTCTGTCAGTGATGTCGTTGCTGTCGCCAAGAAAGTGACAGGTATTGATTTCCCTGTCGAGGAAACCGCTCGTCGCGAGGGTGATCCTGCTGAACTTATTGCCGGTTGTGGTAAAATTCGTAAGCAACTTGACTGGCAGCCGCGTTTTGATGATCTTGAGGTCATTCTGCGTACGGCCTGGGAGTGGGAGAAGAAGCTCGTGAGACTTAACAGTTTGTCGGACTATCCATGAGCCGGCTGCAAATCCGGCTGTTTGGCCCATATTTCAGCTCCTTTTTGGTCCATAGCTACGGCTATGAACCTGCAAACGAGCTAAAATCTGTTCTCAAACATCCAAATTTTCGCTTCGGCCCGTATAGCCCGACAGACTGCTAGCGCGTGACGAAGTAACCGTAATTGCCCGACCTGTTGCAAATTATTGGATCTTGCATGACAAATATGAGCTGATTCCGCGGCGACTGCGGTGTTGCTTATTAATTTATCTGCGTAAGGAGTAATTATGAAACTGGCAGTCATTGGAACCGGATATGTCGGCCTTGTTACCGGGGCCTGCTTTGCGGAAATGGGCCACCGTGTGACCTGCGTGGATATCGATGCCGGCAAAATCGCTAAACTCAAAGAGGGCTGGATGCCGATCTATGAGCCGGGACTTAAGCCGATCGTGCAGCGTAATCATGAACAAGGCCGTTTGCTTTTCACCACGTCGCTTGCCGAAGCCATCGCTGACACCGAGATTGTTTTTATTGCCGTCGGGACTCCTCCGGGTGAGGATGGCTCAGCCGATTTGAAGCATGTTCTGGCCGTCGCCAGTGAAATCGGTGAGAACCTCGCCGGCTATACGGTCGTGGTTACCAAGTCCACCGTGCCGGTCGGGACCGCTGAGAAGGTCAAGGCGGCAGTCTGCAAACAGTTGGCAAAGCGTGATGCAGACGTCGAATTCGACGTGGTCAGCAATCCGGAATTTCTCAAAGAGGGCGCTGCGGTTGACGATTTCATGAAACCGGACCGCATCGTTGTCGGTATCGACTCTGACCGTTCCCGTGAGGTTATGCGAGAGCTCTACAAGGATTTCAGCCGCAGCTATGATCGCATCCTGTTTATGGGCGTCAAAGACGCTGAAATGACCAAATATGCCGGCAACGCCATGCTGGCCACCAAGATCTCTTTTATGAACGAGGTCGCCAACCTGTGCGACTGCCTTGGGGTTGATGTGGAGAATGTACGTCTCGGCATCGGTTCTGACAGTCGAATCGGCTACTCGTTTATTTACCCGGGCTGCGGTTACGGTGGCTCATGTTTTCCCAAGGATGTCCGTGCCCTGATCCATATGGCCGGTGAAAACGATTATCATTCAATGGTTCTGAAGGCAGTGCATGAGCGTAATGAGGACCAGAAGCATGTACTTTTTCGCAAAATCACTGCCCGCTTTGGTGAAGATCTCTCCGGGCTGACCTTTGGCCTGTGGGGACTTGCATTCAAACCCGGTACAGATGATATCCGTGAAGCTCCGGCGATTGTCCTCCTGGGGGAATTGATTGCTGCGGGGGCCAACGTCAAAGCCTATGACCCTGAAGCACTCGAGGCGGCACAGAATGAGCTGCCATTGCACTGGTTAGAAAATGGGCATGTGACCCTTGTCCGTCATCAGTACGAGGCGCTGGAACAGGTCGATGCTCTGGCTCTGGTGACGGAATGGAAGCCGTTCCGTCATCCGGACTTCCATGCCATGAAAAACCTGATGAAACAGCCGATCATTTTTGATGGGCGTAACCAGTACGACCCGCAAAATCTGCAAGAAGACGGTTTTGAGTACTTTGGCATCGGGCGGCGTTGAAACAGATGTTCCGCAAGGCAGTAAAACGTCAACTCTGAAGACCTGCGTGAATTACTATAATGTCGAAGTGGGAACCAGAACAGGTGGTACCAAGCGCTTCGCATTTTGAGGTTTAAATGTCTGCATTTTTCCGTGAAGTTCTCTGGCAACGGTTCAGACGCAACCACATGGCCATGGCTGGAGCTGCAATCGTGCTGGCCATGTTTCTACTTGCCTTGCTGGCGTCAATGATTGGCCGCGACCCTGGCGCCATTGATATCGCACACAGGTTGCACCCCCCGGGCCTTGAATTCCCCTTTGGTACGGATGATCTGGGTCGCGACGTTCTGGTCAGAATTCTCTATGGTGCCAGAATCTCATTGATGGTCGGTTTTGTTGCCGTCGGCATCTCCACGTTTATCGGCATTCTGCTTGGTGCTATGGCCGGATATTACGGCCGCTGGATCGATTCTCTGATTATGCGCTTCGTCGATATCATGCTCTGCTTCCCGACGTTCTTTCTGATTCTCGCTGTCATCGCTTTCCTGAAACCCTCTATCTGGAACATTATGATTATTATCGGTCTGACCAGCTGGATGGGGGTGGCGCGATTGGTGCGCGCTGAATTTCTTTCGTTGAAAGAACGTGACTTTGTCCTTGCTGCACAGGCGATCGGAGCAAGGGATGCCCGCATTATCTTTCGCCATATCCTGCCCAATGCAATTTCTCCAGTGCTTGTTTCGGCAACCCTCGGTGTCGCCGGCGCCATCCTGACAGAAAGCGCCCTTTCGTTTCTCGGCATTGGCGTACAACCTCCCACACCATCATGGGGTAACATGCTGATTGCCGGAAAACAGACTCTGGGGACCGCCTGGTGGCTCTCGGTTTTTCCCGGTCTGGCAATTCTGATTACAGTCCTGGGTTACAACCTGCTGGGAGAGGGCATTCGTGATGCCATGGATCCACGCATCAGGGACTGAGCTGTAAAACTCTGCTGAATCGCT